>OHEG01000387.1_pt1 | contig 21770 bp, 20 predicted proteins | sample 1567181 | NCBI WGS metagenome assembly OHEG01 (sample SAMEA3879534, study PRJEB24766) | human gut metagenome | biome: human-associated habitat; feature: feces | place: USA | collected 1985/1987 | reverse complement strand
AAGGGACGTCATGTGGACATTCAGGCGGCGCATGCGGCCATTTGGCTGAGGTCCACAGTGGGGGAGAGTCCTGCGATCGATTGAGATGCCGGACTACTTTTCCGTGACCACCTGGGCGAAGCCCATGGCGAAGAGCTGGGCAGCGCGGAGGGCCTCACTGAGGGAGTTGCCGGCGGTGCCGATCTCCACCAGCATGCTGCCGGTGGTCAGGTGCTGGTTGTAGTTGGAGTTGCGCAGCGTCATGGGGCGCATCAGGGTGGGGGAGGTGTCCGTCAGCCTCTGCTGTACCGCCACGGCCAGCTTCACATTTTCCAGCCAGTGGTCGTTGTTGCTGCCCATGACAAAGCTGATCTGGGCGCAGCTGGGGTCCTCGCGGGTAATGACCTTGTACTGGTGGCCCGCCTTATCCTCGATGGCGTCGCGGTGGACATCCAGCACGAAGGACAACGTGGGATATTTTTCCAGATAGCCGCAGATGGCATCCGCCGCCCGCTCGTAGGCCCCGTCGTAGGCGGGATCGTCGTACAGCACACGGTCATGAAGGACGGAGATGCCGTAGGAGGACAGGACGGCAGCGATCTCATCACCCACGCGGATCATATTCACCGAGTTATCCGCCGTGCGGCAGGTGCCGGTGGGGGCATACTCCTGTCCTTTGGGCATGGTGTAGGCCTCGCTGCCGTGGGTGTGGACGATCAGAACCTGAGGCGCGTCGTCGGAGAGTGCGGCGGCGAAGCTGCCGTCGAACCAGGCGGGGTCCAGCGCCTTGGTGGAGTTGTTTTTGATAAATACGTCACCTACCTGCACAAAGCCGGAGGGGGAGGTGGGGGCGATAGTCTGGGACGCGGCGCCGTTGTCGGCATCGTCCTGCGGCGCATCTGGCAGGGAGGGCTGCGGCGTCTCCTCCGGCTCCTTCCGGGACGTGGCGGGCTCCGATACGGGGGCCGCGTCATCTGACGCAGGAAGGGAGGATACCTCCGCCCAGGCGGACAGCAGCAGCGGAGACTCCCGCAGGGCCAGCATGGCGGGCAGAGCCAGCGCGTCCATCGGAAATGTGTCGCCCAGCTCCCAGCGGAGCAGAGCCACCGGCAGGCGGGCTGTCGGCACCGGCGGTGACGGCGGTGATCCACAGCGTGGCGGCGGCCAGAACAATGGCGGCAAGACGGGTAAAGCGGCTTTTTTTCACAGGTATCCCTCCTCTGCGGTATAGACAAGCCTATGCGGCAGCGGAGCGGGATATGATTTTTTTCTTGCAAAACGGGGCGAAAAGCGGTATAATGCAAAAAAGACGAATATGGCTCATATAGTCCCGCAGCAACGGTGCGGGACGTTTCTACGGCGCCGCCGACGGCGCCACTATGGGTGTTCTGACAGTGTGCAGAACGCCTTTTTATTTTTCATGGGAGGTACGAGTCATGACACAGGTGCTGCGCGGAAACATCGTTCACGCCCCTAAGATGGGAGAGCTGTCCATCCTGGAGCACGGCTGCTTGGTGTTGGAGGACGGCGTGATACAGGCGGTCTGTTCCGATCTGCCCCGGGAGCTGGAGGGGGCAGAGCTGCGGGACTACGGCGACCGGCTGCTGATGCAGTCCTTCGTGGACATGCACCTCCACGCGCCGCAGTACCCCATGCTGGGCATGGGGATGGACTTACAGCTGCTGGACTGGCTGAATACCTACACATTCCCCACGGAGGCGCGGTTCGCCGACACGGACTACGCCCGCAGGGTGTACCGGCGGCTGGCCAGCGACCTCATCACCAGCGGCACCACGAGGGTGTGCATGTTCTCATCCCTCCACACGGAGGCCACGTGGATCTTGATGGATGAGCTGGAGAGGGCCGGCGTCACCGGCTATGTAGGCAAGGTGAACATGGACCGCAATGGCCTGCCCGGGGTACTGGAGGAAACCACGGAGGAGTCCATCCGCGAGACGGTGCGGTGGCTGGACGGGTGCCATTTTGAACACGTCAGGCCCATCATCACGCCGCGGTTCACGCCCAGCTGTACCGATGAGCTTATGGCGGCGCTGGGGAAGCTGGCCCGGGAGCGGGAGCTGTACGTCCAGTCTCATCTGTCGGAGAACACCCGCGAGATCGACTGGGTGCGGGAGCTGCACCCCGACTGCAAGCAGTACTGGGAGACCTACGACAAGTACGGATTGTGGAAGGATCACACGGTGATGGCCCACTGCGTCCACTCCGACCAGCGGGAACGGGCGGCCATCCGCGATGCCGGTGTGGTGGTGGTACACTGCGCAGATTCCAACGTGAACATCTGCTCCGGCCTGTGTCCCGTGCGGCAGATGGTCAACGAGGGACTGTGGGTCACGCTGGGCAGCGACATCGCCGGCGGCGCGCAGCTGCCTATGTACAAGGTCATCACCATGTCCATCCGCACCTCCAAGGCACGGCGGGTCACGGACGGCTGGCACCCCGATTTCCTGACAGTGCCGGAGGGATACTATCTGGGTACCACGGCGGGCCACCGGTACTTCGGCGCTGGGGACGGCTTTGTGGTCATCGACGACGGCGACTTCCCCGAGGCCAGCCATTCCCTGTCGGTGAGGGAGCGGTTCGAGCGGGCTATCTACATGACCCACCGGCACAACATCGTGTCCGTCTGGTCCGACGGGCGGGAGGTCGTGCGGAGGTAACAGCGCAGAAAAGGGGGCGGCGGAAGCCGTCCCTTTTTTTGAAGCGTTTTGTACGAAACAGGGAAAATGCGCAAAACGGCAGAGGCGGCGCGTTGACAGACGGCCATCGCGGGATTATAATAGAGAGGAAAGTTGGAATGCCGTCGGAAAATGTCCCTGATGCGGGGCGGAAACGGACGGACATACTGTGAAGTGAATTGGCTTTACAGAGACTGCGAAACGGTGAAGACTACGATATAAGGAGGCTGCACATGAAAAAGGTTCTGGAGATCGCCGCCGGTGCGGCGAAGAAGGTGGCCGGCACGGCGCTGGCGCTGGTGGGCAAGGGCTTTTCCCTGTGCCTGTCCGCTGTACGGCACGCGGCTGCGGCGGCGAGACATCTCACCGCCAAGGTGACGGGCAAGGCGGCGCACTGCGTGGGCGGTAAGATCAAGAAGGCGGCGGCACCGGCGCTGAAGGGCGTCATGATCGCGTCCGCCGCGGTGACGGTGTTGTCCTGCGTGGGCTGGCTGGTGGCCCGTCGGGACTGAGAAACCGCAAACGGTACAAGACGGGGAGGTGCGCTGCGCATCTCCCCGATATGTTATGAAAAAAGGAGTGTTCTGTATGGAAAGAAAGGAATTCAAAGCGGAGTCCAAGCGGCTGCTGGACCTGATGATCAACTCGATCTATACCCACAAGGAGATCTTCCTGCGGGAGATCATCTCCAACGCCTCTGACGCCATCGATAAGCTGAGCTATCTCAGTCTCACCGACGATAAGGTGGGCATCAGCCGCGACCAGTTCGCCATCACGCTGGCAGTAGACAAGGAGAAGCGGCTGCTGACCGTCAGCGACAACGGTATCGGCATGGACCAGAGCGAGCTGGAGAACAATCTGGGCGTCATCGCCTCCTCCGGCAGCCTGCGGTTCCGGCAGGAGATGGAGGGCGAGGCCGCCGCGGACACCGACATTATCGGCCAGTTCGGCGTGGGCTTCTACTCCGCGTTCATGGTGGCCGATGAGATCACCGTCATCACCAGAAAGTATGGTCAGGACCAGGCGTGGAGGTGGCAATCCACCGGCGTGGACGGCTACACCATCGAGCCCTGCGAGAAGGAGACGGTGGGCACCGACATCATCATGCACATCAAGGCCGACGGCGAGGAGAAGGAGGAGTACAGCCAGTACCTGCGGGAGCACACGCTGTACGCGCTGGTGAAGAAGTACTCGGACTACATCCGCTTCCCCATCCGCATGGAGATGCCCCATTCCGTTCGGAAGGAGGGCAGCTCCGACGAAAAACCGGAGTACGAAGAGAAGTACGAGTGGGAGACGCTGAACAGCATGGTGCCTCTGTGGCAGCGGAAGAAAGGCGATGTGACAAAGGAGGAGTACGACGAATTTTACCAGCAGCGGTTTGCCGACCCCCATCCGCCGCTGAGCGTTATCACCGTGTCCGCTGAGGGCGCTGTGACCTACAAGGCCATGCTGTTTATCCCCTCCGCGGCCAACGGGAGGTACTACACCGAGGACTATGAGAGCGGCCTGCAGCTGTACTCCGCCGGCGTGATGATCATGGACAAGTGTAAGGAGCTGCTGCCCGAGTGCTTCAACTTTGTCCGCGGTGTAGTGGAGTCCCCGGACCTGAACCTGAATATCTCCCGTGAGCTTTTGCAGCACGACCGTCAGCTGAAGCTCATCGGCGCCAACCTGGAAAAAAAGGTCAAGGCCGAGCTGGAGCGTCTGCTGCGGGACGAACGCGCGAAATATGAGTCCTTCTGGCAGTCCTTCGGCCGCCAGATCAAGCTCAGCGCCATGGACAACTACGGCGAGAAGAAGGATATGCTTCAGGATCTGATGCTGTTCTATTCCTCCATCGAGAAAAAGCTGGTGACGCTGGACGAGTACGTCTCCCGTATGCAGGAGGGCCAGAAGTACATCTACTTTGCCTCCGGCGACACGGTGGACGCCGTGGACCACATTCCCCAGACGGAACTGCTGAAGGACCGGGGCATGGAGATACTCTACTTTACCGACAAAGCCGACGAGTTTCTGTCCGATATTCTTCGGTCCTATAAGGATAAGCCCTTCCGTTCCGCCACCGACGGCGATCTGGACCTGCCCGGTGAGGCCGAGAAGCAGGAACAGGACGAGCAGCAGTACAAGGAGGCCTTTGCCTTTATCAAGGAGGCCCTGGGCGGTCAGGTGAGTGAGGTCAAGGCCTCCACTCGTCTGAAGACCCACCCGGTCTGCCTTTCCAGTGGTGAGGGCGTTACCTTCGAGATGGAAAAGTACTTCACGGCTGCCCAGCCGGAGCTGGGGCTCAAGGCCAAGCGTATTCTGGAGATCAACGTGGATCACCCCGCCTTCCTGACCTTCGAAAAGACCCGGCTCACCGACCCGGAGAAAGCCAAAAAGTTCGCCCAGGTCTTCTACAATCAGGCACAGCTGATCGCCGGTCTGCCCATCGACGATCCCACCGCCTACACCGACCTGCTCTGCTCCCTGTGGCAGTAGATCATCAGAAAAAGAATGACCGCCGTGAGGCGGTCATTCTTTTTCCAAAACGACAAAAAATACGGCACGAACAGTTGCAAAAATAGTTGAAAAATGCTAAACTATAAATAGTGTGTGAACCAGCAAGACCCACGACCCAAATCCGGGGAGAAGTCCCCATTGAGAAGGAGTTTTGCCCATGAAAGACTTGAAGCACCTGATCTGGTTTGAGGACCTTTTACAGCAGGCCAACAACGAGTTGGTCCAGCGCGCCGCGGCGGAGGGCCAGCTGGCTCTGGGATATAACTGCTACTATATACCCGAAGTGCTGCTGAATTTGCCAGGCTGCTTTTCCAGCCGCCTTCGGGCCCCCAACAGCGGCACCGCAGAGATCGCGTCCTACTACATGACAAACCGCAACTGTCCCTATGTCCGCTGCATCCTGGAGCGGGCCATCGAGGGCGGCTTCAACTATCTGAACGCCCTGTTCGGTGCGGAGGGCTGCGCCGCCATGGAGCGCATGGAGGAGCATTTCGCCCTGCTGAAGCCGGTGAAGAACGACCGCTTCATCACCACCATCATCGACCCACCCATGAAAGGCGACAGGACCAGCCTGGATTACTACAAGGCACAGCTGAAAGCAAAGGTGCTGGACGCTCTGCGCGACAGCTTCGGCGTGGATACCTCTGACGATGCGCTCCGCGCCGCCATCGAAAAGCACAACCGTCTCTGCCGGGTCATCACGGAGATCGGCGACCTCCGTAAGGCGGAAAATCCGGTCATCACCGGCTATGAATACCACGTCATCGTCCTGGTGAGTCAGGTCTGTCCCCATGACCTGATTTTGCCGTATTTGGAGGAGACGCTGGCGGAGCTGAAAACACGCCGGCCGGAGGCGGAATTCCCCTTCCGTGCCCGTGTCGTGCTGGCCGGAAGCGAGATCGACGACCCGGAATTTACCAAGCTGCTGGAGAGCTGCGGTGCCATGGTGGTGGCAGATCGCTATTGCTTCGGCACCTTCCCCGGCCGGGAGGAGATCAAGATCCACGGCGGCGAGACGGCCTTCGACGCGGTATGTCGGCACTATCTGCACCACAACCAGTGCGTCCGGTTTATGGACGGCGCCAAGATCGACCAGCGGCACAGTGAGCTGCGCCGTCTGGCGGAGGACTACGGCGCCGACGGGATCATCTACGAGAGCATGAAGTTCTGCGAGTTCTGGAGCTATGAAAAGGTGCTGGCCAGCCACGTGCTTCAGCAGGAGATGGGCATCCCCTGCTGCACCATCGAGAAGGAGTACACCCTGGGCAGCGTCGGTCAGCTGCGTACCCGCTTCCAGGCCTTTGTCGAGAGTCTGGAGATCAAAAAGCTGGGCCATAAGGAGGTGTGACCATGGGACTGAAGCAGTGGACAAATGCCGTCATCGGCGTGATCGATAAAAAGCTGGAACGCTTTGACCCCAAGTGGCAGGCAGCTAACGGCAAGGGCGGTCTTCGCAGCCGCTATGAGGATAAGACCGGTATCGCCCGCCACCGGGAGTGGCGCGGTGTGAAGGATACCTTTGTGGACTACACCGCCTGGCTGAACAACCTGCTGGCCATGGGCAAAATGGTGGCCTCCGCCCCGGTGCCGATCCTCAAGGGCTTCTGGGAGTACCGTTGGATGGGCTCCTATCTGGGCACCTTCGCCTTTATTGACCGGCTGTTTGAGGGCTACCGGGAGGACGAGCTGAAGATCGCCCACATGAATATGCACTGTATCGTCAGCAGCCTCACGAAAAAGATCGCCCTGGTCCTGGCCAACGACAAGCGTCTGGGCGGCGGAAGGGACAGCGACAACATCGTTCCCATGGACGAGGTCATGCCGCCTCTGTTTATGACCGGCTTCCCCGGCCTGATCCCCATCCCCATCCAAACACTGCCGGAGTTCATCATCTGTGACATCGACCAACACCTGGAGCCCTACTACATCGATGTGGCCGAGTCCTTCGGTCTGGCCGCCGACGTCTGCTCCCGCTGCTCGGCGGAGACCGGTGTTGCCATCGACGACGATTTCCCCATTGTGGGCCGCGCTGTTCTGACCACCAATATGCCCTGCAACGCCAGCGAGGCCACCTCCATGTTCCAGCGCCGCCGCTTTGGTCTGCCGGATTTCCCCGTTACCATGGCCATGATCCACAACGAGCCCGGCGCGCACCCCTATTCCACCCAGGTCCTCCGGGATGCCATCGCCTTTATTCAGGAGAACTACGGCGTCAAGTACGACTGGGAGGCCCTGTTCGCCCGCGCTGAGCACATGAACGAGCAGAACCGCATCGAGCTGGAGAAATGGGAGCTGTTCAAGACGCCCTATTCCGCCCTCTGCGGCATTGCCGAGAGTCTGTATCGGTTATATTCCTGGGCTTCCGTCAACGGCCAGGAGGACCAGTTCACTAAAAACGACCGCAAGGTGCTGAAGCTCATGCTGGAGGCCTACGAACGGAAGCATGAGCCTTTCGGCGGTACTACCCGCCACCGGGCATTCCTGTGGGGGCCCTCCGCGGTGTATTACACAGATTTCCCCACCTGGGTCCAGAACTGCTGGGGCATCAATATCGTGCTGAATATGGACTCCACCATGGGCCACAATATGATCTCCACCACCGACCCGGAACAGGCCATTCAGGACCTGGCCCTCTTCTCCGAAAAGGGCGTCATGCGCCACCATGCCGTGGGCGGCTGGGACAACGTCAACGCTGTGTGGGAGTGGGCCAGCAAGTTCAACTGCGACATGGTCATCTTCAATGACAATGTGGCCTGCAAGGGCATGAACGGTGTCCACGCTCTCATGGAGGAGCAGGCCCGCGACCTGGGCTTCCACTTCATATTCCTGGAGCACGACCTGGAGGACTGCCGTACCATCTCCCGGCGGGATATGCGGAACACCGTCAACAAATACATGACCGTCGTACTGAACGAGACACCGCTGGACCCCACGCTGGTGGACTTCGATGACAGTCTGGCCTGGTAAGGAGGGAACCATATGAAATTCGCAGCTAAATTGCTGAAAAGTCTGCTCATCACGGCAGCGCTGCTGTTTGCGGGCACGTTCACCATCTATTATCTCAATCTGGAGAACAAACTGATCTACAAGGTCATTTATCCTCTCCTGCAAAAGCACTACAACAGCCAGCAGCGTGACCGCCGCATTTGAAAAGAAGAAAGGGATACCCGCCCTCCGGCGGGTATCCTTTTGTGCAAAAGGCGATCCGTCCTTCGATGGACGGCCTTTCGGCACACGAACAAAAAAGAACGGCCCTGTGGGCCGTTCTTTTGCCTGTGGATAGGGGAGAGGGCTCACTCCGTGGTGTGATGCTCCTTGCCGAAGTGCAGCTCGCGCATACCCTCCACCTCGTCGCAGATGGCCTTCAGGTTGCAGGAACCGCAGTCGGTGGGCATTCCCTCCAGGATCTTCGTCAGGCTCATGGTGATGTCCTTGACAGTCTTGGCGTCCCTGGTCAGCGCCGCGTAGTCCGCCTCCGGCGCGGTGATAAACAGCAGCTTCACCGCCAGAATGTTGCGGTTCTGCTTATACTGCCGGATAAAGTCCGCGCCGATGCGGCGGAACGTCATGCCCTTCTGCACCGCCTCCCGGCTGATACGCACCTGTTCCCGGCTGGATTCCGAGCTGGTGCGGATCATATAGCCCTTGGGGAACACATGGTACTTCACAAAGTCCATGTCCTGGATGGCCCGGAAGGCCTGCTCCGTGTCGTCCTCGTCATCGGACTCGATATCGCCCACCCGCAGCAGAGCGATGCGGGCATAGTGGCTGTCGCCGTTCAACTCGTTCAGGTCCGGGCCGCAGACCACGATCTCGTCCCCGGGTACCAGCTCCGCAGAGGAGGTCACACAGGTGAAATTCACCGCGCTTTTGCCGCTGCCGCCCAGCTCAAAGGCGGCGTCCCGCAGCATGACCAGCTCAAAGGCCCCGGTGTCCTCCCAGGCCTCCGCCGGGTCATAGGCGTACCGCCTGGGCGTGGAGGCGCCGGCAAGCGCCTCCACCTCCCGTATGATCGGATTATACAGCTCCATCAGAACTTGATATCCACTTTCTTGCGGTCAAAGATCTTGTTGACCTGCACATAGGCCCAGCCCAGCAGCTTCTGGTCCAGGTTCCAGAAGTACACGACGAACAGTGCGCCCACGGCCACCGCCAGAATACGGATGAGCTTAAAGAGAAATTTGAAAACCTTACACATATCGTAGCCTCCTTAAATGGCAAGAGGTGTTCAGACGCGGGCCATGCCCTTCTGCCGCGCGTACTCGGCGGCGCCCAGCGCGCCCATCAGCTGGGGATCGGTCTTCAGGTCGATGACCTTCAGCTTCAGCACGTGCTCGATGGCCTGCTTCAAACCGGCATTTTTGGCGCAGCCGCCGGTCAGAGTGATGGCGTCGGTGGCACCGGCCTTCTTGCTCATGACGAAGCAGCGCTTGGCCACGGCCATCTGGATGCCGGCGGCGATCTCGTCCATGGGCTTGCCTTCGCCCACCAGGGTGATGACCTCGCTCTCGGCGAACACGGTGCACTGCGCGGTGATGGGGATGACGTTCTTGGCCGTCAGGGACAGGTTGGAGAACTCGGGCAGCGTCATCTCGAAGCTGCGGGCCATGGCCTCATAGAACCGGCCGGTGCCGGCGGCGCACTTGTCGTTCATGGCAAAGTTCTTCACGGTGCCGTCGGTGTCGATGGAGATGCCCTTCACGTCCTGGCCGCCGATATCGATGATGGCCTTGACACTGGGGTCGGTGACGTGCACGCCCATGGCGTGACAGGAGATCTCGGAGATATTCTCGTCGGCGAAGGGGACCTTGTTGCGCCCGTAGCCGGTGCCGATCAGATAGCCCAGCTCCTCGGAGGAGTTCAAGCCCACCTTGTTCAGAACCTCCTCCATCGCCAGCTTGGCGGAGACTTCGGAATTGATCTTGCTGCGGATGGTGGTGTCGGCGCAGATCTTGCCGTTCTCATCCAGAATGACCGCCTTGGTATAAGTGGAACCCACATCACAGCCGCCGTAGTATTTCATAGTCGTAAACTCCTTTATATATGTAGTAGTTGAGAATATTACATGCAGTTTTCGTCGTCGAAATCGCAGAGGGAGGGATCGATCGGTTCGGCGCGCATGACCGTGCGCATGTACTCGTTGACCTTGTCGCGCATGGTCTTGCGGGAGACGGTGCGGGGATCCATCAGGTCATGCTCGATCCAGATCATGTGATAGCCGCGCTCGCGGCCCTGCTCGTCCAGGATGCCCTGTACGGTGGCCATGTTCTTGCAGGCCACGTTCTGGTACATGATGATGATGTTGGTGTTCCACGCCTCGCACTGGCGCCACAGCTCGTCCACCACGTTCTGGTAGCCGCCGTTGGTGTGACGGCGCATGACCATACGCTCGTACAGACGCGCCAGATCGCGCAGTGCCTCCTCCTTGTCCTCTGTCTCCAGGGGCTTGGTGAAGTTCAGGGACTCCATCTCCACCAGGATGTTGATGCCCCAGCAGTTGGCCAGCCAGTTGGAGAAGTTGGCGTAGTAGTGGGCGGGGCAGCTCCACACGATGCCGCGGTAGCGCATCTTGCCCACCCACGCCTCGTCGCGGCGCTGGTAGGACTGCATCAGCAGGTCGTTGACCTTGCGGCAGGTCTTCATGACGCGCGGGTCGATACCGCCGTCCATTTCGTAGTTCCACTTGCGGAACAGCTCATAGCTGGGGCCGATGATCTGGGGATAGGCGGTCTTGTTGACCTCCCATTTCTCCAGCTCATACCGCGTCTCCTCATTAAAGCGCTTCATGGCGGAGAAATAGGCGTCCCAACTCCACTTGGCGCCGGTCTGCTCCTCAATGAACTTGATGCACGCCCGGATATCCTCGGCGCCCATCTGCACCGTCTCCTCGTCCTCATACCGAACCGGGAAGCACAGGTGGAACACGGGCAGGTCGGGGAAGCGGCGGGACATATAGCTGGAGGCCATAGTGGAGCCGTCGCAGGGCATGGAGGAGGAGATAAAGCACTTGCCCATGTGGGGCAGGGCATCGATGACCAGCGCGCCGCACTCGGAGGACGGCACCGGGCAGCAGTCCGCCGGCAGGCCGAAGGACTCCACGGCGTCGATGTAGGGCACGCAGGTGAGCTGGTCGATCTCGGACACCAGGAACACCGGCATCAGCTGATAGGGGATACCCAGCAGGTCGGGGAAGCCGGCCATGATCTGGCCCATGGTCATCTCATCGAACAGAACGACCTTCTTGTTCAGCTCGGAACTGTTGCCGTTCTTCTTATCGCACTTGGCCAGGAACACCAGATTTTCCGCCACATAGCGGAAAATGTCGTAGGTCATCAGGTGGCTCATTTTCAGGGCGTTGCCCCGCTGACCCATGGTGTTCTTATCCATGAAGCTCACGCAGCACATATAGGAGATCATCCAGCGATACCAGAACGTGGTGTTCAGGGCGGGTATCAGATCCTTGGAGAAGGTGGCCAGCAGCATGCCCCAGACCTTCAGCCAGCCGGAGAAGTCGACGAGGGTGCTCTCCACGCCGCGCCACTCCCGGCGGACAGTGGCCATGTCACCCTTACGGTACAGGGCACCCAGATGCTTTTCGCCGTTGAGCAGCAGGTCCTTGCGTTCCGCGCAGGTCATGGCGGCAACGGTCTTGGCCTCCCGTGCTACACGGTTCATATTGTCAAGGAAATGCTCCTTCTGTTTCCTGCCAAAGGCCTTCCAGTCCGTCTCCTTGATGAGATCGAGAGCGATGGAGCCAAACTCCTTCAGGTTGGCGGCCTGCGCCTTCCAGTCCATCTCAGTCTTGGCGCGGAAGAATTCGGGATTGGGAAATTTCTTCTTGTCAGCCATCAGTTGGCACCTCCGTTCTGCTTGTGGAGCTTCTTGATCTCCAGCGACTCCACAAAGGCCTGCACGCGGGTCCGCAGCTGGCCGGAGTTGCCGTTGTTGTACAGACGGTCGATGCTCAGCACCGGCCAGTCATACTCCTCATGCATGATGTGGCTCACCAGCGCGCGCTCAAAGCCCCAGTAGTCGCAGTATTTCATCTGCTCATAGATGATTCCGTCAGCGTGATACTCCCGTGCCAGACGATCCGCCGTCTCACGGCGCTGCTGCACCTTCTCATCGGCGATGTAGCGGGCGCATTCGGAGTGTTGCATGATGTGCATGCAGATCTGGGGCAGGGCCTCCTCCCCATCCCTCAGCTCGATGATCTCCCGCCCGGGAGTGGAGCCGAAGCAGTATCGGTCGGACACTACCAGTGCGCCGCAGCCCTCGATAAGCTTCGTCAGTTGAGGGTCGTCGATCTCGCTGCCCACGATGGCCACGCGGGCACGGAAGGCGGGCTTGGGATCCGGTTTGCGCTTTTTCAGCTCCGTCAGCGTCTCTCGCAGGTAAGGCAGGATCAGGTACTTGGGACAGGTAAAGCTCACCAGGTTCAGCACGTGGAACTCATAGCCGGTGATGACCGGGTTTTCCTCCTTGCGCAGCTCGCCGATCTCGCTGATGATGGAACAGACCTCGTTGTGCTCCTTCACCGCCTGACGGATGGCCGCGTCGGAGGTATCCACGCCGTACTTTTCCGTCAGGGGATCCAGCACCCGGCGGCGCATCTGCTTGACGTAAGAGTCCAGTGTGTAGTCAGTGATCTTGTAGGGGATGTCGCAGTGGGTGACAAAGAAGTTGGGCTTGTCATTCATCTGCAGTATTTCAAAGTGTTCCATGGCGCGGTTCATCATGGAACAGGCGTCCACGCCGGCCAGCGCGTCCAGGAACTGGTAGCCGCCCTCCATGCCACGCTCCACCAGGGCGCGCGCATATTCACAGGTGTAGTTGGACATATAGTAGGTAGCGATGTCCAGTGAACCGGTGCGGGGGGCGCGGAGCCGGACGGAGAAGCAGCCGGGCAGGTTCAGCAGCGGCTCAGGCATATGGTAGCAGGTATAGCCGATGGCCAGCTTCCCCTCCGCCTGTGCCTGTTTTACCAGATCATTGTCGGCATTCTCCAGCAGGCTCTCGAAGTAGATCAGATGCTTCAGGTCTCTCAAGAATTACACCTCTCTCCTAATGTATTTCAATTATAAGATCTCCAGCTTGGTCAGGGCTTCGCGTGCGCCGCGGATGACAGGGGCATCCTCCGGCAGATCAAAAACACTAAGACCCTGGATATCATTGGCGGCGTGCTGTGGGTCGCTGCCGATGGTGGCCAGTATCTCCGTGCCGTTGATATGGATGTAGGGAATCAGCGCCGGGTCTGTGACCCGATTGACGATAGCGCCGCAGCGGTCGTACATCACCAGCTCGTCGGCCACCCGCTTGATGGTATCGATGACCTGTGTACCCTTGCGGCTGGGATCGGTGATGAGCACCAGATGCGTCACCTTCTCCATCACCCGGCGGTTGATCTGCTCGATGCCGGCCTCACCGTCGATGACCACGTAGTCAAAGTCGTTGGCCAGCAGGTTGATGACCTCCTTCAGATAGGCGTTCACCTTGCAGTAGCAGCCCGCCGTCTCCGGCCGGCCGATGGCGAGAAACGAGAACCGCTGCTGCTCCACCATGGTGTCGAAAATGCGGTATCGTGCCTCGCTCAGCAGCTCGATGGCCTCCCGGGGCGCACCGTCCTCCACCGAGGCCACGATGCTCTTGCGGATGTCGTCCAGCGTCTCTTTCACCTCAACGCCCAGCGCGGTGGACAGTCCCACCGCCGGGTCGGCGTCGATGGCCAGAATATGCTTGTCGGGGTACGCTTCAGTCAGCAGCCGCACAAAGGCGGCGGAGATGGAGGTCTTGCCCACGCCGCCCTTACCGGCGACGGCGATGATCTTGGGGGAGTGCTCCAACAAGTCTCACGTCCTTTCGTGTTACCCGCCGCCGTCATTTCTGACCGAAATGGCGGCTATGCCACAGAAGTACGCGGGTTTGTGCAGTATTGTTAAATTCCTAACATCATACTACCATAAATACCAGCAAATTGCAATGAAAGTTTCGGCATTTTGTTGCATTTTTTGGTAGTATTGCGCCACTGGCCGGGGGAAAGAGGCGTGTATATTTTGCGGCGTTTTTACGCCTTTGCCCCTTTGACGCGGCGGCCATACCGTGCTATAATACGGGATAAAGTATTATCCCCCTCTTGAAAGGAGAGGCTTTATGCGTATCATCGATCTGGAGACCATTAACCAGGCCATGAACAACGAGACGCAGTTCGTCCTGCGCTGCGAGGAAGTATTCCACGACAAGGTGTCCTCCGCCGCGGCGGCTGTCCTGTCCGCCGGGCGCGAGCGCCGCATCGTGGCGCTGACCGGCCCCTCCGGCAGCGGCAAGACCACCACCGCCATGCGCCTGCGCGATTACCTGGAAAATCTGGGCGTCAAGGTCTGCCTGCTGAGCATGGACAACTTTTTCCTGCCCCTGGACCAGCGCCCGCCGGAGGCCACCGACTGGGAGTCCCCTTACTGCGTCAACGTGGACCTGCTGGTCAGCTGCATCGGCCGCCTGCTGGACGGCGAGCAGGTGGATATTCCCTGGTACGATTTCAAGACTGGAACTACCGGCGGCTATAAGCCCATGCAGGGCGACAAGGACTGCATTGTCATTGCCGAGGGGATCCATATGCTCAACCCCCTGATTTTCGATAAGATCCGCGGCGCGGCCACCGGCATCTATGTGGCGCCCCGCACCCGTATCCTCACCAATAAGGACCGCGTGGTTCGTCCCGAGCAGCTGCGCGTGGCCCGCCGGCTCATCCGGGACTACAACACCCGGGGCCACTCCCTGCGGGAGACGGTCGAGCGTGCCGAGAGCGTCAACGCCGGCGAGGTCAACTATATCCGGCCCTTTAAGAGCAACGCCGCCATTCACATTGACTCCTTCCACGACTATGAGCCCTGTATCCTGGCCAAGTGCCTGGCCAACATCCCCAATTTCCGGCAGGAACTGACGCCGGAGTATATGCAGGAGCACGACCTCACCGACCTGGTAGAGGTGGTGGAGAGCGTCCCGCCTTTGCACACGCCTTATGTGCCGCTGAATTCCATCGTCCGCGAGTTCGTGGGCGGCAGCTGCTATCAGTATTAAGAGGAGGTATTCCATTATGAGCAGGATCATTACCATCAGCCGTGAGTTTGGTTCCGGCGGCCGTGAGCTGGGCAAGCGTCTGGCCAAGGCCCTGGGCATTCCGTGCTACGACCACGAGATCATCGAGATGATCGCCAAGGAAAACGGCTTCAACGAGGACTATGTGGCCAACGTGGGCGAAAAGAGCATCGAAGCCGCCTATCCGCTGACCATCGGGCACCGCTTTGGTATGCAGCCCTTCCAGATCATGGAGCAGCCCATCCGCGTGGCAGTGGCCCAGCGCCAGATCATCGAGAACTTCGCCAAGCAAGGCGACTGCGTCATCGTGGGCCGGGCCGCCGATGTTATCCTCAAGGACTACGACCCGCTGAACATCTTTGTCTATGCGGATAAGGACTCCAAGATCGAGCGCTGTCAGCGCCGTGCCCCGCAGGGTGAGCATCTGACGCCCCGGGAGATCGAGTCCCGTATGAAGCAGATCGACCGCAACCGTGCCCAGCACCACCAGATGTACAGCGACAGCAAGTGGGGCGACAAGGGCTCCTACGACCTGTGCATCAACACCACCAAGCGCTTTGTCAAGGATATCGTTCCGTCCATCGCCAAGTTCTGCGAGGACTGGTTCAATTCCCACGGTTAATACATAAAAGGCCCGCGCCGCGGGCCTTTTACCGCAGAGAGGAAGGAGGCTGTTCTGTGAAAGTCCGTCTCAATGACGATCCCGAGATCGTGAAAACCATCCGCGAGGGCCTGAAACGCACCGGCGGCTACTGTCCCTGCCGTCTGGCCCGCACCGAGGAGAACAGGTGTATGTGCAAGGAGTTCAAGGACCAGATCGCCGACCCGAACTTCGAGGGTTACTGCCACTGCCGTTTGTACTACAAGGAGAAATAAAAAACCGGGCCGATGGCCCGGTTTTTTATTTCTTGATAAGTTCCTTCACCAGTCCGGCCACGGTCAGCACCACGCCGCCGATAAGCATGAAGTCCGCCAGGTTCCACACCAGCGCCCGTTTTTTGGCCTTTCGGTGGGGGAATTGGAGATAGTCCGTCACGCTGCCCCGCCGCAGCCGGTCCCATTGGTTGCTGATGCCGCCCAGCAGCACCGACAGAATGCCCAGCTGTGCTGCGAAGGCCCGCTTGCCCAGCTCCGGCAGCAGACACGCTGCCGCCGCCAGCCATACGCCCAGCGGCAGCCAGCGCAGCAGCTTCTCGTGCTTCTGTCCCAGCCCCAGAAAGAACCCCCGGTTCTCCAGATGGGTCAGGCGCACATACCGACGCTCCCATTTCAGCTTCCCCGTCCGGGACAGATATTTCAATATCCGGTCGGCGGCAAACAGCGCCGCCGCAATGCCGATGGCTATGTACATCCGTTACCTCCGTCCCCGCCGCACGGTAAAGCCGAACACCAGGCCGCACAGGCCGCCTACGATGTGGGCGATCTGGGAGACGTTGTCCTGCTTGAACAGTCCGTCCATGATCTCGCCGCCCAGGTAGAAGATGACCACCAGAATCAGCGTCACGGGAATCTCGCCCTTCCGCGCCGCCGTAAAGGAGGACAGCACGATCATCATGAACACTACGCCGCTGGCGCCCAGCAGCGCCGTGTGGGGAAAGAAGATAAAATTCACCAGGCCGGTGACCAGCGCCGTCAGCGCGATCATCCACACCATGGTGCCGCTGCCGTATTTCTCCTCCAGACCGGGGCCCACCAGCAGCAGGAGCAGCATATTGCCCATGTAGTGGTCATAGCCGGAGTGCCCCAGCACATGGCCGAAAAAGCGTACATATGTCAGAGGGTCGGCCAGAGAGGACCGGTACACGGAGAAATACTGCGTCGTGGCGGCACCGCTGGTCCAGTTGCCCAGCAGCAGGGCGATCAGGCTCAGCAGGGCGAAGGACAATATCACCGGCGCGTTGAAGCGAATAATGATCTTTTTCAAGCAGGATACCTCTTTTCAAATACGTTTGAAAAGAGTATACTATACATTCAGAAAAAAGTAAACCAAGGAGGGCCTGTGCCGTGAAAAAATGGGTGAAGATCATTCTCTGCGTTCTGCTGGCGTTGTTGCTGCTGGCGGGCGGTTATGTGGCCTATGTGTTTATCGACTATCACCGTATCGGCGACCAGATGCTGACGCCGGTGCAGTCCACCGATGCCGCCCGGTCCGTCGATACGAATACGGCCTATACGGTCGTTTCCTGGAACATCGGCTTCGGCGCTTACGAGGACGACTACGGCTTTTTCATGGACGGCGGCACGGAGTCCCGCGCCTGGTCAAAAGAGCGCCTGACGGCCAACATGGACGCTATCGCTGGGTACCTGAAGCAGCAGAACGCCGACTTCTGCCTGCTGCAGGAGGTGGATATCGGCTCCACCCGTACCTACCATGTGGACGAGCGCGAGCCGCTGTATGCCGCCCTCTTCAACAAGAGCAGCGTTTTCTGCCAGAATTACGACTCGCCCTATCTTCTGTATCCCCTGACCGCTCCCCACGGAGCCTCCCGGTCCGGCCTGCTGACCTTCTCTCCGGCGAATATCACCGCAGCTGACCGCGTGGAGCTGCCGGTGGAGTCCAGCTTTATGAAGCTTCTGGACCTGGACCGCTGCTACTCCGTCAGCCGTGTCCCTGTCTCCGGCGGCGGTGAGCTGGTGCTCTACGACCTGCACCTCTCTGCCTACACCAGTGACGGTACCATCGCCACGGAGCAGCTGGCGCTGTTGCTGGCGGATATGCAGGCGGAGTACGAAAAGGGCAGCTGGTGCGTGGCCGGCGGCGACTTCAACAAGGACCTGCTGGGGGACTCCTCCGTCTATTTCGGCGCGGCGGAGCAGGAATATTCCTGGGCGCAGCCCATACCGGAGGGCGTGTTCGACAGCTATGACGTGCAGCTGGTGGCGCCACTGGACGAGAACGATCCGGTGCCATCCTGCCGCAACGCCGACGGTCCATACCACGACGGCCAGTATGTCCTCACCGTGGATGGCTTCCTGGTCACCCCCAATGTTGCTGTGGACAGTGCCGCTGTTTTGGATACAGGCTTTGCCTACTCCGATCACAACCCGGTACAGATGACGTTTACTCTGCAAAAGTAAGCAAAAGCACCCCGTCACGGGGTGCTTTTTTCACCGTAAAGCAGGAAGGTGCGCGTCTATTCATAAAAATTTCGAAAAGGGGGTTGCAAAGATGTCCGTTATGTGGTAACATACGTCCATCAATTAGATACAGCCCGATGAACCGCCCGGAATGGAAAGACCGGATGGGGAGGGAACTCTGGAGAATCCCATTCAGTTGGGTGCCGAAGGTGCAAGGCGCACGAGCGCCGAATCTCTCAGGCAAAAGGACGGAGCAGACGAGTTTTTCGCTTGACCAGACTTCTCCAGAGTTGCCGTTTTCCGGCAGCTCTATTTTTTATGCAAGGAGAGAAATTGTATGTTAGAAAGTGTATTGTTCCCCATTGTATCCAAGATCAACGAGTACCTCAGCAACTATATCCTCATCTTCCTGCTGGTGGGTGTGGGCCTGTGGTACTCTATCAAGACCCGCTTTGTCCAGGTCCGCTGCTTCGGCGAGGGCATGAAAAAGTTTTTCGGTGAGATGAACCTCCGCGGCGGCGCCCAGAAAAGCGGCATGACCTCCTTCCAGGCGCTGGCCACCGCCATCGCCGCCCAGGTGGGCACCGGCAATATCGTGGGTGCCTCCGGCGCCATCCTCACCGGCGGCCCCGGCGCCATCTTCTGGATGTGGATCATCGCCTTCTTCGGCATGGCCACCATCTATGCCGAGGCTACCCTGGCCCAGAAGACCCGTATCGTTGAGCCTGACGGCAATATCAAGGGCGGCCCGGTCTACTACATCACCACGGCGTTCAAGGGCGGCTTCGGAAAGTTCCTGGCGGGCTTCTTCGCCGTCTCTATCATCCTGGCCCTTGGATTCATGGGCTGCATGGTCCAATCCAACTCCATCGGCTCCACCATGCAGACGGCTTTCGGCATCCCCTCCTGGATCGTGGGTATCGTCCTGGTCATCATCTGCGCCATCATCTTCCTGGGCGGTGTGCAGCGTCTTGCCGCCGTCACCGAGAAGCTGGTGCCTATTATGGCGGCTATCTTCCTGCTGGGCGGTCTGGTGATCCTCTGCGCCCGCATCAAATACGTCCCCGCCACCTTCGGCATGATCTTCAAGTATGCCTTCCAGCCCCAGGCCATCATCGGCGGCGGTATCGGCTACGCCCTCAAGACCGCGATCTCCCAGGGTGCCAAGCGCGGCCTCTTCTCCAATGAGGCCGGTATGGGCTCTACGCCCCACGCCCACGCCCAAGCCAATGTGGCCCACGCCCACGATCAGGGTGTCGTGGCCATGATCGGTGTGTTCATCGACACCTTCATCGTCCTGACCCTGAATGCCCTGGTCATTATCTGCACCCTGTACACCGCTGACGGCCCTCTGGCCAACGGCTACTTCGGCGACATCACCGCCACCCTGGGCAAGACCAACCTGGCCCAGACGGCCTTCGGCTCCGTATTCGGCGCCAGCCTGGGCGCCAAGTTCGTGGCCATCTGCCTGCTGTTCTTCGCCTTCTCTACCATCCTCAGCTGGAACCTGTTCGGTAAGATCAACGCCAACTACCTTTTCGGCCGCAAGAACAGCAAGCTCTGCAACGTGATCTACACCGTTATCGCCTTGGTATTCATCTTCCTGGGCACCGTCTCCGGCAGTGACTTCGTCTGGGAAGTCACCGATATGTTCAACAACTTCATCGTCCTGCCCAACGTTATTGCGCTCTTCGCCCTCACCGGCATGGTCATGGCCAGCCTCAACGAGATCGGCAAGGGCAAGCAGCTGAAGGTCTGAGTAAGCAGGGGAGAGGCGTAGGCCTCTCCCCGTTTTCCCCTTTTGCAAAACGCGAAAAAAACAAAAATTAGGGGTTGACATTTTTGAAAATCCCTGCTATATTATACAAGTCGGCAGCGCCGACCACCCGATGTGGGGGTATAGCTCAGCTGGGAGAGCGCTTGAATGGCATTCAAGAGGTCAGCGGTTCGATCCCGCTTATCTCCACCACAAAAAGGAAACCACGACATCCGTCGTGGTTTTCTTTTTGCCTCTATCCGGAAACCCGTCTCAATTTGAGACGGGTTTCGGCAGATTATTCACTTTTCTCTGTTCCCTCCGGGAGAGCCTCTGTACCCTCCGGCAGCTCCGCTGCGCGCTCCTCCTCGGTGATGGTGGGGATAAACGCCTTCGCCAGCTTGCCCTTGCCGCGCTGCTTGATATAGAAGTACCCTATGGTACTGAACACCACCGCGCCGATGAAGTTCACGAACAGATCCCCCATGGTGTCGTACAGCCCGATGTCCAGGTATCCGCCGAGCCCCAGCTCCTGCCCGTTTATCGTCACCGAGGTGATGCCGTCGATGGTCACGGGGATGTTGCTGTTGGTGGGATCCAGCATCACCGAGGTGATGGCGTTCACCACCGTGTCCTTCTGCATATCCATCATGAACAGCCTGTCCATGCCGAACTCGAAGAACTCCCACAGCACACCCACCGTCATGGAGAAGCAGAACGCCGCCACAGCCACATAGATAGGGGACAGCTGAAACTTGATCTTGCTGTTGCGGTTGAGAATGTCGATGAGCGCGAACCCCGTGGCGGCGCACAGAAATCCCGTGGTGGTGTGCAGCATGGAGTCCCAGTGCGGATAGGTGATGAAGTAGCACTTCAGCTCGCCCAGTATCTCCGATGCGAAAATAAACAGTAGTATGATGATCTCCAGCGTGGACGGCAGCTCGATGCCGAAGTTCTGCTGGATAAAAAACGGCAGGACAAACAGTCCCAGTACCAGCAGGCAGATAAACGCGCTCTCATATTCGCCGCGGATGATGGAAGACACCAGCGTAGCCAGTACGATCAGCCGCAGTACGGTGTATACGGCGAACACGGTGGGCTGCCGCCTGATGACGGCCTTCAGCTGCGGGCCCAGGTGCCGCGGGGCCTTTTTCTTACGTTCCATAGTGTATCCCTTTCTGCGTGTCATTTCCATTTTCCGGTATTATACCACAAAATACGAAGAAATACAATAAAAATGACAGCGCGGCAGGAGCGAGCCGACCTTCGTCAAGCGTCTCGCGCCCAGCAGGATAGAAACAGCGCCCCGCCAGATGGCGGGGCGCTGCTGTATGCGTTTGTTACTTCGTGCCGAAGATGCGGTCGCCGGCATCGCCCAGACCGGGCACGATGTAGCCGTGCTCGTTCAGGTGATCGTCCAGCGCACCGGCATAGATGTCCACATCCGGGTACAGCTTCTGGATGTGTTCGATGCCCTCGGGAGCCGCCACCAGCACCATCAGCTTGATGTGCTTGCAGCCGCGCTTCTTCATCTCGCCGATGGCCTCCGCGGCGCTGCCGCCGGTGGCCAGCATGGGGTCTACGATCAGCACATCGCGCTCGGCCACATCCTTGGGCATCTTGCAGAAGTAGGGGTGCGGCTCCAGCGTCTCCTCGTCGCGGTA
>OHEG01000359.1_pt1 | contig 22520 bp, 19 predicted proteins | sample 1567181 | NCBI WGS metagenome assembly OHEG01 (sample SAMEA3879534, study PRJEB24766) | human gut metagenome | biome: human-associated habitat; feature: feces | place: USA | collected 1985/1987 | reverse complement strand
GCAGATTGCAGAACCTCACCGTGAACAGTGGTGGCAATACCATCATGGACAATGCTTACACTTATGATGCGGTAAGCAATGTGCTCAGTGTGGTTAACGGTGCGTCAGTTCCACAGAGTGGAAAGGCTGGCGGACAAATGGCTCATGCCTATACATACGATGCACTCTACCGTCTTGTTGGTGCAACTGGCACTTATACTGGTGCTGACAACAAGACCGCAAGCTACACTCTTGCGATGGGTTACGACAACATGCACCGCATCACATCGAAGCGTCAGATTCTTACGCAGAACAATGTGCAGTTCAACGGTACATTGAATGCAGGTTATGATTTGTCATATACCTATGGAACAGAGACAGGCAAGAAGTTCCAACTCGCCAATGTAAAGGATGTGAACTACCGCACAGAGGAAACTCCTTCGGAGAGTGAGAATGTGAACAATAGTCATGCCTACGAGTATGATGCCAACGGAAACCTCATTTATGTCAATACAAGTCGCACGAAGAAGGACGGCATTGCTGACGAAAAGGCAGCGGAGCGCAAGTTGAAGTGGGATGAGGAGAACCGTCTTCTTTCCTCTGATGACAATGGCTTCGTGACGAATTATTGGTATGACGCAGACGGTGAGCGCACGGTGAAAACATCGGGTGAGAGTGATCAAGTCTATGTGAACTCCGAGTTTGCTGGAGGTCGCACAAACACAGCCAAGTTCTCATTGTATGTATCTCCTTACCTCGTTGCCAACCAAGGCGGACGCTACACCAAGCACATCTATATCGGTAGCCAGCGTGTCGTTTCCAAGATTGGAGACTTCGACTCTTACGGCTCAGATCCACGCCGCATCCAGTATGCTGGTAGCGAAACTGACGGCTTGTCTGTTGATTATAAGGTTAAATATACTCAGCAGTTGCAGGTTATCAAGGATAATTATGCAACCTTTGCAGTGCCGTACAATGGCGAGGACAACAACGACTATGTGGACGGAAAGGGCTTCTGCTGCAATGACGGCAGCTTGGAGGCTGCGCAGGCACGTGCTATGGCACGAGCAGCGAAGAACAACTTCCAAGAAGGCGATACATACGAGAAGATGCAGTTCTACTACCACCCAGACCATTTGGGTAGCAGTAGTTACATCACCAACCTTGACGGTGAGGTGGTGCAGCATATCGAGTATGTTCCTTTCGGTGAGGTGTTCATTGAGGAGCGCAATAATATTTGGAATACGCCTTATCTTTTCAATGCGAAGGAATTCGATGAGGAGACGGGATTGTATTACTATGGAGCAAGGTACTATGACCCGAGGGTGAGTTTGTGGATTAGTACGGATATATTGGAAGAGAAGAATTATGGAAATTCAAGTTATGCGTATACCTATAATCCAATTACTTTTATTGATCCTATTGGCACAGACACAATAAATATATCCTATGTTAATAAAAAATGGAAGATAGATGCGCCCATAATAGCTGATGGAAATGACGTCTTTAATGTCGCAAATGGAGATAAAAAAGAAACCTATGAATTTTCACAAGGAGAGCATGGGAAGCGAGTGAATTTGTTAAACTTGGAAATAGGTGAAACAAAAGACAGTTATACACTAGGAGTGTATCATATATCTGGAGAAGCAGATAATGGCACAGGGTTCTATGTTGCTCCAGGAGGAGAGCCAAGTACAAAGAACGGAAGTGGTCGAAGGATTCCTGATGGAACATATCCAATAATTAATCCGACGGCTGGATCACAATGGATAAAACCTGGAGTTGGAGGAAACGTAAGTAAGCGAGGAATCAGATTCCACTATGGAGGAACAAATCCAAGATCTTGGACAGAAGGATGCTTTGTTTTATCCTCTGGGTATTCTGTTAATGGAAATACGATCCATTATAATGCTGATGAATCAAAAACGGCATCAAGAAACTTTGACAATGCTTTGGGAGCCATAGGACATTTTTCGTATCGACCTAAAAGTAGGACCTATAATAGAGAAGGGGCAACTTTTAATGCTCCAATTAAACATACCCTAATTCTTAAATCAAGGAAAAAGTAATAATGTTATGTAAGTCTGTGTTATTGAAGATTTTCAATAACACAGACCTTTAATTAACTTTTGAACACTCTAAAAATGAAGAAGTCCTTATCTTTGATATTGTATGTATTTATGTGCAGCTGTTGTCTTGGCTCTTCGAGAGTCTCATTGAATTATAAAAATGATGAATCAACAGACGCACTAGAAGTAAAGTCGCCAATCTGTAGTCCTCTAAATTCTGAAGATAATGAACTAACAGATTCTATAACAACTAATTTTTCTCAGAGCAATGTAACATATTATGGTATCCGGATTTGGCCCCAAGACGAAGAATACTACCAGAAAAGTGTAGAAAACAGGTTGTATCTTGTGTTAGGGATTAATGATACGTTGGTAGTTATATCCGATAACCCAATATTTTTTGGGGCGAATATATTATCAATAAGATCAAAAAGTAGAGCAAGGAAGGTATATTCAAGGTACAATCTTAATTTTGACAATGATCTTCCAATAAGATTTTATGCCACATCTTCATCAGATACTCTTATTTATGAAAAAATACCAATAAAATCTGCTCCGTATCAATTGTCCAAGGGTATATTGAAGACAAATAGGTTAATTGGTCTCCCCATATATGTGGGTATGCCTATCAAAGTGCTAAATAGAAAAGTGGGGATAGAGGGAATAATCCCACTTGAAACCTTAACAGAGTATAAGGTAATGTGCGTCATACATCCAGAAGCGGTTCGCTCTCTTTGGGTAGATAAACAATATATCCAATCATTGAAGCAGTTAAGTCACTGTGATATAACAATGATCATATTAAAATTAAAAGATAACAAGATTGATACCATTGAGTTTACCAATTTTGGGAAATATAAAATGACGGATGGAATGAGCGTAACATCATATTTAAAATTTAGATAATGCGGTAATGGCCAAAAGACGTAAAGAAATTCCAGTAAGCGAAAGAACTGTTATTTTGAAAGGATTACGAAAATGAAAAAAACATTACCCGTTGGCGGAATTAAATATGGAATAAGATGGGTAATGCTTCAAATCGGGAGTTGTTGTAATAATCATCTGATTATCAATGTGATTTTTAAAAGATTAGGCGTAAAGGCAGGGAAAGATTCTCTGCCTTTTGCTATATTTGTAACCCAAAACAAAGAAAATGAATATACGAGAACGCTTCGGCACTTTATGCTCCAGATTGGGAGTCGAGCTTCAATGTCCACATTGCTACTCAAACAATATTATCAAAAGTGGTAAAAGTAGTACAGGTAAACAACGCTACCGATGCAAACATTGCCAGAAGCGTTTTATTACTGACTACACATACAAAGCCTATCTTCCTAACTCTGACACCAAAATCACTCAACTGACCAAAGAGGGATTGGGTATTCGCAGTACGGCACGAATATTGGGAATTTCATTACCACCTTGCTTAAGAAGATTTTGCAGATAGTAAGCAATATCAAGCAGCCACCTACCTCTGTAGGCAAGACCTACGAAGTGGATGAGATGCGCATTTTTATCGGTAAAAAAATCATCCGCGCTGGTTAGTGTACGCCTTGGATAGAGAAACTCGCAAGGTTGTGGCTTTTAAAGTGGGCAGACGTACCAACCGTACTCTGTCTGTTGTGCTTCAAAGTCTTTTTCTGTCCAAAGCCAAAATGATTTACACCGATAAACTGAAAAAATACAGTTATCTCATCAGCTGAAAAATACACCGTACCGTTTTCCGTTCTACCAACCATATCGAGTGGCACAATCTTACACTTCGTATCCACCTGAAACGACTGAACCGAAAACGATTTGTTACAGCCGCAGTTTATCAGTGCTAACAGCTATCATAAGGATTTACCTGTGGGTATAGCTACGGTCCGTAATCATAACACCGCAACCACAATACCCAATCCGTGTTTGCACTACTTGTCTGGAATGAGATGGGACAAGGCAGGGGTGTTTTTTATCCTTTGAATCTCCGAATCAACCAGCGTCAGTATCTCTTGTTTTACCTTACGATAGTTGGCTTCGATAGTCTCTTTGAGATTATCGGAGCCATCTTCGTTTTTGAATTCCACTATCACTGGGATAGGCTGGTATGCTTTCATTTCTGCCGACACCTTGACGCTATCCACCACTATCTCCGCATGGAAAATCTTTTGGTCGATGCGTTCGTCGAAGTTATCGGACACCGCACCCACGAATATACCTTGTGTGAGGTTGGAAATCTTGCTTGCCGGGATAAGGCTATCCATTTGCGTGGAAATGGAGGTGGATTTGTCGTTGCGGTTGATGGTCATGGACTGCCGTTGCTGTAGCACCTTTCCGAAGCGTTCGCTAAGTGTCTTGGCAGTTTCGCCCACAACTTGACCGCTAAACACATTGCCTACAGTGTTCTGGATTACCTTGCTCTCCTTGTCGCCATAGTCACGGGTAAGCTGCGAAAAGTCCTGAAAACCCAAGCACACGGCGACCTTGTTGCTTCGGGCTGTGGCGATAAGGTTATCCAACCCACGAAAGTAGATAGTCGGCAACTCGTCGATTATCACAGACGATTTGAGCTGCTTCTTCTTATTGATGAGCTTCACGATACGGCTATTATACAGACCAAGTGCTGCCGAATAGATATTCTGGCGGTCGGGATTGTTACCTACAACCAGCACTTTCGGCTCCTTGGGATTATTGATGTCAAGCGAAAAATCATCGCCCGTCATCACCCAATAAAGGGCTGGTGAAATCATTCGTGAAAGCGGTATCTTGGCACTGGCTATCTGTCCCTGCAACTGATCCTGCGCTCCTCCCTCCCAAGCGTCCATAAAGGGAGAAAGATAGTTGGCAAGTTCATCGTAAGAAGTGAGTATCGGGAATATCTGTGCGTAAGGACGGTTCAGAAACTCGATAGCATGGGGAAAGGTGCAGTACTTTCCTTTCTCATATATCTTCAGAAACCAAATGATGGCAGCCAGCAAGATAATCGGCGACTCCACAAAGAAGTCTCCCTGCTTCTGAATCCACGAACGGTTAAGGTTGAGCATAATAGTATAGGCACTCTCGTAGGCATCCGATATATCCGTCATAAAGGCGGGATTGATAGGATTGCACCGATGCGACTTTCTCGGATCATCGAAGTTGATGACATAAAACTGAGGTTTTACCTTGTAGGCATCCAAGTGATGAAGCAGGTGATTGTAGGCTATCTCTGACAAATCGGGGAACTTATAGTCGTAGATATACATGGCAAAGCCTTTCTCAATCTGCTGCTTGATATAGTTGTTCACAATGGCGTAAGACTTACCCGAACCCGGCGTGCCGAGCACCATCGAGGCACGGAAGGGATTGACCACGTTAATCCAACCTTTGTTCCACTTCTTCTTATAGTAAAAACGTGTAGGCAGATTGACAGAATACTCGTTCACCATGAGTTTGGTCTCCTGCATGAAACTCTCGTTCTCATTATTGAAGACATCTTCCATGAGGTTGTGTTTCAAGAGCCTGCTAATCCAGAGTCCTCCCATCAACAGGCAGATATAACCCGCTGTCATTGTAAAAATGTACAGCGTGGCATTGCCCAAATGTGATATAGGCAGAAGCAATAACCACCAGTTGAGGAAGAACAGACAGGAGCCAACAGCAAGAACCGTCCAAATCCTGTTCCAACTCATCTTTTCCGCTTTCACGCCCTTGGTTCCCAGACATGAGAGTGCCAGGAGCAGAAGCGAAAACAGCTTGGTATAGAGGATAGAATGAAATAAACCACCTGTTCTGTTGAAGTTGATAAGGATTCTGTCAACCACCCCGATTGTCACTCCCCACATGCTCATTGCCTCATAGCAATACCAATACACATTCATAATAGCGAGAATTATACTCACGGCACGGAGAAAATCCATGATTTTTCCCAATGCTCTCAAATCGTCTTCTTGTGCCATTGTTTTTTCTGTTTTGAAGTTATACAAATTGTTTTTGATTGAAGGCTGACTTTCTCCATTGCATAAGAAAGTCAACCTTGATAACACGATTAAAGACTTCGCCCTTTTCGTTTCTTCTTCTTTCTGCGCAACTCCCTGTCAAATGCAGCTTCCTGTGCTTCATTTGAAGGACCGCCTCCAGCCATAAGTCCAAGACCGCTGCCGTATTCATCGAACAAGCCAGAATCGTGACGCTCTTGTTCTGAGATTGCACCATCTTCCTTTGGAATGGTAAGTGGTATCGGCTGCTCATTCTCGTAAGGTAAGGTGAAGTGCTCCTGCAAGGCATTGGCAGAAAGATTCGTTCCAAGCCTTGAACCATTGAAAACGCTTTGGGTGCGGTGGTCAATGAATGTTGCTCCGTAGATACGGCCGTCAGCTGTATGGCGGAAAACAACATCAATACCCTTTGCTTTTAGCAACTCAACGAACTTATCCTTATGGTACGTCTGCTTCAAGACAGCTTCCACGCTATGTTTGGTCATCTCGGAGAGTTTCTTGTCCTCCTTAAACTTCCTGGCAGAATAAGCGAACCGCTTTTCTATCGCCTCCACGCCGACAGACCTGTCAATCTTGGAAGCCTTGAAAGGATTTCCCACCTTATTGCCCTGTCCGTCCGTGGCAGAATATACGAAACCATGATACTCACGACCGCCAACTTCGCCTCTGACTTCCTCCAAGGATATATTATATTATAAGGAGAAAAGTGCACGGTACTCGCCAAAGGACTGGAACCTGTAGGTAGCGCAGAGAGATTTTACTGTGTTGGCAACCTGCTTCTTCACATTGCCTTGGCTTACATCCACCTTGCGGAGTGGATTGTCTGCCTGGCGTTGCTTGCGATCTGCCTTGTGGAGATTGTACTTCTCCTCCAAGTCACGGGTGATAGCCTTGCTCCTATGGTAGTTGTATCGGCTATCCAAACACTTGCCGTTCTCATCCACCCGGATGGTCACGATGTGCATGTGGTGACGGTCTATGTCCTCATGCTTGTAAACCAAGTATGGCTGGTTGCCATATCCAATGCGCTCCAAGTATTCCCGTGCGATGTTCTCCATGTCCATATCCGTCAGCATATCATCTGGATGTGGATTCAGGGAGATATGCACGACAGGCTTTTCCGTTCTTATATGCGGAGAAAGGTATCGCTGAAATCACGCAAGGCGTTGATGATGCTTGTTTTTCCCGAACAATCATCAAAGATCTTGTTTGTTGCCAAGAGCTTTCCCTCTTCCTTATTAATCTTCTCACCATTGTATGCCAGTGCGCCATACAATGAACTTCCGAAACTTATCTTTGCGACCATCTTTCCTCAAACTTAGGGGTTAGTTCAACAATCTCACGGGTAAGAGAGACCAGTTCCCTGATGCAGTTCTCCAGTTTATAGAGCAAAGCCATTGCCTTTTTCTCTGAGAAATGACAACGGAGTTCCTTGACAACCTGGTTGTAGTTGTTGCCAATCATTCGGTACTGCGAGTGAAAAGAGGAAAGCTTGGTGTAGTATTCCACCAGTGTCTTATCCTCACGCAACACCTTGAACGGCTCGCCGAAGATGCGTGCTTTGGCGAAGACAGGCTTTGCCTTCACATCAGTCTGCTCATACATGACGAGGAATTTCATCCACTCGTCATCGTCGAACCGAAGCATCACATGGTGCGACTTCGGGTTCAGCTAGGGGATTCGTCCCCCTCGTTTTCTTTCTGTGTTCATATAAAATGGATTAAGTGGTACATACGGCAATAATGGAATTGCACAAACTATCGTCAGATTGGAACATGGGGAGCCCGACTTCGGAGAGGCTACCAACCCGGCAGGGCAAGGTCGGGAGGGAGTAACCCGAACGGTTTTGAGTAACTCAAAACATACCTTGCTATGTCTTTGAGGACATAAAAATCCGCTTTGGGTGGATTGAAGTTAGCCTTCGTAAGAAGCTGTCCCATCCCGAATGGAAGCTGTTCGGGAAATCCTGTCCTTTGCGGAGCATCAAGCCTTGTTCTTGTCGGAACGATATGGATGCGCTATCCATTGCTTTGCCTTTCGGGTGCAAAATTACGGCTAAAAATGCGCCCTTGTAACAATGCTACCCCAGACAACCACTGCAACTATCGGCAACATGCTGCCACAGGATTTGAAAACCATTGTTTTTCGGAAATTTCGTTGTTATTTTGCAGCCAAACATTGAACCAATGATTTGAAAATATGATGAAACAAGCATTTGCAGCAACGAATAAGTCTGTCACTATTGCAGCGTCTCTTTGCATCCATGATGCTCCACTGACGTACAGACTTACTGATTCACTGTCGTACTGTCGTATGGAAATGATGAAGCATTGCAACAGTTCAAGGTCTCCATAATGGAGCAATGACCGATAGACATGGACATCAAAGTGTTCATATCTTTGAATTGGCAGGAAATCATAGAAACGAGTAATCAACAATTTAAAAAGTTAACGATATGAGTAAGACAAGATTTGTTGCGTTCGCAACACAGAAAGGCGGAATAGGAAAGTCCACCATCACGGCTCTTGTAGCCAACTACTTTCACAATGTCAAGGGCTACAATGTGGCGGTCATAGATTGTGACGAGCCACAATACAACCTTGCAGACCTGCGAGACGAGGAACTGGAACTCATCAAAAGCAGCGACTATTTCAAGGCGCAAGCCTGTGAGCATTTCAAAAAGCTGGGCAAGAAGTCCTTCAGCGTAACGAGAAGCAATGCAGTCAATGCGCTTGACGACGCAGAGACAGTGTTGAATGAAACAGAGGTTAAACTTGACTTCATCTTCTTTGACATGCCTGGGACTATCAAAAGTGAGGGCGTCATGAAGACCTTGTCTCAGATGGATTACATCTTTGTACCCGTCAGCGCAGACCGCTTTGTTGTAGAAAGCGCAATGAGCTTCATGCAGTTGTTCCACGACAACTTTTTGACACAGGGTTGGTCGGTCACCAAGAAACTTGCCTTCTTTTGGACAATGGTTGACAAACGAGAACGCACGAGTTTGTATGATGTATATGAAGGTATGTTCAAGTCTCTCGACTATTCGGTTCTCAACACACGACTGCCAGACAGCAAACGTTTCAGAAGAGAGCTGTCGGAGAACAGAAAGGCAGTGTTCCGTTCCACCATCTTTCCATCAGACCCAAACCTGTTGCGAGGGAGTGGCATCAAGGAGTTGTCCGACGAGATTTGTGAAATCATAAAGACATGAGCCTATGGTAAGCAGAAAAATCAACACTGACGCAATAGATGAAAATCTGCTCATTGCCTCTATTGGCAAGAGCAAGATTGGCACGACAACGGCATCCATTCTTGACGGAGCTTCCCAATCCCAAGTGAAAGATACTGAAGAGAAAGAAGAGGTTGGCAGGAAGTCCCAATGCTCGCAGACCGATAAGTCGCCAATTTCACGCAAGCCTCCCAAGGCTTCTTCGGAAAGTTACGATTCGGCATTCTTCAAGCGAAACGAGATAAAGACTCGTCAATGCGTTTATATCAGCCGTGAGATACACAGGAGAATTTCAAGAATAGTCAGTGTGCTCGCAAAGCATGAGTTGACAGTCGGTGGTTACATTGACCTTATTCTTGAGAGACATCTTGAAGAGAACCAGGAAGAAATCAACGGCTTGCTGAGAAAAGAGATTGACGATTGGAATATGTAACAAAAAGGAACAAGCATGACAATGGAAACTATATTCTTGATAGTCTTGGCTGCATTCAATGTTTGGACTATCTATTTTTACAACAAGTTGCTCCTTGAAGTTGCGAACGGCAAGGAAAAGGAGAAAAAACCGCCTATCGACCCGATGGCACTTGTAGGCAAAAGTCTTTTCAAAGTGTCCCAACTGCGGAAGAAAGAAGAAACGGAACAAAAACAAACAGAATCCATGTCCGTATCGGATAATGACGTGACATTTGATGATTCTCCAAAGAGTACGGCACGGATTTCTGACGAACAGCTTGATGATGTGTTTACGAATGTTCGCATAGAAGATATTGGTGTGAAATATTCTGATAATGAGGGAGATGCCGATGTGCCACAAGCCAAAGGGTCAAGTTTTGAGGACATTGACGCAGCTGTGAATACCGTCAAGGCACCGAAAGCAACGGACAAGGAGAAAAGACATGCAGGCAAGGTTTTCCATGAGATGGATGGCAACCAATTCTATGAGAAATTCATGGAGAACAGCGAGGAGTGCAAGAAGAACATCCATGATTACGTCACCTTCTACTTGCAAACTCACAAGATTGTAGAGATTTCCAAGCCAAAGAAAGAGTTTAAGGTGCCAGACAGTATAGAGGACTTCAATATCCTCGACTTTGTATAACAATTTAATAAGGAGAATTATGGAAAGAACAGAAGAGAACAATGCAACAAAGGATAGATTTGCACATGTGGGCAAAACATTCTCGGAAATGGACAGCGAAAAGCTACAAGCTGAAATCGCAGAACGCTCAAAGATTATTAAACGCAAAATAGATGCGTTGATGGAATTGCATATGTCAGGTATCTGACAAAAACTGTTGAAGTCAGATTTTCAATAGTCAACAAGTATTTCAATAGCAGAGAATTTGTATAACAATTAAAAGAATGATTATGGCAGACAAAACAAAAAACTGTGGTAAAGGACAACTCACTTCGACAGATGCCAAGGAGTTGTATGAGGCTTTCATGAGAAATTATGAAGAGACAATGGAGGAAGCTGGGAAACAGATTGACGCTTGTCTTGAAGAGACATTTCAAGACCGTACATCGTCAACTATTTCCGACAAGGAGGAGTGTTTTGATGAAGATGCAGCATATGAGAATTATGATGTGGGTGAATTAGAGCCAATCGACAGAATGGAGAAAGAGCGTGCTGAGCAGTATGTCGGTAAGTTCATGGCAAATGCAGGTTTTACCGCAAGATATGGCAGACATGTTGGCATCAGCGAGGACATTCATGAGCGTGTGACTAAATTTGTCAGTATCGTAGGCAAGGGAAAGATTTCCATTGCAAGTTATGTGGATAACATCATCAACGAACACTTCAATGCCTATGCAGCCGAAATCAAGGCTGCATTCGATGAAGGTCTCAAGTCGTATCGCCTCTGGCAATAAATTAAGAGTACGCCAATGAAAAAGAAAGACTACTGCTAAAATCTCAGCTTGCCACTGAATACATAGGACGGCATCATGCCGCATTAGTAAGCAAAAGTGTCAATCGCCAGATGGGACTATCTCCCAAGGAACAGAAAAAACGATTTATGAATAAAGGACAGTCCTTTTGATTTGGGCTGTCCTTTGTTATTCTGCAAGCATCGCAGATAAGGAAAAAACGGTTCTTTGCCACTTTCTTTCCGCTCCTCGGCTCATGAAGAAAGTGGCGGAACGAATTTTCATCGCTCCGCCTAAATTATAATAATGTGGTGTTATGTCGTTGCAACCATTCGTTGCTCTATAAGTCTTGCATTGCTGTTCACCAAGTTGATGATGTCGGCATGGTGCTCGGTGTCCTTGTTCTGTAGTCCGTGGCATTGTACGACTTTCATCTGTTCGAGTGAAAACTCCACGGTCTCAACTCTTTGTTCGGCTATTCTTGCAGAGAAGATGATGCAGTCGGGATTGAGTGAATAGTTTGTACCGCTGCCTACGCAATGGTGCATCGCCTTGCCCTCAAGAACGTGCTCCCTGACGCTTTCAAGCATTCTCACCACGATATTGCCGTCCGTGAACATCAAACCGAAGAAACGGCTCTTCATTTCCTTGAACTTGTCCTCGTTCTTCAATGCCTTGCGTATCTCCTCCTCGGTGCGCTCCTTTTCTTTCTTTGCTCTGATTTTCTCGGATATTCTGTCGTGCTCGGCTTCAAGGTTGTCGGGACAAATGTAATGTGGACTTCTGATGTCCTTGCCCATTTCTACCAACATACAGATGTAGTCCGCCCATTTGCCGATGTCTGTAATAAGGTAATGGTTGCGGTTGGCTATCTTGTAGGCATTCCAACAAGTTTCCAAGTGCCGTGGGTGGTCTATGAAGTGGCGGACGTGTCCATAACTACATTGTTTCATCATCGTTTCGATGCGGTGGTCTGTCAGCATCGCCTTGAACAATGTAAGCGGTTCGATGCCGTGAAACGCTCCGTCAAAGCCGTTGCGCCATATCTGAGGAATGACTTTCATATCGGGACAGACCGGAAATGAAGCAATATGCTGATAGGTGGTGTTGTCCTTGCGCAGTTCAATGTCTGAGTCGTAGCAGAACGTGTCCATATAGATACCCATTGTGCGCTTGCGTGCCATAACCTCCACCTTGCCTTTCTCGTTCATCCAATAGCGTGCCACCTCCCAACAATAAATGTCTGCCTTTTGTCCCTTGCGGTAATAGGCTTTCATCTGAAATGCTCGCATAAGTTGTAGTCCCTTGCGCTCGGAGAGTACACTGAAATAGGTAGAAGACATTGCCTTCTGTCGCTTGGTGCGCAGCACTTCCAACTTTGCCTTACACTTCGGGCAGACACATTTGTCCGCATCCTCGTCCGTAGTCCAAGTGTGTCCGCAGTCCATGCAGGTGGTCTGTCCGTGCTTCAACTGAAAGGCATAGTGGTCAAGACACTCACGGAATGCCCATTGCATTTGTGCTCCCTTGATAGGTCGTAACCCCTTGTTTGAGGTTACGACTTGCTTCTGATATTTCGTTCTTGGTTTCATAACGTGTCGAATAATGATGGTTGATGTACTTCGTTGTCTGTTCTCTGTGAGGTGCGCTTGGCGGTATCTCTGTTACGCATCTTGTTCATCTGCTCTTGCTGATATTGGCGGATGGCTTCCTGTCTTGCCTGTGCCTTCTCCTCCTCTGTGAGTTCGATGTGGTGGTTGACAGACACTTGGCAGTTCAATGGTTTGCCGACCTCGATGTCCTTCTCCTCGTAGTAGTGGATGGCTTGCCCATATATCTCGTCATCGCAAAAGCCGTTGCAACCGCTCTTCTGTACCCAATTAAGGATATAGGTGACGCAATCGTCTATGTTCTTGTCGGGGTTGTCATACTTGGCTGCAAAGAGTTCGTCCTCCATAGCACGCTCCTCCAAATAGGCTTGTATGGTTCTCTTGAAATATTCTGTAGTGTTCATGTCTGATGTTGTTAAAGGGGTTGATACTCGTGATAGATGATGTCGCAGTCCTCAACTTCTGTAGGCAGTCCGAAGAACGGATAATGGCTGAAGTAAGGTTCTGTGCACATGTCCTCGTTGTATCTTGGACTTACTATCTCAATATTGTTCTTGCGCATGGCTTCGTCCACCATACGGATTTCCTCGTCCGTCAATCCGCTTGCATCGCCATTGATGATGTAGCAGAGTGCCCATGTAGGTATCGCTTCAATGCTTCTGTTCATATCGCTTGTACTTTAAAGTGTTAATAACCAAATGAATGTTCCAATCAGTACCACCATAGAAAGAATGGAAATGATGATGCCGAAGATGAACTTCACAATTCCCAATATGACTTCACCGACCATGCAGAGAGCCATATATCCCAACCAAGCCACCAAAGTGATGAGGGTTGAGCCGACTGCGGAGAGTAATCTCCACCAAGTCTGTGTTATGTTGATGTTTGTTGTCATATAGCCTTGAATTAAATTTATTTGCGGTTCCAGGAGCTGAAGGGAAGTTCTCGTTTCTTCACCTTTTTGTCGCTCCCTTTTCCGACATTTTTTTTGCGTCTTCCTGTCGCATCGGTCGTTTCGTTTCAGGTGCCTTTCAAGGGCGGCGAGGCTGGAAATACAAGGTTTTTCGGAAAAATACTACCCAACGGTGTGGAGATTTTTTCGAAAACCGAAGGCTCGACCTTTTATTTCCAAAGCCCGCTGCCATACCTTTGCACCTGCACGATAACGGTTGATGCCAAAAGGAAAGACCTTGTGGAGGAAAGAAAATCAGAGCGGCAAATGAAAATAGAAACTTCACGGAAGTTTTTGGACTGTACGATTATCGCATACTCATTTCTGAGAAATGGATACAACGTCGTCTTACAAGCGTCTTGAAAAATGGAAATCGCATACAAAAATGGCACAGCCATCAGAGAAATTCCGATGCAAGAAGAGTATGGCTTGTCCATGCTTCTTGCATCGGGTTTTCTCCAAGGCTGTGCAGCCAAGCATGAAAGTGGTCGTTGAGGTTTACATCAATGACTTCTTTCTTGCGGTGGAGTATGCAAACAAAATGGTACGGCAAATCAAGGAATGGTGTTTCTTTTGATCGGTTAGCCTGCAACCGACAAAAAGAAGCACTTTTCCTCATGCCGTACTACTGAGACATGAAAGGGTGGCGTGCCACTGTTTCATGTCGTTTGGATTGTACGATAAAAATGGGACTGCGAATTGTGGCTATAAAAGTCAGCCGTTGTCAGCACGGCAAACAAAGAAAAGTCCTTGGCAGTATAGTCTTGAAGTATTTCAAGGCATACCGCCAAGGATTTTTCTTGCCGTGCCATAGTCGGGGAAAGTTAGTCTGAGGTACGAGGACTGTCTTTCTTCGACGACGGCTGACTTTTATACAAAACACACGAAAGGATGAGAATATGCAAACGAAATAGACCAGTCAAAAAACAGAAACCCTTGCCACATAAGTTTGAATGGATTGAAATGTAAATAGCAAAGAATAGAGAAGAATATGGTTTAATAAAAACAGATTTATCCAAGTAAAAAATCGAGGATAAAAAATCTTAAAACATTCTTTATCCCCGATTAAATATCGTACCTTTGCAACCGAAAGAGTTCTTTGGATGGTTATGCAAATCACAGCAGGATGCTACATTCTGTTTATTTCTAATTCGTAACCTCTTCTTTTTATGAGATAAAAACTTATCTCATTCTCAATCACTTATAAAAAATACGTACTTTCCTATCGTGAAACGTAGGTTTTTGCTGCGCGCAACGTAGAGTGTGTGGTAAGATTTTCAGATAAACTTGGTGTGTTTTTTCTTTATAGTTGGTTTAGTAAGCTATTATGCTGTAAGTGTATGTTGACTGCGGGGTAGACTTGTATAGTGTGAATCAGTAAAAAATACATGATATGATGTGTTGAGTAAATCTCTGTCACAGAAAGAAAAGTATAAAAACTCAAAAATCTGTCTGATATAATTTGTTATATTTGCATAATATAATTACATCTAAATATAGAAATTAGGATAGGGCCCGTTTTTAAAAACAGGTATCGTCAGTCATAACTATTAGAGTTGGGTAAAAGTTTTTTGTGAATTGATACCTATAATGTTATGAACGTTCATTATTATTTTTTAAGTGTATAACTTCCGATAATGCAAAAATATAGGAACATATGACACCAGAAGAAAAAGCAAGACAGAAAATAGATCAGTGGTTTAGCGATGCAGGATGGAAAGTAGTAGATAGAGATGAGTATGAACCGACTTGTACTGCAGTAGCTATAAGAGAAGGATTATTGAAAGGTAATCTTGAGGCTGACTATTTCCTTTTTATTAATGGCAAAGCTGTTGGGGTGCTTGAGGCTAAAAGAGAAGAAACAGATGCCTTCTCTGATAAAGTATGTAATCAGGCTGTTTTGTATGCACGAAATGTTCCTAAGATTTATCAGACATATCAGAAACCATTGCCTTTTATTTTTACTTCAAATGGCAAAGATCTGTATTTTTGTGATTTCCGGAAGCAAGATTCATGTTTTAATCAGATTATGACGATTCCCACTCCTTATGAATTGGTTAAGTTGTTGGGAATAAATGATTATTTTGCCGGACTCCCAACTTTGCGAAAAAAAGGATTACGTGATTGTCAGTATGAGGCTGTTACTAAACTGGAAAAAAGTTTCAGGAGTGGTCAGAATCGCGCCTTGATGGTATTGGCAACAGGTGCAGGTAAGACATATACCGCATGTCTTGCTGCATATCGTCTTCTTTCATATACTCCAATGCGAAGAGTATTATTTCTTGTGGACAGAAATAACCTCGGTAAACAGGCAGAGGGAGAATTTGGAACTTTTCGGCTGACAGAAAATGGAGATGCATTCAATACAATATTTACAGTAAACCGTCTTCGTTCCTCTTCTATACCATCTGATAGCAATGTTGTTATTTCGACAATACAGCGTCTTTTTTCTTTTCTGAAAGGAGATTCTATTGAGGATAATGACAACGATGATGATAATGAACCTACAGAAGAAGTTGTATTGCCTCCTAATCCCAATTTACCACATGATTACTTTGATTTGATTATCATAGATGAGTGTCACCGCTCCATTTATGGGAATTGGCGTAAGGTATTGGAATATTTTGATACAGCCAGACTTGTAGGATTGACAGCCACACCAATTCCAGAAACAATGGCATTCTTTAACAATAATCGCATAGTTAACTACACATTAGAGAAAAGTATCGTTGATGGTGTAAATGTAGATTGCCGTGTATATCGGATCAAAACACAAGTTACAGAAAATGGTGGTGCCATATTGGAGGGGGAGAAAATAAGGGAAGAAACCCGATATACCGGAGTTGTAAAAACCATATCCAGCAAAGAAACGAAAGCTTATACGAGTAAAGAGCTGAACAGAAGTGTCGTCAATCCAGCGCAAATAAAACTTATTTTGTCTACTTATCGCGATGTAGTCTATACTGAATTATTCAATGACCCTCAGCGGGAAGCTAATTTTGACTATTTGCCAAAGACGTTAATCTTTGCTCTAAATGAGGCTCATGCTACCAATATTGTACAGATTGCGAAAGAAGTGTTTGGACGTACAGATGACCATTTTGTGCAGAAAATAACTTATTCTGCAGGTGATAGTAATGAATTGATACGTCAGTTCCGGAATGATAAGGATTTCAGAATTGCCGTAACTTGTACATTAGTAGCAACAGGTACAGATGTTAAGCCTCTTGAAGTATTGATTTTCATGCGTGATGTTGAATCTTTACCGCTTTATATACAGATGAAAGGGCGTGGTGTGCGTACAATCGGAGACGAACAGTTGCGGAATGTTACTCCGAATGCAGTCAGTAAAGATTGTTTCTATTTGGTTGATGCTGTAGGTGTTACTGAACACGAAATGAAAACGCATATGTTGATTGATAGGCCAACAACCAAAATAATAACCCTTAAAGAACTGCTGGAACAGATTACTCATGGTTACCTTCCTGATGAGCATCTGAAACGTCTTGCAGCAACACTTTCTAGAATATACAACAAAGCTGATAATTTACAGCGGAATGAGTTCGTACGTTTGGCTAATGACGACATGAAAGAACTTGCTTCAAGGATTTATGAGGCATTGGAAAACAACATTCTTCCTCCGTTTGTAAATACAAATGAGCCTAACAATGAACGAAAGGGCTTAGTATCACCACTCGCTAATCATGCAGATGCACGCCGGTATTTACTTATTCTTGCAGCCGGATTTGTAAATACCCTGATGCCTGGCGAGGACACGCTTATTTCTAAAGGATTTTCAATAGAAGAAGCCAAAAGTATAACAGAAGCTTTTGAAGATTTCTGCAATGAGCATAGCGATGAAATAGAAGCCTTACGCATAATTTATAATAATGAAGGTGAGCCGATTACCTATTCAATGCTAAAAGATTTGGAAAACAAACTCAAGATGGCTAACAATCATTTTACTTCCAAGCAATTGTGGAACTCATACGCTATTCTGAATCCAAATAGTGTTCGACGTTCTTCTACGAAAGAAGAGAGTGATGCTTTGACTAATATCATACAGCTTGTACGCTTTGCTTTACACCAGATTGAGCGGTTAGATAGTGCCATTTCTACTTCCAAGCAATATTTTAATCTGTGGATAGGGCAAAATCAACGTGAAATAACAGATAAACAACGTGAAGTCATCAGTCGTATTGTGGATTATATCGCATCGAACGGTGCTTGTACAATTAAAGAGATTCGTGAGGATGATGTGACTCAAGCTGCACAGATGATTCGTGCATTCGGCAGTATGCGAAAAGCTGATGAGGCATTACAGTCTTTATATACATTTATAGTTTTAAGAAAAGCAGCATAAATATATGGCAACAAATAACATAACGGAGCAATCGCTCACCAAAAAAGTTTGGAATCTGGCAACAACTCTTGCCGGACAAGGTATCGGTTTTACAGATTATATTACACAGCTCACCTATCTTCTATTTTTAAAGATGGACGCAGAGAATGTAGAAATGTTTGGAGAAGAATCAGCAATACCATCTGGTTATCAATGGAGTGATTTAATATCTCTTGACGGTTTGGATTTGGTAAGGCAATATGAAGATACCCTGAAATTGTTGAGTGAACAGGAAAATCTTATCGGTACAATTTATACAAAAGCGCAAAACAAGATTGACAAGCCAGTCTATTTGAAAAAAGTCATTACCATGATTGATGAAGAGCAATGGCTGATCATGGATGGAGACGTGAAAGGTGCTATCTACGAAAGTATCCTTGAAAAGAATGGGCAGGACAAGAAAAGTGGTGCCGGTCAGTACTTTACTCCACGCCCACTCATCAAAGCAATGGTAGATTGCATAGCTCCACAAATTGGGGAAACGGTTTGTGACCCAGCCTGTGGTACCGGAGGTTTTCTCTTGACGGCATACGATTATATGAAAGAGCAGTCTTCAAGTAAAGAGAAACGCGATTTCTTGCGTAACAAAGCCTTACATGGTGTAGATAATACTCCATTGGTAGTAACGCTTGCGTCTATGAATCTTTATTTGCATGGGGTGGGAACAGATCGTAGTCCGATTGTTTGCGAGGATTCATTGGAGAAAGAACCATCCACTCTTGTAGATGTAATACTTGCCAATCCTCCTTTCGGCACTCGTCCGGCAGGTTCTGTGGATATTAACCGTCCGGATTTCTATGTAGAAACGAAGAACAACCAGTTGAATTTTCTTCAACACATGATGTTGATGCTAAAAACCGGAGGTCGTGCAGCTGTAGTATTGCCAGACAATGTACTTTTTGAAGGCGGTGCCGGAGAAACAATCCGCAAGAAATTACTTTCGGACTTCAACTTACATACGATACTTCGTTTGCCCACTGGTATATTCTATGCGCAAGGTGTAAAGGCCAATGTATTGTTTTTTACAAAAGGACAACCGACAAAAGAGATTTGGTTCTATGATTATCGTACCGACATCAAACATACGCTTGCTACTAATAAATTAGAGAGACATCATTTGGATGATTTTGTCACATGCTATAATGCAGGAAATTTAGAAGGGCGCAAAGAAACGTATGATGCAGACAATAATCCTCAAGGGCGTTGGCGTAAATATCCGGTAGATGATATTCTCACTCGTGACAAGACAAGCCTTGATATAACCTGGATAAAACAAGGAGGAGAGTCGGATGACCGCTCCTTGGCAGAGTTGATGGCTGATATAAAAGAGAAAAGTAAAACTATTAGCTCAGCAGTTGCAGAACTTGAGAAGCTGCTTGCAAACATAAATGAAGATTAAGCGTATGAAGAATAATGACATCGCAAAATCAATAGAACAACAATTCGGAGAAATCGTAGATATTATTCTCCAACATAAAAGCAATGCTTCAAGAGTAGTCAACGAAGAATTGCTGCTTACTGCATGGCATGTAGGCGGATATGTATCGGCCAAGCTGAGGAGCGAAGAATGGGGAAGTAAAGTCGTTTCACAATTATCCGAATATATACGTTCTCAACGCCCTGACCTAAAAGGATATAGTAAGAGAAGCATTTATAATATGGTAATGTTTTATGATGAGTATTCATCGGAAACATTTATAGCGGCAATAAAACAATATTTGAATACAGAATTTGTGCAGACGGCATCTGCACAAATTGAAGCAGGCAACCATGTACAAGAATCAGCTACAATTGTGCAGTCAATGGTTACACAAATTGTTCAGTCAACAGCTGGACAAATGCCTAAAATATTGGAACTAACTACATTGTCCAATCATATAGAAATTCTATGCCGCTGCAAAAGTAATGAGGAACGTATATTTTACATTCTCTACGCCAACAAGGAACATCTTTCTTATAAAGAAATGCAACGTTGCATTTCCAATCAGACTTATGTAGGTTTATTAGGTAATAAGGACAATATGTCAAAAGGATTACTCGAAAGATATCCTAATGCACCAATTTTGTTTAAAGATACTCTGTTTGTAGATTTTCTCAATCTGCCTAAAAAGCATAGTGAATCAAAACTAAGAAATGGCTTGGTAGAACACATGAAACAGTTTATTCTTGAACTGGGAAAGGATTTTATATTCATGGATCAGGAATATCGTCTTAATATAGGAACATCTACATTCAAGGCTGACTTACTGTTCTTTCATCGTGGTTTACAGGCATTGGTTGCTGTGGAATTAAAAAAGACGAAGTTTCATCCTCGTGACCTTGGGCAACTAGAATTTTATTTGGAAGCACTCGATCGGGATGTAAAACGTTCAAACGAAAATCCGTCTATTGGTATCATTCTCTGCCCTGAAGCAGACCGGGTAGTAGTAGAATATGCTATGAGTCGAAGCATGAGTCCTACCATGATTGCTGAATACAAACGCATTCTCATTCCGCAAGAACGCATGCAGCAACAGCTGAATGAGTTTTGCAATCTATTCTTAAACAAAGACTAGCCGAAATGGATACAAAGAAATTACGTCAAAAAATATTAGATCTCGCCATTCGTGGTAAACTTGTTCCTCAAGATCCGAATGACGAACCTGCATCTGTATTGCTTGAACGCATTAAAGCAGAGAAGGAACGTTTGATAAAAGAGGGAAAAATAAAGCGTAGTAAAAAAACAACTAAAACTTCCGATACGCCCCATTATGAGAACGTATCATTTGAGATGCCCAATAATTGGGTATGGACGACAGTAGATGAATTATGTGATGTTGTTAGAGGAGGATCTCCACGTCCTGCAGGAGATGAAAAATATTATAATGGAGCAATTCCTTTTTTAAAAGTAGCAGATTTAACTAAAGATGATGAGATATATGTATATAAAGCAGAATATACAATAAAAGAGGCCGGCCTGAAAAAAACTAGATTGGTTAATGAAGGAACATTATTATTGACAAATAGTGGAGCAACTTTAGGCGTACCTAAAATTACTACTTTTTCAACGACTTTTAACGATGGTATTGCTGCTTTTCTTTATATAAATAAAGAAATACAGCTGTATTTATATTGGTTTCTTAAATCAAAGACAGATAGTTTTAGAAAAATAGACCAAGGTGCAGCCCAACCAAATCTTAATACAGATTTAATAAAATCGATACCAATTCCTTTACCACCTCTTACAGAGCAAAAACGGATAATAAAAGAAATAAAACGGTGGTTTTCTCTCATTAACCAAATAGACCAAAATAAATCAGACTTACAGACAATCATCAAGCAAGCCAAAAGCAAGATACTAGACCTTGCCATTCATGGTAAACTCGTACCACAAGATCCAAATGACGAACCCGCATCAGAACTGCTCAAGCGCATCAATCCGAGTACTAAAATTACTTGTGATAACGCGCATTATACGCAGTTACCTAAAGGATGGTCAGTTGCCCCCATGCAAATACTATGTTCTTTGATTGATGGCAATAAACAAAATGGCATAGAACGAATAAATCTTGATGTCAAATATTTGCGTGGTGAACGAGAACCGAAGACTTTAACTTCAGGCAAATTTATACCTGCAAATTCTCTTTTAATTTTAGTTGATGGGGAGAACTCTGGTGAGGTATTCAGAACTCCAATCGAAGGTTATCAAGGTAGCACTTTCAAACAGTTGTCTATCAACGAAAATATGAATACAGAATATTTGTTACAAGTTATCAACTTTTATAGAAAATTATTGCGAGAGAACAAGATTGGCTCTACCATTCCTCATTTAAACAAGAAGCTGTTTAAAGAAATCAAAGTTTCTATACCACCCTATAAGGAGCAACAAAGGATAGTAGATTCTATAAATAAAGCGTTTATGTTTCTAGATATGATAATGGAGAATTTATAAACTCTCCATTATCATATCTAATTTAGCAAAGATACTGTGAACGGCAAAAACAATTCGTTTTTGCTCTTTTTGGGGTGGTATTGGTATCTCTAATTTAGAATATTCAGAAATCCAATATCGTTTATGAGTGTCACCTATTAATCTTGTTATGCTCATAAAGATTGCTACATAATCAATCTCAACATTTTGATTTACTTTAAGTATTTTCATTGCCGATGATTTTACCTTGAAAGGGAAATTAACCAGTTTTGAATCTGTTGTAAAATCATCAAATATTATACAAGGAAGATTTGAATATATACCTGTCGTTTCATTAGTATAGCCAATTATAAAAGACTTACCAGCCGTCAAAACAGGAGTTGAATAAGAAGTATCATAATCCGTAGATTCTACGATATAATCCGTTGGTTGTTCATAATCAGTAATTTGCTCAAGTCTACAAATAGCCCATCCTTTAGGTAACTGCGTATAATGCGCGTTATCACAAGTAATCTCAGCTTTCGGGTTAATGCGTTTTAGT
>OHEG01000357.1_pt1 | contig 22599 bp, 20 predicted proteins | sample 1567181 | NCBI WGS metagenome assembly OHEG01 (sample SAMEA3879534, study PRJEB24766) | human gut metagenome | biome: human-associated habitat; feature: feces | place: USA | collected 1985/1987 | reverse complement strand
AAAAGATATAAAAAAGCTTGCAAAGAAAAGCGACCATGTTTATCTTGCAGGAGACCCTGACCGAGAGGGAGAAGCCATTTCATGGCATCTTGCATTGCTTTTGGGTCTTGACCTGAATGATAAAAACCGAGTAACTTTCAACGAACTTACTGAAACCGGTATCAAAGCTGGAATGAGTCACCCACGTTCTATTGATATAAACCTTGTTAATGCACAGCAGGCAAGACGTATCCTTGACAGGCTTGTGGGCTATAAGCTTTCACCTTTTCTTTGGAGAAAGATAAGAAAAGGTCTTTCAGCGGGCAGAGTTCAGTCTGTCGCAGTTAAAATGATATGCGACAGAGAAAACGAGATAAGGGCATTTGTATCTCAGGAATATTGGTCCATTGACGGAAAATTTTCTGCAAACGGTGAAAGAAAGACCTTTGCCGCAAAGCTTAATACAGTTGACGGAGAAAAGCCAGAGTTGAAAAATAAAGAGCAGGCTGACGAGATACTGAAAAGACTTGAGGGCGCCGAGTTTGTTATCGACAAGGTAAAAAAGAGCGTTCACAGAAAATCTCCTGCCGCACCATTCACCACCTCGACTTTACAGCAGGAAGCGTCAAGACGTCTCAGCTTTCAGGCGAGAAGAACGATGAAAACCGCTCAGGAGCTTTATGAGGGTGTTGAGATAAACGATATGGGTCAGACAGGTCTTATCACCTATATGCGTACCGACAGCCTTAGAATTTCTGATGAAGCAAGAGCAGCGGCATATGATTTTATCAGAAAAAAATATGGCGATAAGTATATCCCTGACACACCGAAAAAATATAAAACTAAGGGCAACGCTCAGGACGCTCACGAAGCCATCCGACCAACACACCCAGAGGTAACACCTGATATGGTAAAGGCAAGCGGAGTGACGAGTGACCAGTACAAACTTTATAAACTCATTTGGGAGAGATTTATAGCTTCTCAGATGTCAAACTGCCTTATGGACACTGTTTCTGTTGATATCTCTGCAAATGGTTGTAACTTCAAGGCAACAGGCTATTCTGTAAAGTTCGACGGATTTACTGTTCTATATGAAGAGGCTAAAGACGATGAGGGTGAAAAGAAAAACGTGCTTCCTCCAATAAAATCCGGTGACTCAATAAAGGTGCGTAACCTTGAGGGAAATCAGCATTTCACTCAGCCTCCTGCAAGATACACAGAAGCGACCCTTGTAAAGGCGTTTGAGGAAACAGGCATCGGCAGACCTTCGACTTATGTTCCAACTATTACAACCATAATAAACAGGAATTATGTTGAGCGTGACGGAAAACAGCTTAAGCCGACTTCGCTTGGCGAAGTAACAAACCAGCTTATGAGCGAGCATTTTGATAAAATAGTTGATGTTAAGTTTACTGCAAACATGGAGAAATCTCTTGACGAAGTGGAAAATGGCAAGAAAAGTTGGGTAAAAACTTTGCAGGATTTTTATAGTGATTTTGACGAGGAATTGACTGAAGCCGAGGAAGCCATGGACGGGAAGCGTATCAAAGTGCCTGACGAAGAAACAGATCAGGTGTGCGAGCTTTGCGGCAAACCTATGGTAATAAAGATAGGCAGATATGGTAAATTTATGGCTTGCTCAGGTTTTCCTGAGTGCAAGAATACCAAGAAAATTGTTCAGGAAACAGGCGGAATTTGCCCTTACTGCGGAAAGAAAGTGCTTTTGAAAAAGTCCAAAAAGGGCAAAAAGTATTACGGCTGTGAGGACAATCCTGAGTGCAAGTTCATGACATGGGATGTTCCTACCGAAGAGAAATGCCCTAAGTGTGGCAGTACGCTTTTCCAGAAAGGCGGAAAGAACGGAATACTCATTTGCCATAAGCCTGATTGCGGATATGAAAGGAATTTATCTAATGGCGGTTAAGGTAATAGGTGCAGGACTTGCGGGCTGCGAAGCTGCGTGGCAGTTAGCCCAAGCAGGGATAGACGTTGAGCTTTATGAAATGAAGCCGAAAAAGTTTACGCCTGCCCATAAATATAAGGGTTTTGCAGAGCTTGTCTGCTCAAATTCATTGAAAGCGGACAGAATAGATTCAGCCGCAGGTATGCTAAAAGAGGAAATGCGCAGGCTTGGCTCTGTCACAATGGAATGTGCAGCTGAAACTAAGGTATCAGCAGGCGGAGCACTTGCTGTTGACAGGGAAAAGTTTTCCGATATGGTCACGGCAAAGATAATGGAAAATCCTCACATCACTGTTATCGAGGAAGAAGTCACAGATATACCTGATGGCGATGTTATAATCGCAACAGGTCCTCTTACAAGCGATGGGCTTGCAGAGAGTATCGGCAAAATATGCGGTGATTATCTGTATTTTCATGATGCCGCCGCACCTATCGTCACATATGAAAGTCTTGATAAGGATAAGGTGTTTTTTGCTTCGAGATACGGCAAGGGAGAAGCTGATTATATCAACTGCCCTATGAATAAGGAAGAATATCTCAGGTTCTATAATGAACTTATCAATGCGGAATCCGCTCCGCTCCATGATTTTGATAAGGAGCATTTTTCTAAGGACGGGTTCAAGGTGTATGAAGGCTGTATGCCGGTTGAGGTCCTTGCCAAAAGAGGAGAGGACACAATGCGTTTCGGTCCGCTGAAACCTGTAGGTTTGACAGACCCACGAACAGGAAACAGACCTTATGCCGTCGTTCAGCTTCGTGCAGAGAACGCAGAGGGAAGTCTGTATAACCTTGTGGGCTTTCAGACAAACCTTAAATTTGGTGAGCAGAAAAGAGTATTTTCTCTTATCACAGGACTTGAAAATGCAGAATTTATACGCTATGGAGTCATGCATAGAAACACTTTCATCAATTCGCCTAAGCTCTTAAATCCGCAGTTTAATATGCGAGATAGAGAAAACCTTTATTTTGCAGGTCAAATGACAGGCGTTGAGGGATATATCGAATCGGCGGCAAGCGGAATTTTTGCAGGGTTAAGCATGGCAAGACGTTTGCAGGGCAAGCCTGCGGTTACCTTGCCTGATACCACAATGCTGGGTGCGCTTTCAAAGTATATAAGCGATCCTACTGTGGAGAAGTTCCAGCCTATGGGATGTAATATGGGTATCCTGCCTGAGCTGCCTGAACGTATAAGAGATAAGAAATTGAAATATAAGATGATAGCTGAAAGGGGTCTTGCAGACTTTGACAAGGCTATTGAGGAATTTTAAGGAGAATGTTATGAACATAGTAATTGACGCTTTCGGCGGAGATAACGCACCTCTCGAAGTCATAAAAGGTTCAATTGACGCACAGAAAGATTTCGGAGTTGACGTTACTCTTGTTGGTGATGAAGAAAAAATAAAAAAATGTGCACAGGAAAACGGACTTGATATCACAGCTTTACATATCAAGCATGCTGATACTGTTATCGAGATATGTGAAGAGCCTACAGAAGTAATCAAGGGCAAGAAGGATTGTTCAATGGCTGTGGGCATGAAAATGCTTGCAGACGGCGAGGGCGACGCTTTCGTTTCAGCTGGCTCAACAGGCGCACTTGTAGTTGGAGCAACGTTTATCGTAAAGAGAATAAAGGGCATCAAAAGACCAGCTCTTGCAACAATACTTCCTACGGCAACGACGCCTACGATGCTTCTTGACAGCGGTGCAAACGCAGATTGCCGCCCTGAAATGCTTACTCAGTTTGGAATAATGGGTTCGGCTTATATGAACAAGATACTTGGTGTTGAGTCACCAAGAGTAGGTCTTGCAAATATTGGTGCAGAGGAGTCAAAGGGCAGAGAGCTGGAGCTTGAAACTTACAAGCAGTTGAAAAACGCACCTGTAAACTTTGTTGGAAATATCGAAGCAAGACAGCTTCCTATGGGCGATTGTGACGTATGCGTGGCTGACGGCTTCTGCGGAAACCTTATGCTCAAGCTTTACGAGGGCATGGCAAAATTCTTCTCAGGGGAGCTTAAAACGCTTCTGACTAAGGATACAAAGTCAAAGATCGCTGCTCTTATGGTAATGAAGAACGTTAAAGAATTCAAGAAAAAGGTAGACTACTCTGAGTATGGCGGAGCGCCTCTACTTGGTACTGCAAAGCCTGTTATCAAGGCACATGGCTCATCAAATGCAAGAGCATTCTATAACGCTATCAGACAAGCAAAACAATTTACTGAAACTAATGTGATAGACGAGATCACAACTGCTATCGAGCAGTTGAAAAGCAAACAGGAGATGTTATAATGGACGAGCAAAAGGCTCTTAAAGAGTTTCAGGAAAGAATAGGTTATCAATTCAAAGACGAAAAGCTCCTTTACGAAGCTCTTTCCCATTCATCATTTGCAAATGAAAACAAGAAGGCAAGAAACAGCAATGAAAGGCTTGAATTTCTTGGAGATTCAGTGCTTTCTATAGTTGTGTCAGATCACATTTTCGAGCATTACAAGCATATGCCTGAGGGCGAGCTGACAAAAATGAGAGCTTCACTTGTGTGCGAAAAAGCACTGTTTGAGTTCTCAAAGAAAATAGAACTTGGAAAGTATATTTTCCTTGGAAAAGGCGAAGAGATAACAGGCGGCAGAGAAAGACCGTCAATTATTTCAGACGCTTTTGAAGCAGTTATCGCTGCAATTTATCTTGACGGTGGTATCGAGCCTGTTTCAAAATATATACTTTCATTCATACCTGAAAATATCACGCCTGATGGAGTTGTTTTCCATGATTACAAGACTATTCTTCAGGAGATAATCCAGAAAAATCCTGAGGAGAGAATAGAATATCACCTTAAAGGCGAGTCAGGTCCTGACCATAATAAGAAATTTACTGTTCAGGTACTTTTGAATACGAATGTTATCGGCGAGGGTACAGGCAGATCGAAAAAGACCGCTGAACAGTTGGCGGCTAAAGAAGCATTGGAACTAATGGGCTATGGGGCACAGTAATATATCTGTCTTCGTGCCGCATATAGGCTGTCCGCATATGTGTGCGTTCTGCAATCAGCGCACCATAACTGGTACAGAGAAGATACCGCACGCTGATGATGTTAAGCGTATCTGCACACAGGCAATGAACGAAGTCAAGGACGTTTCACAGACGGAAATAGCCTTTTTCGGTGGTAGCTTTACAGCAGTGCCGAGAGAATATATGCTCGAACTTCTTGGTGCAGCGCAGGAGTTTATAGGCAACGACAAATTCAAGGGTATCAGGATATCCACCAGACCTGACTATATCAGCACTGAGATACTTGACATTCTCAGAGATAATCACGTTACGGCTATTGAGCTTGGCGCACAGTCTATGTCAGATGTTGTTCTTGAAGCCAACGAGCGTGGACATACTGTTCAGGACGTCGAAAACGCTGCAAAGCTTATAAAAAGCTATGGCTGCTTTGACCTTGGTCTGCAAATGATGATAGGACTTTATAAAAGCAACCGTGAAACTGAGCTGGAAACTTGGTCTAAGATAGCGGCGCTGTCTCCTAAAACAGTACGTATTTATCCCGTTGTTATCCTTAATGGTACAAGGCTCGGAGAGCTTTACAAAAGTGGCGAATATAAGCCTATGGACTTTGACGAGGTAGTGAAAATCTGTTCTTATCTTCTCACAGAAGCCGATAAACTTGGTATATATGTTATAAAGCTTGGTCTGCACGCAAGCGAGGTCGTGGAGGAACAAATGTTGGGCGGATTTTATCACCCTGCATTCCGTGAACTTTGCGAAGGCAGAAATTACCGCAGGCTTATAGCAGAGGAGCTTGGAAAGCATGGCAATATAAGCGATATAGCTTCCGTTGTGATATCTGTACCAAAAAGGCAGATAAGCAAGGCAATAGGTCAGAAAAAAGCTAATATAGAATATTTCAAAGATCTTGGTGTCAATATAAAAATTGTAGGTCACGAGGGCAGCGATAAAATAAAGATAAACGAAATCATAATGAGGGGTGGTGAAAAATAATGTATCTTAAATCACTTGAATTGCAGGGCTTTAAGTCTTTTCCAGATAAAATAGAGCTGAAATTCAATAAGGGTATCACCGCTGTTGTCGGTCCTAACGGCTCAGGCAAGAGTAATATCGGTGACGCTATGCGCTGGGTAATGGGCGAGCAATCTTCCAAAGCCCTGAGAGGTGAAAAAATGGCAGGCGTTATTTTTCACGGCACTCAAACTAGACCAAAAGCGCCTTTTGCTCAGGTAACTATCACCATAGACAACGAGGACGGTGCACTTGAATATGACAGCGACACCGTGTCAGTATCACGAAAGCTTTACCGCAATGGCGACAGCTTTTACATGATAAACGGTAAAGAAGTAAATTTAAAGGATATCGTGGAACTGTTTATGGACACCGGTCTTGGCAGGGATGGTTATTCGATAATTGGTCAGGGCAGGATAGCAGATATCGTAAACGGAAAATCCAATGACCGCCGTGAGATATTTGAAGAAGCGGCAGGTATTTCAAAATTCCGTTCAAAGAAAAAAGAAGCCGAAAAAAAGCTTGCGGCGGCTGAGGATAATCTCTCTCGTATCAATGACATCATGGGAGAGATAGAAGGACGAATAGGTCCGCTTAAAGCGCAGGCTGAAAAGGCGGAGAAGTTCAGAGTCCTTGATGAAGAAAAGAGAAAGCTGGAAGTCTCCGTATGGGTGCATAAGCTCAACGAGTATATGAGCCAAATAGCAGGTTATGAGGAGAAGCTTTCTGCTGTAAAAAAAGAGTACGAGGTCATCACGCAGGAGCTTGAAAGCATTGAAGATGATATAAATGACAGCTTTGCAAAGAGCGCTGAAAAATCTGAGCTTGCTGACAGCTACAAAAATCAGATACATCAGGTGGAGCTTGAAAACTCTCAGGCACTGTCAAAGATCGCAGTATATGAGAATGATATTTCTCACCTTGAAGATAATATTTTGAAGCTTAAAGAGCAGATAAGTGAGTCCAACTCATCAAAATACTATCTTGAGGCTGAGCTGAAAACACGCAGACAGGAGCTTGAAGAACTCGACGAGAAAAAAGCTAAGCAGCAGGAAGCCGTAGATTGTAAGGAAAAAGAGCTTTCTGAGCTTATTGATAAAACTGCATTATCTGACAAGTCGGTAAATGAAGCTGGAAGCTTTATAAATGAGCTTTACATGAAAAAGTCGGAAGTTTCATTCAGACTTGAAAATGCTAAAAACAACCTTTCGGATATTGATGAGCAGATCGAAAATTCTCTTGAAAGAAAAAAACAGCTTGAAGAACATTCAAAACTTTCTTCAAAGGAATTAAAGGAACTGCGTGAATCAAAAGGCAAAGCTGACGAAAACAAGCAGGAGCTTACAAATCGCATGAGCGGACTTGCAAAGCTTCTTGAAACTAGAAACACAAAGCTTTCAGAATGTCGCAAAAATCTCACAGATACGGAAATACAGCTCCGTGACGTTGAGAACAGGATAAAGACTATAGCCGACCTTGAAAACTCCATGGAGGGCTTTCAGTTCAGCGTAAAGCACATAATGAAAGCCTCACAGCAGGGTAGGATAAGCGGCATTTGCGGTACTGTTTCTCAGCTTATATCTGTTGAAACAAAATACTCTGTAGCCATTGAAACTGCGTTGGGCGGGGCACTTCAGAACATTGTCGTAAACAATGAGGACTCTGCTAAGAGAGGTATCAGGCTTCTGAAAGAGAACAGAGCAGGCCGTGCAACATTTCTGCCTGTTACATCAGTTCGAGGAAACAGGCTAAATATGCCGCAACTTGAAAATGAGGAAGGCTTTGTGGCTCTAGGCTGTGAGCTTGTTAAGTATGACAGCCAGTTTGAGGGCGTAATCAACAGCCTTTTAGGCAGGATTTGCATTGCAGAGGATATCGACAGTGCAACCCTTATTGCAAAGAAATACGGCTATAAATTCCGCATCGTTACCCTGGACGGACAGGTGATAAACGCGGGCGGCTCATTCACAGGAGGAAGCGTTTCCAAACAGACAGGTCTGCTTACAAGAAAAAATGAAGCGGAAGCACTTGCTAAAAAGAAAACAGCACTTGAAAACTCATTTACAGAGCTTAAACAGCAGGTTGAGAAGCTAAATCAAGAGGTTTCAAAATACACCGCTGATACCGAGGGACTAAGGGAAAAGCTTTCACAGGTAAACAGCGATATACTCCGTTTTGAAATGGAAATAAAGCGTGTTTCAGAGTATTATTCTGACTATGAAAACAAACTTGATGAGATAGAAACATTTATCGAAACGCTGAAAAATAAATACAAGATAGTAAGCGGAGATATCGACAAGGCTCAGACAGAACTTTCAGAAATCGAAGCTGAGATATCAGATAATGAAGCCAAGCTTGCCGACTCTCAGAACAAGCAGGCAGAACTTAAAAATAAGCGTGAACAGCTCAGCGAAGAGCTTTCGCAAATGAAGATAATGGCGGCAGAGTTATCCAAAGACCTTGATGCCTGCAAGCTTTCAATATCACAGCTTGAAGAAACTATCGGCGACAGTGATACTGACAGCGGCAAGTTGAACGATAATATCTCCGAGTGTGAAAAGAAAATAGCCGAGAAGAAAGAGCTTATTTTTCAGACCAAACAGGAACTCAGCGGTGCTGACGAAAAGATAGCCGCCACACAGAAAATGGCGGAGCAGGCTCAGCGTGAGCATATTGAACTTGACAATGCAGCAAACAAACTTCGCACCAAGCAGAAGCACAAAATGGACGAGAAGGAAACACTTTCAGGTCAGCTTACAAGAGCGGAGGAACAGAAAAAATCTGTTACTGCAGGCTTTGATAAGCTTGTGGCACAGCTTTGGGACGATTATGAGCTTACAAGAAGCGACGCTGCAGAGATAGCCGAGGATATTGTGGATATAGCGGTAGCTAACAGGCGACTCAACGAACTTCGTGGAAAGATAAGAAATCTTGGAAGCGTAAACCTTGGAGCTATAGAGGAATATGCAGAAGTGTCACAGCGACACGAATTTCTCACAGGTCAGCTTAATGACGTAAATACGTCAAAAACAGAACTTGAAAAACTTATCGAGGATCTGACAGAAAATATGAAGAATATGTTCACCGACAGCTTTGAGCGCATAAATGCGAACTTCAAGAAAATTTTCACCGAGCTTTTCGGTGGTGGTCAGTGCGAGCTTATTCTCACAGACCCAAACAATGTCCTTGAATGTGGTATTGAGATAAACGTTCAGCCGCCAGGCAAGGTCATAACAAACCTTATGTCCCTTTCAGGCGGAGAGCAGGCTCTGGTGGCTATTGCAATTTATTTTGCGATCCTGAAAATTTCGCCATCACCTTTCTGTCTTCTCGATGAGATAGAAGCGGCGCTTGATGATGTGAACGTAAGTAAATATGCACAATATCTGCACCACCTTACAGATAAAACACAGTTTATCACCATTACTCACAGACGTGGAACAATGGAAGAAGCTGACGTTCTGTATGGCGTAACGATGCAAGAAAAGGGTGTTTCCAAGCTTCTTAAAATGGACGTTTCGGAAACACGTCAAATGAAACTTGAATAGGAGTGAAGAAATGGGATTTTTTGAAAAGCTGAAAAATGGTCTTAAAAAGACTAAAGACTCAATGATGGGCAGAATAGAAAGTCTGCTCCATTCATTCAGCAAAATAGATGAAGATCTTTTTGAGGAGCTTGAAGAAACGCTTATCCTCTGCGATATCGGTGTTACAACTTCTGAAAAGATATGCGATAAGCTCAGACAGAAAGTCAAGCAGGAGGGCGTTAAAGAGCCTGAAAAAATCAAGGATATGCTTAAAGAGATAATCACAGAAATGCTCGGTGAGGATCAGAAGCTCGATATGTCAACAACACCGTCAGTTATACTGGTTATCGGTGTAAACGGTGTTGGCAAAACAACAACTATCGGCAAGCTTGCTTATCAGCTTCACAAACAAGGCAAAAAGGTTATCGTTGCGGCGGCTGATACTTTCAGAGCGGCTGCTATTGACCAGCTCGAAGTGTGGACAGAGCGAGCAGGGGTAGACATAATCAAGCACAACGAAGGTTCAGACCCTGCTTCCGTGGTATTTGACGCACTGGCGGCGGCTAAGGCAAGACAGGCTGACGTTGTTATATGCGATACGGCAGGTCGTCTTCACAATAAGAAAAACCTTATGGACGAGCTGAAAAAGATATCCCGTATAGTTCACCAACAGGCAGAGGGCTGCGCTCTCGAAGTCCTGCTTGCGCTTGACGCTACAACGGGGCAGAACGCAGTTAATCAGGCAAGACAGTTCAACGAAGTAGCTGATATAACGGGTATTATTCTTACCAAGCTTGACGGCACAGCCAAGGGTGGAATAATTATCAGCATAACCGACGATCTGCAAGTGCCTGTAAAGCTTGTTACAGTAGGCGAAAAAATAGACGACATACAGCCGTTTTCAGCAAGAGATTTTGTTGAAGCACTGTTTGAATAATAGAATATTGGATTAGACACTTAAAAGTATAAAATCAGGGGGAATTTTTTTATGGATAAGGTTTTGTTTGTAGTTGATATGCAGGAAATGTATGTAGGAAGGGGCAGAGATAAAACCACATACTCATATGATGCCGAATCTCTTATCGACGCCATAAACAAGCGTATCTCTGCTTATAAAGCTGAGGAGGTCTTTTATATCGTCAGCTACAAAAAGGGGCTTCTGGGTGGAGGAATGCCCAAAGAGGGAACACCTGCGGCTAGCTTTCCAGCAAAGCTGAAAGTTGTATCCAAAAATATTTATTCCAAAAGCAAGCCCGATGCTTTTTCAAACGTTGCTCTTGAAGATTTTATGAGAGCAAGGAATGTGAAAGAGATAGAATTTGTAGGTGTTGATGGTGGTATCTCCGTTATCCACACTGCAATAGGTGCTATTGAATGTGGAATGAAAGTTGTTTTCAACGAAGAATGTATCGGTACAGTTTTCAAAGATAAGGCAAACAAATGCCGTGAAAAATTAAAGAAAAATAAGGTAACTTATATACACAGCTAAAGGAGAAAACATGAAACTTGTTATTGCAAGCAACAATAAAGGTAAAATAAGAGAGTATAAACAGCTGCTTGAACCGCTTGGTTATGAGGTGTTCTCGCAATCAGAGGCAGGTCTGATACTTGATGTTGAGGAAACAGGCACTACTTTTGCTGAAAACTCTGCACTAAAAGCAAGGGCTGCATTCAAGCTTTGCGGCTGTGCTGTACTTGCAGACGACAGCGGTCTTGAGATAGACGCCCTGGATGGTGAGCCTGGAGTATACTCAGCAAGATATGGCGGACTCGAAACTGATGATGAGCGTACCGCTCTTGTGCTTAAAAAAATGAAAGAAATACCTGATGATAAAAGGGGAGCACACTTTACCTGTACAATACACTTTATCAAAGCAGACGGTGAAGAGATAGCCGTTGAGGGAAAAGTATTCGGTAAGATAGCTCACGAGCCTGTTGGCGAAAACGGCTTCGGCTATGACCCTATTTTCATGTATGGGAACAAGAGCTTTGCTCAGGTGGACTCAGAAACAAAGAATACCGTTTCCCATAGAGCAAACGCACTGAAAGCTTTGCTTGAACAGCTCACAAAGCAGTAAACTGAAAGGATTTAGATTATGATTACAACTAAACAAAGAGCAGAACTCAAAGGTATGGCTTCGCTTATACAGCCTGCTTTTCAGATAGGCAAGGGCGGAGTTAATGACGCTCAGGTGGCACAGATAGACGATTATCTGAGAGTTCACGAGCTTGTAAAAATAAAGGTGCTTGACAACTCAATGTACACCGCAAGGGAAGCCGCAGAGGAGATCGCTGAAAAGATATCTGCTGAAGTCGTTCAGGTAATAGGCTCAAAGGCGGTACTTTATAAACGCAATGAGAAGCAGCCTGTTATAAAATTAAAGTCAAAGTAATGAAAATAGGTGTTTTCGGCGGCACGTTCAATCCTGTTCACTTAGGGCATCTAAATTGCCTTAAAAGCGTAGCGGAGCAGGCGGGTCTTGACAAGATGATCGTCATGCCTGACAGAATACCTCCACATAAGCAAGCGGAGGACTTAGCTTCCTCTGAGGATAGGTTGAATATGTGCAGACTTGCTTTTGCAGATATCCCATGTGTTGAAATATCCGATTGGGAACTTAAGCAAGAGGGCAAAAGCTATTCAGTGATAACACTCAGACATCTAAAAGAGATATATCCACATGATAAGCTGTTTTTTATAATGGGCAGCGATATGTTGCTTTCATTTGAAGAATGGTATCAGTATAAGGAGATATTATCACTTTCGGCACTTATCTGCGTTGCACGCTCGCATGAGGACATTGACCTCATAGAGGTGAAAGCCAAACAGCTCAAAACCGAGGGTGGAGAGATAATCATAGTAAAAACCGACCCATTTGAGGTGTCTTCAACTGAGATACGTCAAATGCTCAAAAAAAATGTTGATTGCTCTTGCTATTTGAGTGAAAATGTTGTACAATATATAGTGGACAAAAATTTGTATAACCGAGGTTTTCTAAGTGGCAGATAAAAAAACAATAGGCATTTATAAAGCATACCTAAAAGAACATTTATCAAAAAAGAGATACACACACTCTATGAACGTTGCAAATTCCGCTGTGGAGCTTGCAAAAAGATATGGTGCTGACGCAGACAAGGCTTATATTGCAGGACTTTTGCATGATGTTGCAAAAGAGATACCAGCATTGGAGCTTGCGGCTATAGTTTCTAAATCTTCACTTGATGTGTGCGATATAGAGAAAAAGGCTGTTCCGCTGTTTCACGGTATTGCAGGGGCAGAGCTTGTGCAGACGCTTTTTGATATTCATGATCCTGAGATAATCTCAGCTATACGCTATCATACAGTTGCCTGTGGCAATATGCCCAAGCTTAGCCAGATAGTATATCTTGCAGACCTTATTTCTGCGGACAGGGATTATAAAGACGTAAAGAAAATGAGAAAGTATGCCGAACAAAGCTTGGAGAAAGCAATGTTTGAGGCTTTGAAATTCTCAATAAAAGACTCAGTGGAAAAGGGTAATACTATCCCTGTTTCCACACTTGAAGCATATAATGATTTTGCCGATAATTCAAAATAAAGGAGATTTTTATGGATAATATTTCACAGAATGAAAAGCTGTCAACTATTGTTAAAGCTCTTGATTCAAAAAGAGCAGAGGACATCAGGATAATAGAGATCGGTGACCTGACTATAGTTGCGGATTATTTTGTTATAGCAAATGGTACTTCAAGCACTCAGACAAAGGCCCTTGCGGAGGAAGTTGAGTTCAAAATGAGCCAGCTTGGCATTGAACCTAACAGAACAGAGGGCTATCAGGGTGCAACTTGGGTCGTACTTGATTACGGTGATATCATAGTTCATGTTTTCTATAAGGAAACAAGAGATCATTACAATCTTGAAAGACTATGGTCTGACGGCAAGGATATCGACGTAAAGCAGTTCTTACCAGACGAGCCACAGGATTAATTTTGACAATTATAATTTAACAAAGGATTGATAAAGATGAAAGAATACAATTTTTCGGCCATAGAAAGCAAATGGCAGAAATACTGGGACGAGCATAAGACCTTTGAGGCAAGCAATGACTTTTCTAAGAAGAAATTTTACGGACTTGTAGAGTTCCCATATCCGTCAGGTCACGGTATGCACGTTGGACACATCAAGGCTTATTCCGGTCTAGAAGTTGTAAGCCGTAAAAGACGTATGCAGGGCTATAATGTTCTTTTCCCTATAGGTTTTGACGCTTACGGTCTGCCTACAGAGAACACAGCTATCAAAACAGGTGTTCACCCAAGAAAGGTAACTGACGACAACATTAAGAAGTTCACGGGGCAGCTCAAAAGAGTAGGTTTTTCATTCGATTGGTCAAGAGTTATTGATACGACCGATGAAAACTACTATAAGTGGACACAGTGGATATTCCTTAAAATGTTTGAGAATGGTCTTGTATTCAGAGATAAGACCCTCGTAAATTATTGCCCAAGCTGTAAGGTCGTTCTTTCAAATGAGGACTCGCAGGGCGGTCATTGCGATGTTTGCCACAGCGAGATAGTTCAGAAAACTAAAGAGGTATGGTATCTGAGGATCACAGAATACGCTGACAAGCTTCTTCAGGGACTTGAAGAAGTTGACTATCTGCCTAACATCAAACTCCAGCAGCAGAATTGGATAGGAAAATCAACAGGTGCATTTGTAAACTTCAAGATCAAAGAGCAGGACGAGCAGCTCAAGATCTACACTACACGTCCTGACACACTTTACGGCGTTACATTCATGGTAATCGCTCCTGAACATCCTATCATCCAGAAATACAGAAATAGTATTGCAAACATTGCTGACCTTGACGCTTATAAGACAGAGTGTGCAAAGAAGAGCGAATTTGAGAGAACTCAGCTCGTTAAGGATAAAACAGGCGTTAAGATAGACGGTCTGACAGCTATCAATCCTATCACAGGCAAAGAGATACCTATCTACATCTCAGACTATGTTATGATGGGATACGGCACAGGCGCTATAATGGCTGTGCCTGCTCACGATACAAGGGACTATGATTTTGCAAAGAAGTTCGGCATTGACATAATCGAAGTCATCAAGGGCGGCGACATTTCTAAGGAAGCCTACACAGGCGACGGCGAAATGGTCAACTCAGGTGAGCTTAACGGCATAACAAACAAGAAAGAAGCTATCGAAAAGATGCTTACTGTTCTTGAAAAACTGGGCTGCGGTGAAAAGGGCGTTCAGTATAAGATGAAAGACTGGGCTTTCAATCGTCAGAGATATTGGGGCGAGCCTATCCCGATAGTACATTGCCCTCACTGCGGAATGGTCGCTGTGCCATATGATGAGCTTCCACTTAAATTGCCACCGGTAGAGAACTTTGAGCCTGGTACAGACGGCGAAAGCCCTCTGGCTAAGATAGACTCTTTCGTACACTGCAAATGTCCTAAGTGTGGCTGTGACGCAAAGAGAGAAACAGATACAATGCCACAGTGGGCTGGTTCTTCATGGTACTTCCTGCGTTATTGCGATCCAAACAACAATGATGAGTTTGCTTCACAGGAAGCACTGAAATATTGGATGCCTGTTGATTGGTATAACGGTGGTATGGAGCACGTTACACGTCATATGATCTATTCACGTTTCTGGCACAAGTTTCTCTACGACCTCGGTCTTGTACCAACTTCAGAGCCTTATGCAAAGAGAACAGCTCAGGGTCTTATCCTTGGACCTGACGGTGAGAAGATGAGTAAGTCAAGAGGAAACGTTGTTGACCCTAACGATGTTGTTGACGAATACGGTGCAGATGTTCTCAGACTTTATGTTCTGTTCATGGGTGACTATGAAAAGGCAGCTCCATGGAGCGAGAGCAGTGTTAAGGGCTGTAAGAGATTTGTGGACAGAATTTGGGCTTTGCAGGATAAGGTAGTTGACAGCGACGAGTACAGCGACAAGCTGAGATCGCTCATGCACAAGACTATCAAGAAGGTATCAGATGATATCGAGTCAATGAAGTTCAATACTGCTATTGCCGCAATGATGACGCTTCTTAATGAGATATATAACGTTGGCTCTATCACAAAGAAAGAGTTCAGAGATCTTCTTATCATACTCAATCCTTTTGCACCTCATGTTACAGAAGAACTTTATCAGATGATTGGTTGCGAGGGAGTTCTTGACGAGCAGGAGTGGGTAACATATGATGAAGCACTCTGCAAGGACGATACTATCGAGATCGTTTGTCAGATAAACGGCAAGGTAAAATCCAAGCTCACAATACCTACAGACGCAGCTAAGGACGACGTTATCGCACTTGCTAAGGCTGACGAAGCTATCGTTAAGGCAACGGAAGGCAAAAATATAGTCAAGGAAATCTATGTTCCTAACAAGCTTGTAAATCTGGTTGTAAAGTAAGCGAAAATTTCCTCAGAAAATTCAAAAAGCTATTGACTTTTTGGTGGAAATATAGTATAATTAAATTTGTAATTATATCGGTTTTATAAATTCCGCAGATTAAAGACAGAGCGGTCCGAAAGAGTAGGACTGGGGGAACGTAAAGCGTTTCAGTTTGCTTTTGCAGACACCTTCACTATCACCGTTGATTTTCGGAAATTCCGATAGAATTGCCTCTGTCACAGGTGGCAAAGGGAGGGAATAATTTTGGCAGAAATCCGTGTTGGAAAGAACGAAACTTTGGATACAGCACTTAAGCGTTTCAAGAGATCATGTGCAAGAGACGGCGTTATCGCAGAGGTTCGTAAAAGAGAACACTACGAAAAGCCTTCGGTAAAGCGTAAGAAGAAGTCCGAAGCTGCTCGTAAGCGTAAATACTAATATGTAATTAAAGGCGGGCATTTTTATGTCCGCTTTTTATTTTATACAACAGGAGTTTTTTTATGTTCAAACCAACTTATGTTTTTGACAAGGTAGGAGAGATAACCCCCGATTTTCTTGCTAAAAAGCATATCAAGGGGCTGCTCCTCGATCTTGATAATACGCTGACAACACATAACAATCCCGTTCCCCCGCAGTCGAGTCTTGATTGGCTTGCTAAGATGAAAGCGGCAGGGATAAAGCTTATGATCGTTTCAAACAATCATGCTCCAAGGGTAAAGCCTTTTGCAGAGCAGTTGGAGCTTGACTTTGTACCTGAAGGCAAAAAACCGCTGACCTTTGGATATACCAAAGCTATAGCTAAGCTGGGGCTTAATAAGAAAAATGTTGCGGCTGTGGGTGATCAGATATTCACTGACGTGCTTGGCTCAAATCTGAAAGGTATACGCTCAATATTCGTGTTCCCAATAAAGCCTGAAACGAGCTTGCCATTTCGATTTAAAAGAGCCTGTGAAAAGCCGTTTTTACCAAAGCTCAAATAGCATAAAACGAAAGGAATGATACTAATGTCGGCAAAATTCGGACCTGCGGGAAACAGCGAAGCGTTTTCTGCTAAATATAAAACAACACTTCAAGCTCCGGGATATCTCGAAGCAATGGGGCTTGACCACTATGAATATCAGTGTGGCAGGGGAGTTAAGGTCTCCGATAAAATAGCTTTTGCTTTGAAAGATAAGGCTAAAGAGCATAATATCACGCTTTCGCTCCATGCGCCGTATTTTATTTCGCTTTCAAGCCTTGAAGCTGAAAAGCGTGACAACAGCATAAATTATATTCTGCAATCCTGTGATGCTGCAAGCAGAATGGGTGCTGATAGAATAGTTATCCATTCAGGAAGCTGTGCGAAAATAAGCAGAGAGGACGCTTTGGAACTTGCTAAAGATACTCTCACAAGGGCTAGAAAAACAGCCGTTGAGCAGGGCTTTGAGCATATCGTTTTTTGCCCTGAAACTATGGGTAAGGTAAATCAGCTTGGTAACTTAACAGAAGTGCTGGAGCTTTGCAAGCTTGATGATACGTTCCTGCCGACAATAGATTTCGGACATCTCAACGCAAGAGAGTTCGGCTATATAAAAGGTAAGGCAGAATATGAGAAAATGCTTGATGAAGTTGAAAATGCTATCGGTCACGACAGGCTGAAAATATTCCACAGCCATTTTTCTAAGATAATGTTTACAAATCCAGGCGGCGAGAAAAAGCACCTGACTTTTGACGATAATCAAGGCTTTGGACCTGACTATGAGCCGCTTATGGAGATAGTCGCAAAGAAAGATCTTTCACCTATATTCGTCTGTGAAAGTGCAGGCACTCAGGACAAAGACGCACTGACAATGAAGAATTATTATTTGTCGGTGAAATAAAGATAGGAGAGTATTTATATGAAAAAAATACTTGTTATACATGGTCCTAACCTTAATCTTCTGGGCGAGCGTGAGCCCGGAGTTTACGGTACAGATACATTTGAGAGCATAAACAACGAGATAATCGAGCATGCAATGAAATATGAGTTTCACTGCGACGTTTATCAGTCAAACCATGAGGGTGAAATAATCGACAAGCTTCACCTTGCTAGAAAAAATTATGACGGCGTTATACTTAACGCAGGCGCTTATACACACTATAGCTATGCTATCAGAGACGCCATCGCCGCAATAAAGATTCCTGTCGTTGAGGTACATCTGAGCAATATACACTCCCGTGACGAATTCAGACACACTTCTGTTATCGCACCTGTATGCGTGGGTCAGATAAGCGGGTTCGGAAAGTATTCATACTACATGGCTGTTGACGCTTTGTATTACAAATGGAAAAATGAAAGCGGTGCAGACAATGACTGATCTTGAAAAACTTTGTTCACGAGTAACAGAAGCGGCAGATTGTGCTGTTATCACTGACGATGTGAACAGAAGATATTTCACCGCAATGAAATCAAGTGCAGGAACACTAGTGGTTTTTCCGGAAAAAGCGTATTTTATCATAGATTTCAGATATATTGAAAAGGCAAAGAAAACTGTCACAGCTTGCGAGGTTATTTTGCAGGACAAGCTCTATGAGCAGATAAACAGCCTTATTGAAAAGCATGGTGCAAAAACAGTTTCTGTTAATGCCGATACCTGCACACTTTCCGAGCTTATCGCATATCAGCAAAAGCTTAATGCTGAGGTCATCGCAGACACAAAGCTTGCGGAAATAATACGAGAGATCAGAACAGTTAAATCCCAAGAGCAGATAGACAAGATAATCAAAGCACAGCGTATCGCTGAAAAGGGTTTTGCACATATGCTTGACTTTATCAAGGTCGGCAGAACTGAAAAAGAAATTCAGTTGGAGCTTGACTATTATATGCTTAAAAATGGTGCTGAAGCTCTGTCTTTTGACACTATTGCACTTTCAGGCTCTAATACTTCGCTTCCACATGGTGTACCATCTGACAAAAAAGTTGAGAGCGGTGAGTTCGTGCTTATGGATTTCGGAGCAACTTATGATGGCTGGCACAGCGATATGACTAGAACTGTATGCGTAGGCAAACCTAGTGATAAGATGAAGTCTGTATACGAAACTGTTCTTACTGCACAGCTTTCAGCTCTTGACGCAGTAAAGGCAGGTATGTCAGGAAAAGCACTTGACAAAATAGCAAGGGATATCATAACTGAAGCAGGCTATGGAGATAATTTCGGCCATTCTCTCGGACATGGTGTGGGAGTTGAGATACATGAAAGCCCTTATGCTTCGCCTAGCAGGGAAGATATATTGCCTGAAAATTCGATCGTAACAGTAGAGCCAGGTATTTATCTTGAGGGCAAGTTTGGTGTGAGAATAGAAGATTTTGTTGTTGTTACAGAAAACGGCTGTATCAATATGACAAAAGCCCCTAAAGAGCTTATTTGCTTGTAATTTTTTTTGATTTTTTGGTAAAAAAGTTTTCAAAAGCTATTGCAATAAACAAATAAATATGGTAAAATAAATATAGAGGTATGCGGACATCTTGAACTGTGTACACATTAATTAAGAATGTTTATGGAGGTACTAAATAATGGTAACTGCTGGTGATTTCAGAAACGGCGTGACTTTTGAAGAGGACGGCAACGTAATGCAGATCGTTGAGTTTCAGCACGTTAAACCTGGTAAGGGTGCAGCGTTCGTCAGAGCAAAGGTTAGAAATGTAATTTCAGGTTCTGTTGTTGAAAAGACATACAATCCAACAGCTAAATTCCCAACAGCATATGTTGAGAGAAAGGATATGGAGTATTCTTACAATGACGGTGATCTTTATTATTTCATGGATCCAGAGAGCTATGAGCTTGTTCCAGTAAACAAGGCTGAGCTTTCAGATAACTTTAAGTTCGTAAAGGAAAACATGGTATGTAAGATCCTTTCTTACAAGGGTACAGTATTTGGCGTAGAGCCTCCATACTTTGTTGATCTTGAAGTAACAGAGACAGAGCCTGGTATCAAGGGCGATACAGCTACAAATGCTACAAAGCCTGCAACAGTTGAAACTGGTGCTGAGATCAGAGTTCCTCTGTTCATCAACACAGGCGACAGAATAAGAATCGATACTCGTACATGTGAGTACATGGAAAGAGCATAAGTTTTAGCCTTTACGGTTTTTTAGAAACGGAGGGAATATTATGGAGCTGTCAAAGAAGGTTGCATATTTAAAGGGACTTATGGAAGGTCTTAAGATTGACGATTCCACAAACGAAGGAAAGATATTGACAATTATGGCTGATATTCTTGATGAGATGTCTGCTACAGTTGAAGATATTGCCGAAGAAGTTGACGAAACAGTTGAGCTTGTAGATACTCTTGACGAGGATCTCGGCGAGATAGAAGATCTAATTTACTGTGATGATGATGACGACGATTGTTGTTGCGACGATGATTGTTGTTGTGATGATGACGATGATGATGATGACGATGATGACGCTATGTACGAGTGTGTATGCCCTAACTGCGGTGACACAATAATGCTCGGCGAGAACATTATCGCTGACGGTTCTATTGACTGTCCAAACTGTGGAGAGAGCCTTGAGTTTGATTTCTCAGAAATTGAGGACGAGGACAACGAGGATTGATCTCATAAAAAGTGTTCAGCAAAATTTAATAATGTGTTTCAGGGGTGGTGAAATTCCACACCGGAGGTGATCGAATAGTATTCGTAAGTCCTCGACCGCAGAAATGCGCTGATTCGGTGAAAATCCGAAACCGACGGTAAAGTCCGGATGGAAGAAACGACAGATCAATAACGCATAAATTGCACCCTGATTTTATTTTCAGGGTGCTTTTGCTTTTGCTGCTGTTTCTCCCGATAATTTTATTATTTGGAGGAATTAAAATGACAAGTGATAACACTATGCCAAGAAATAAAACTTTTACAACAAGAAAAATGGTAACGGTGGCAATGCTCAGCGCCATAGCTACTGTAATATATTACCTTGATTTCCCTGTGCCACTTATGCCAGGATTTATCAAGCTTGACCTTTCAAACGTTATATCCCTGCTGGCAGGTTTCTCAATGGGACCTATTGCAGGCGTGATCGTTTGCCTTATCAAGAACGTTATCCAGTTGATTATAAAGGGACTAGGCACAACAATGGGTATCGGCAACATCTTTGACTTTGTAACAAGCGCAGCTTTTGTGCTGACGGCTTCTGTTATATACCACAAGAAAAAAACCAGAAAGAATGCTATCATAAGCTGTATCATTGGCACTTTGGTTTTCACAGTAATAAGCTTGCCGTTGAATTATTTTATCGTTTATCCTATATACTTTAAAGCATTCGGCGGAGAAGCTGCTATACTCGGTATGTACCAGCAGATAATGGGCAGTGTAAAGAATATTTTCTCTGCACTGTGTATTTTCAATCTGCCTTTTACTTTTGTGAAGGGTATTATTTGTGCATTGGTCACAATTCTTATTTATAAGCCTTTGTCGCCTATTCTTAAAGGCAAAGACTAAAACAAAATTAATGCTGAACACAAAAAAAGCCTTGGCAGGCACATTCCTGTCAAGGCTTTGATATTTATTATTATTTAACTGCTTCAAGAAGATCATTGATCTTGTCTGTCTTTTCCCAAGCTACATTAAGATCCTCACGACCCATATGACCATAAGCTGCAAGCTGCTTGTACTGTGGCTTTCTAAGGTCAAGGCTCTTGATTATTGTAGCAGGGCGAAGGTCAAATACCTTTTCTACAGCTGCCTCTATCTTTTCATCAGAAACCTTTCCTGTGCCGTATGTGTCGACCATGATTGAAACAGGGTGAGCAACACCGATAGCGTATGCAAGCTCAACCTCGCACTTCTTGGCAAGACCTGCTGCAACGATATTCTTTGCAACGTATCTTGCAGCATATGTTGCGCTTCTGTCAACCTTTGTAGGATCTTTTCCAGAGAAAGCACCACCACCATGACGAGCATATCCGCCGTATGTGTCAACGATTATCTTTCTTCCTGTCAGACCGCTGTCGCCCTGAGGGCCGCCGACTACAAATCTTCCTGTTGGGTTTACAAAATAAGTAGTGTTCTCATCAAGAAGTTCAGCAGGGATAACTGTCTTTATAACGTTCTCGATAATATCTTCTCTTATCTTCTCCAGTGTTACAGCGTCATCATGCTGTGAAGAAACTACAACAGCGTCAACTCTTGTTGGCTTGCCATCATCATATTCAACTGTTACCTGAGTTTTTCCGTCCGGTCTGAGATATGGCAAAGTGCCGTTCTTTCTAACTTCTGTAAGTTTAAGAGCAAGCTTGTGAGCAAGTGATATAGGCATTGGCATAAGTTCAGGTGTTTCGTCGCAAGCAAAACCGAACATGATACCCTGATCGCCTGCACCTGTATCGAATGCGTTTTCATCTCTGCCTTCGAGAGCGTTGTCAACACCCATTGCAATATCAGGCGACTGCTTGTCTATAGTTGTGAGAACTGAACAGGTGTGTCCATCAAAACCATACTTGGCTCTGTCATAGCCTATACCGACAACTGTATCTCTAACGATCTGTGGTATGTCGATTATAGCCTTTGTTGTTATCTCGCCCATGCACATTACTACACCTGTTGTAGTGACCGTTTCGCAGGCAACTCTTGACATAGGATCCTGCTCCAGCAGAGCGTCAAGTATAGCGTCAGAGATCTGATCGCATATTTTGTCAGGATGTCCCTCAGTAACCGACTCAGATGTAAATAAATACTTTGACATAAAAATACCTCTTTTC
>OHEG01000354.1_pt1 | contig 22649 bp, 15 predicted proteins | sample 1567181 | NCBI WGS metagenome assembly OHEG01 (sample SAMEA3879534, study PRJEB24766) | human gut metagenome | biome: human-associated habitat; feature: feces | place: USA | collected 1985/1987 | reverse complement strand
ATTTGTAACTGCCTCACGGGCCGATGTGGGCATCGGCCCCTACAGTCAAAGCGGAAGGCGCGTGCGAATTCGCCGCAAAACTCCAGCCAGCGGTTGTATTCCGTGCGGGCGGACAGAGTCGTCCGCCCCTACAGGCAAGCTGGAAGCGCTGTATCATAAAACACAGCCTGCTTCTCCTGTTTTACCGGATCATATCCAGCAGCGCCTCCGGCGAGACATCCTCCGTAATGCCGAAGCGGAGCATGGCGTAAAGCGTCTGCGGCAGGCCCTTGACGACGGTGTTGACGCCAGGATTGGTCGAGAGCGTCACGTGCACGCCGAGAGACTGGAGCGTGACCTGCGCCAGCGTGGAATACTGTCCGGCGGGATATGCCAGCACGTCGACCGGCCGGCCCGTTGCGTCCTCCAAGAGTGCACGGCTGCGCGTAAAGTCCTCCGTCAGCGCCTGCACGTAGGCCTCTTCGCTTTCGCTGGAAAGCTGGAGAATGTTCTCCCGCACGGCGGAGCCTGTCTCATACGGCGGCCACTGGTGCATATCATACGTGTGGCTCTGGATGGAAATGAGGCCGGACGCGGTCATTTCCGCCGCCTCAGCCGCGCCGAAGTGCGGCGTGATGGCATAGTCCGTATCCTTGTAATGATCCGTTCCGAACGAAACGCCGATGGCGAAGATCGTCGCCTTCATGCCGTATTTCCGCAAAATCGGATAGGCCAGCGTGTAATTGCTCCTGTATCCGTCGTCAAAGGTAATGACGACCGGCTTCTCGGGAAGCGGCTCGCCCCGCAGGACATACGCCTGCAGCTCGTCGAACGAGACGCCGGTATACCCGGCCTCGGAAAGCGCCCGGATCTGCACCTCAAACTGCTCCGGGGACACCATTTCGCTGTTCGTCACGTCCTCGGACAGATGGTGGTACATGAGTATGGGCACCTGCGTGCTGATCTCATCGGCCGAAAGCGCCGCCGGGGACAGGACGTTCAGGAAATAATCCTCCGGGGTGTCGGCGGTCACATAGGTTCCGAAATCGTCCGGGATCCAGAGATCTGTGCGGCCTGTCATGCGGGCGCAGATCATCTCGCCGACGTTGTTGCGGAAGTGCGTGCCGTCGTAGAAATAGCGCATCTCGCAGCCGACGCTGCTGGACGAAAAATCCCAGAACGGCGTGACCTGTGCCAGCGAGCGGTAAAACTGCGCGACGGTTTCCGGTTCATAATTTTTCAGATACTCAGCATATACCGGCCCGGCCGCGACGGTGAGGTTCACACCCGCTTCCTCGCACAGGGTCTTGATCGCCGCGACGCTCTGCATACACTGCTCCGTGTACGGAAGCGAGAGCGTCTGGTGCGGATAGTCGGCGAAGACGGGGTAGCTTTCGAGATAACGCTCCTCGCTGCCGATCGGCTCTGCGTCGCGCACACGCTTGTCATAGCAGCCTGTCCGCTCGTCAAACACGTCGAACGTCTGCGGCAGAATGGTGTCCGTGCGCAGCGCGTTCAGCTTGGCCAGCGCATAGCGCGGGTCGGCGAAGAGATAACGCGTGTAATAGGACAGCACGGACGTGTCCGGGTCTTCCTTATAGTGGAGGTTCTTCGTCAGCCGGTCGGATTCCTCGTCGTAGGTCAGACCGTTGTCGAGATAGACGTTCAGAATGAGGTTTTTGACCTCGTAATGTTCAATCAGATACCGCGCGATCTTTTCGCAGTCGCGCATATCCGCGCCGTACATGATGAGATTGTAAAAGCTTGCGTCATACGCCTCGTTGAACGCGTCTACCGGGAACGAGCTGGTGGACGAGCAGCCGAGGATATAGGAATCGTATTCGTCGTGGTGCTGTTCGAGATAGCTGAACTTTGCCACGCGCGGGTTATTCGTCTCGTCGTAGGAGAACCAGGACAGCAGCCTGTCCCCGAACGCGCCGAAGGGGTCGACGGCAAGATTCAGCCCCGCCAGCAGCGCGGCCAGCACAAGGACGGTCACGAGAAAGACCAGCACCCATTTTTTTGAACTCATTCGATCACCGCCTCAGAACTGCGTATAGATAAAGCCCGACGGGATATACCCGGCCCGGAACACGCCGAGCAGCAGCACGGCCAGCAGCAGCGCCGTCACGGTAAGCCACTGCACAAAGCCAGACTTCTTTTCCAGCGCCGCCCGGATCTGCACACCGCGCTCCTGCAAGCACTCAAGCGTCAGCAAAACGGCCAGACCCAGCGCGATCACGAGAAAATCCGTCTTCGCAAGGCCGAACGACAAAAGCGTCCCGTCGAGCAGCTGTGACGGCTGTGGATGCAGCACGGTCGTCTTCAAGAATCGGAACACACAGCTCAGACGCGGTGAACGCGTGAAATACCGCCCGATGAACACCAGCAGCATCGTGCGCAGCGTCATGAACACGCGCCATGCGGCGGATTTATCGTTGATGTGCAGCGCCGATTTCCAGCGCAAAAACGTCCGTTCCAGCAGGAGCGAGGCCGTAATGAGCACGCCGTTCCACAGGCCGAAGGCAATATAGCGGAAGTTCGCTCCGTGCCAGATGCCGATGATGAGATAGACGATGAACGTCGCGAGCGACGTGGCAAAGATCTTGCCGCCCGTGCCCCTGATGTGTGTGCGGGCCCAGCGGGAGAGTCTGCCGAACGCTTTGGACAGCGACAGCGGATAAAACACATAGTCGCGCATCCACGCGCCGAGCGTGATGTGCCAGCGCCGCCAGTATTCCGTCAGGGACATTGCGAAGATCGGGCGGCGGAAATTCTCGGCCATGTCAATGCCGAACATCCGCGCGACACCGCGCGTAATATCGATGCCGCCGGAAAAATCGCAGTAAAGCTGAATGCAGTAGAACAGAATGCCGCTGGCAATGATCGCGCCGCCGTAGGGGCAGTTTTCCGTGATGACAGCGTTGACCAGCACAGCCGCCCGGTCGGCGATCACGAGCTTTTTGAAATACCCCCAGAGGCAAAGCTGGATGCCGAATTTGAGATCGCGCCAGTCCAGACTGCGCTCTGCTAAAAGCTGCGGGGCAAGCTGGTCGTACCGGCTGATGGGGCCCTGCACCATCTGCGGAAAGAACGAGACGAACAGGCCGTATTTTAAGGGATTTTTCTGCGCGGGGAGCTTTCCGCGGTAAACGTCGATGACATAGCCCACGCTCTGGAAGATGAAATACGACAGGCCCAGCGGCACGACGAAATCCCACCGGGGAAGCTTGTCCCCGAGGGCGGGCGGCAGCGCGGAGGCCGTGAAGTTCCAGTATTTCATGAGATACAACAGCCCGAAGCACAGCACGAGACAGGCCGCGCAGATCTGCTTCTTCGCGCGGCGCACGGCGGCCTTTGCGGCTTTATCCGGTGCGGGACGCGCGTTCTGCTTTTCGAGCAGCAGCCCCGCCAGCCACGTCAGTCCCGCGACCAGCACGAGCCAGACGGCGCTTTTGACGCCGCCAACCAGGTAAAAGACCATGCTTGCCAGCAGCAGCACGACCCACTGCGCCCGCTTCGGAACCAGATAATACAGCACGACGCCTGCCGTGACGAGCCCCACAAAGGGCAGGGAGGCAAAGGACATCTCAGCTCTGACGGCTCTCGATGAGCTCCTCGATGGCTTCGACGCTGTTGAAATTTTCCGGCGTCAGATCGTCCACGCCAAGTTCCACATCGAACGCCTCCATCAGTTCCGTCACGACCGCGACGATATCCAGCGAGTCGATCAGGCCGTCGTCGATGAGGGCTTTTTCGTTCTCAAAGTCGATGCCCGGGCAAATCTCCGTCAGGATCTCCATGATCTGCTTTCTCATAGTGTCAAAACTCCTTTATCTATCCCAGCCTCAGCACAACGGACTGCCATCCGTCCGGCTGAAACTGATTTTTTTCATAGAAATGCTCGGCAGGGGCGTTCCCCACCCTTGCCCAGACGGCGCATTTCTGCCCGCCGGTCTTTGCCTCCAGCAGCCGCAGCAGCCGTCTGGCGTACCCGCGTCCCCGGCAGTCCGCACGGACGGCCAGATGGCGGATCTCGCACTGCGCCCGCCCAGGCGCGTAGTGCAGCAAGCCCGAAATTCCGTCCGCATCCATGAGGCACAGCACCTGTCCGGCACTGACCGCCTGCCGGAGTTCTTCTTCCGGCGGGATGCAGCCCGTCAGCGGGTCGAACTGTTCAAGTAAAAACGCCCGCACAGCCTCAAAGGAAGCCTCCGTCGGAGCTTCCGCGTTATTTGGAGCCGGAACCGCCGCCCGTGTGCGCCGCAGACGGCGAAAGCACTCCGCAAAACCGAGCGCGCACAGCGCGTCCTGCGCCCGGCGCATGGCGTCCCGGTCTTTTTCCCGGCAGGCCAGCTCCGTGACGAGCGGGAGCGTCTGCCCAGGCAGGCAAAGCTTCGCACCGGGGTGCAGATAGAAGTTCAGGAGCCGGTACCCGGCCCGCTGCCGCAGCAGCAGCAGAAAGCCGTCTCTTTCCTCGTAAAAAAGCCCGGCGTCGATCTCACGCTGGTAGTCTGCCGGGGATAAAAAGCAGTTGGTCACCACACCGCGCCGCAGCTGTGCGGACAGAAGCGGCGCAAGCGCTGCATAGCTTTCAACTCTGCGCATACAAAAACCGTTCCTTCAGCGCCGCACGGTCAAGCTTGCCGTTGGCGTTGTGCGGCAGCGCGTCCAGCTTTTCATAGACGTTCGGCAGCATATATTTCGGCAGCGTCGTCCGCAGCGCCTTTGCAAGTGTATTGGTGTCCAGATCGCCCGCATAGACGCAGACGATCCTGTCGCGCGGCCCGTCGTAGAAGCAGACGGCCTCCCGCAGGCCCTCGACGCTGTAGAGCGCCGTTTCAATTTCGCCCAGCTCGATGCGGTAGCCCATGTGCTTGATCTGCCCGTCGCGGCGGGCAAGAAAATAGAAATTCCCGTCCTCGCGCTGCACGGCCATATCGCCCGTGCGGTAGAGAATGTCGCGGTAATCGGGGCAGAGCGGGTTCTGGATAAAGGCGGAATTGGTCTTTTCTGCGTCGGCGAAATATCCCGCCGCAAGTCCGGAGCCGCGCACGCACAGCTCGCCCGTCTCGCCGGGGGCCGCCTCGGTCAGATCGTCCTTTAACAGCAGCAGCTGCATATTGCGGCAGGCCCTTCCGATGGGGATCGGCTCGTCGTCGCGGTATGCGCGCGTCAGGTGCAGCGCGGCGCAGTCGACGGTCGTTTCCGTCGGGCCGTACATATTATAAAGCTCCGCCTCCGGGATCGCGCGCTTCCACATATTCACGTACCGCGCCTGCAGCGCCTCGCCGCCGACGACGATCTTCCGCAGCGCGTGCGGGACGCACTTTTCAAGCGCGCCGGAGCTTGCCGCCAGATGGAACGCGGACGTCGCCCAGTTCACGGCGGTCACGCCGTGCTGGTCGAGCGCCTGCAGCAAAAACAGCGGCAGCGCGAAAAATTTCTTCTCCAGAATCACGCACGTCGCGCCGAGCTTCAGCGTCTGGTACAGATCCTTGCAGGAGGTGTCAAAGTAAAACGGCGACTGATTGCCGAAGACCTCATGCTCCGTATAGCCGCAGAAGTCCGTCAGCCAGTCGGTAAAATCCAGAATGGCGCGGTGGGAGATGACGATGCCCTTCGGCGTGCCGGTCGAGCCGGAGGTGAAGAGCACGTACACGGGATCCAGATCAATGATCTGCTCGCGCCGGGCCTGCAGAAGCGCATTGTCCGGGGCGGTCTTCTCCGCCTCCTCCAGACACACGAGCGGCGCGCAGTCCGCCAGCCGCTCCGCCTGCGGGCGGCACGCTTCCGGGAAGACGATCGCGCGGGCGTGCACCTGCGCGAGAATGCGGCGTATGCGCGCTTCGGGCATCTGCTCGTCGATGGGAACATAATAATTCCCGCTCTGCAAAACGCCCTGCAGCGCCGCGACGCTCTGCACTGTCCGCCCCGTGAGCACGGCCACGGGCGCGTTTTTGCAGCCCGGAAGCCCGGCCAGAACGGTTCCCAGTGCCCGCGCGTCCTGCAGCAGCTGCCCGAAGGTCAGACTGCCGGAGGCGTCGGAAAAGGCGACCTTGTCCGGGACGCGGGCGGCGGTGCGCTCTAGATATTCAGCGGCGTTTGTCATCGGCATGGACGCATCCTCCTTCAGCTCGGATTCACACACTTTTGAGAATTTTACCACATACGCACGCAAATGTAAAGGCGGAACGCGCCGCGCATTTTTTCGCCCGCGGCGGTTGAGTCCAGGCTGCTTTCATGGTAAAATAACAAAAAACACAGGAGGACAGACCTATGTATGATGTGATCGCGCTGGGCGAGCTGCTTGTCGATCTTGCAGAACGCACCAAGGATGAAAACGGCTATCCCACGCTTGCCGCCAACCCCGGCGGCGCACCCGGAAACTTTCTCGCCGCGCTGAGCGCGTATGGAAAGAAGACCGCGTTTCTCGCCAAGGTCGGCGACGACACTTTCGGCCATCTGCTGACCGGCACGATGCGCCGCGCCGGGATCGACACGCGCGGCATTCTGATCAGCCCCGATACATTCACGACGCTTGCGTTCGTGACCTTTGACGCGCACGGCGACCGCTCGTTCGCCTTCGCGCGCAAGCCCGGCGCGGACACGCAGCTGCGCTGGGAGGAGATCGACCCGGCCATGCTGGCAGAAAGCCGCGTATTCCACTTCGGCTCGCTCAGCTGCACGGACGAGCCTGCCCGCACGGCCACGCAGAAGGCCGCGGCCTATGCCCGCGCGCACGGCAGGCTCGTCACCTACGACCCCAATTACCGCGCCCCGCTGTGGAAAACAGAGCAGGAGGCAAGGGAACAGATCCTCTGGGGCCTTTCGCAGGCGGATATCGTCAAGATCAGCGATGAGGAGACGCAGTTCCTCTGGGACTGCAGCCCAGAGGAGGGCGCGGAGCGCGTGCTGGCGCTGGGCGCGAAGCTCGTCATGGTCACGCTGGGGCCGAAGGGGTGTCTGCTGAAAAATAAGCAGGCAGACTTCTCCTGCGGCTGCCCGAAGGTGCACCCCATTGACACGACCGGCGCAGGCGATATCTTTGGCGGCAGCGCCGTATCGCGCTTTTTGGAGCTTGGGAAAGCGCCGGAGGCGCTGACGCGGGACGATCTTGCCTATATGGCCCGCTACGCGGCAGCCGCAGCAAGCCTCTCCACCGAAGCTTCCGGCGCCATCCCGTCCATCCCGAAAAAGGAAGCCGTCCTGCAAAAGATGCAGGAGGCATATTGCGTGCAGGCGGACGCACACCGATAACGATCCGACGTTTTGACGCAGAAGCGGCATTCCCGGCCCGGGAATGCCGCTTCTGTTTTGCAGCTTACGCTTTTTTCTTCGGCCCCATGATCTCGGCGCTCAGGAGGGCGACGAGGGGGACGGTCAGGATGATGCCGATGGTTCCGGCCACGCCGCGGATGATCTCGATGGCGATGGAATCGGCGTTGAAGATCTGGATCATGGGATAATCAAAGATCTGGAACAGCAGGAGCGTATTGAGGCTCGAACCGGCGAAGGCAAGGATGAGCGTATTCGCCATGGTGCCCATGGCGTCCTGGCCGATGTTCATGCCGGAGCGGAACAGGGCCTTGCGCGGCAGGTCGGGGTTCAGCTCGCGCAGCTCCCAGCAGGCAGAGGCAATGGACATGGCCACGTCCATGACCGCGCCGAGCGAGGCGATGAGAATGCCGCTGACGAACAGACCGCTGATCTTCAGTCCCCGGTCGGACGCGCGCAAAACCAGTTCCTCCGCCTCCGGCAGATTGAAGCCGTTGAGCGGCGAGATCGACCCGCACAGGGCGGCGAAAATGCCGGCCACCGCCACGCCGCCGATGCAGCCGAGCGTGGCGCAGAGCGTCTTGCGGCTGAAGCCGTTCAGGAACAGGAGCGAGGCCGCCGTCGTCAGCGCGACAAGCACAACTGTGACCACGACCGGCTGCGCGCCGCGCAGGATCATGGGTACCTGAATGAACCAGACGCACGCAAGCGTATACAAAAGCCCCAGCAGGGCCGTGAGGCCCTTTTTCCGGCCGATCAGCAGGAGCAGCGCGGCAAATATGGCAAGCAGGCCGAGCAGCACCGGGGCGCGGTTATAATTCGGAATGGATATGATATACGGCGCGCCCTCGTCGTCCAGATCAAGGCGGACGACGATCTTTGTGCCGATCTTCGCGTCGACGTTGGTATAGATGGTCAGATAGTTGATCGCCTCAAGCGTTTCGCCCTTCCACGGGCCGTTCAGGATCTCGACCTCGAGATACTGCTGGCCGATACGGCGGCCCTCGGTCCAGTCCTGGGTCTCCGCGTTGTCGTCCAGAATGTCCGTGACGCACGCAACGGCGAAAAACCGCTTGCGAGCGGCAGTCGCCTCGCGGTCAGGCTCCGTGTATTCCAGAACCAGCGCCCACGCGATGATCAGCACGAACAGCAGCGCGCTCACGCCGATCTCCAGCCAGCGCTTGCGCGTCAGCTTGCATTGTAAGTTCTTCATGGATTCTCCTTCAGGATGCGCAGTTTTTGAATGATGGGGGACTGCCCCGCCGGAAGACCCGGCGGGGCAGCTTTGTACTGTTGGGGAACTCAGCGCTCGAGATAGCGGTGGATGATCGCCGCGACCTGTGCGCGCGTGGCGTTGGCCTTCGGGTCAAGCTTGCTGTTTGCGCCCTTCAGCAGCTTCTCGCCCACAGCCCAGTTCATGGACTCGAGCGCGTAGCCGGAGACGGTGCTCAGATCGGTGAAGCTCGCCAGATTATCGCCGTTCATGGTGGTGGAAGCCTTGCAGTACGCCGTGTAGCGGTACAGGATGGCCGCAAGCTGCTCACGGGTCACGGGGTCGTTCGGGCCGAAGAGGCCGGAGCCATAGCCGTTGACGATGCCGTTCGCTGCCGCCCATGCGACTGCTTTGGCGAACCACTTGTTGCTGTCCACATCCTTGAAGTCGGATGCACCGGACATGGCGGGGCTGCCGTCCATGCGGTAGAGGATGGTGACGATCATGGCGCGGGTCAGCGGAGCATTGGGCGCAAAGCGGTCAGAACTCGTGCCGTCCATGATGCCGTTTGCGTAGACATAGCGGACATCATCATAGAACCAGTCGCTGACGGTGACGTCGCCGAACGGGAGCTTGATATTGCTGCCGGTGTTGCCGCCGATGATGCCGGGGAGGATCGGGATGATCGGGTCGATCGGGTCAGCGTTCTTCTTCCAGTGTGCGTAGAAGACTTTATCGCCGGTCTCCGTCGCGCCGATCTGCCTGACCTGCACGCCGCCGGTGTAGGCGGTGAACCAGCCGAGGAAGGTATAGCCGGGCTTGGTCACATCGGTCGGCAGAACGGTCACGGTGCCCTCGGTGTAGGTTGTCGGGTACGCGCCGTTGATCGTGCCGCCGTCGGTGACATAGGTGATGTTCCACGTCTTGACCGGGGTCTCGCCTGCGGTGCAGACGACGTCAGCGCGGTCGCGGATACGGATACGCGGGGCGATCTGCTTTCCATCGAGGTAGAAGGTGTTATCATAGGAAGCCAGGCCGACCGCCTCGACCTGATTGCCGACGATGGCGTTCTGGACTTCCTTGTCCTTCGTGATGTAGCCGTCGATGAAGACGCGGGCTTCCTTGCCTGCCGCATCCCTGACCATGATGGTCTGGATCTTGCCTTCGGCCTCTTCCACTCTGGTGATCGTGCCCTTGATCTTGACGAGGCTGCCGAGGACGGAGCCGTCGTTGATCTGCGCGGCGGTGACTTCCTTGGGAGCCGGAGCCGCTGCGTCCGCGATCTTTTCGATCTTCGTCGTCACAGCCAGCTGACGCTCGCCCTGATAGGAGGACGTCGTACCGGTGACACGAACCTTATCGCCGATCTTAAAGTTGCCTGCGACCGGGAAGGCGTTGATACCGGCGGTGTTGTCCTGCACATAGATGCAGTCGAAGAACGCGGTATCCTTGTCATGGCCGGAGGCGTTGGAGGTCACGATGCCCTCCACGGTGAACTTGACGCCCTCCTCTGGCTCTGCCTGCACATCCGCGATCTTGGTGATCTCGGTCTGGTTGAGCATGGAGACGAGATTCTGGCAGATCTTGTAGTTGGAGTAGTTTTTCTCCGCGCCGCTGTCGGAGGCCTGGTACTGCACCTCGAAGTTCGACATGAAGGCTGCGCCGGAGACGATGATGAGGCCCTTGCCCTCGATCTGCTCGGACGCCATGACCATCAGGCGGTCATCGTTTTTTGCGAAGGTGTACTTCGGGGTAGCTGCGCCGCCGAGGCCGTCGCTGTCAACGTCCACAGAGTAGGTCGTTGCATGGCCGTAGACTGCCGGGCTGACCGTTGCGGGCAGCGTGGAGGTTGCATTGCCGCTTGCGTCAACTGCGTAGATGGACGCGCCGCCGTAGTGGCTGAAGCGTTCGGTGTAGAGCTTGTCATACGGATGCTCTTCGTCGAATTCCACGCCCTTCAGAAGCGGGTTCTCCATGTTGTAGGACGAGAAGTAGAGTCTCCACTTGTCGACGCCGTCGGCTGCGGAGCGGACATCGTCATACGTTGCGTCGTCAGAAATGCGGAGGCTCGAGCCGAGCTTGGCCAGAACCTCGTTCTGCGTCGCGGCCATGTGCTTGATGTTCGGGTTGTTCTGGATGATGGGGTAATTCTCGTAGTTGTCGGACCAGCCGGCGAGGATCACCATACCGCCGTTGTCGTTGAACGTCTTGATGGCGTTCAGTTCTTCTGTGGAATAGGTCTTCGGATCCTTCTGGGCCGCTTCCAGACGGCGGGACGGAGCCGTCAGGATGATGGCCTTGTACTTGGAATTGCCGCAGGCCGCGATGAGTTCCTCGCTGGTCTTCAGCGTGACTGTACGCACGGAATAGGCCGCAGCCAGTTCGCCGAAGTTGCCCATGGAGTCCTTATAGTTGCCTGCAACATATTCGTTGTAGTGCGAGGCGTCAATGCCGATGTAGACAAGCTTGCTCGCGTCAAGCACATCGAGCGTGACGTCCTTGGTGAACGTGTACTCCTTGCCGTCCTGCTCAATCACAGCCGTGATCCGGACGGTCATGATGCGGGCCTTGGTCGGGGTATACTTGAATTCCACATCCTGCGTGCTGCTTGCAGCCAGCGTGATGGGATCCGTCGCGGTGCCGATGGGTTCGCCGCCGATGGCATAGGTGATGGACTTGATGGTAGCGGGCTTTGCCTCACTGTTGAAGAACGTGGTGGTGATGGTCAGCTCTTCGTTGGTAACCGGGGTGGACGTGCCGCACTCAGCCTTGGAGATGCCGAGCTTGAGCGATTCGCCGACCCAGACAGGCGCGGTCACGGCCAGATCGCCGTCGCCCTCGGTGACACGGACAAAGTAATAGGTGTACTCAGGCGCCAGTTCCACGCTGACGGAGCCCTTGGCGAGATCTGCGGCACTGTCCCATGTATAGGCGACCTTGCCGGAGTTGACGACCAGCTCGACCTTGGCGATGGAATCGGTGCGGTCGGGATCGTTGAAGGAGATCTCGAAGTTCAGCTTCTCGGGAACGTCGATGATGGAGCCCATCATGTTGCCGTTGACCGTGTAGTCCAGATCGAGGTTCTTGTCCTCGGTGGCGTACATACGGCGCGCTCTGAGCGCTGCATAGATGCCGTCTTCGGTAAAGTCGTCGGTCAGGATGACGTCACGGGCGTCGTTGGCGTTGCCCCACTTGCCCTTGTGGTTATCCTGGTTGTTGGTCGGGGCGACGTGCCAGCCCTTGTCGAGCGCCATGATGTACTGCTCGTAGCTGGGATAATAGCCGCCTGCGCCGATCTGGCCTTCGCCGTTGCCGACTTCGACCATGTACATACGGGTGTCAACAACAGCATCCCAGTAACCGAAGTCAATGAAGTTGCCGAACGTCGTGCCCGGATGGTTGAACTGGCTGATGGAATTGACGCCCTCTGTCTGCGACAGAAGCTTGTAGTAGGCCTGCAGGCCTGCATCCTTGGTCTTGTTGTTGAGCGTCGTGTTGTTGCGGGAGACGATGCCGGGGGTGTTGAAGGTGTTGATATGGCCGGGACCGCCGGACCACGTCATTTCAAAGCCCGCAATGGCGACCATTTTGCCCGCGTTATCCGCATTGAACGTAGCGACAGCGTTCTTATACTCATTCCAGAGATTCTGGCTCGCCGCGCTGGCAAGGCTCATGTCATAGAGCGCGCCCTCGGGGTTGGCTGCGCCGGACTTGTCAAAGTAGTTGGAATGGTCAGTGAATGCGACGAAGTTGACGTTCGCGCTTTTAGGCAGATTCTTGACATAATCCAGTGCGCTTTCCAGCGAGCCGGAGCCGTCGGAATACTGCGTGTGGGAGTGCAGCTGGCCGAAGTAGCGCTGGAAGGTCGCCTCGCCGATGGTGAAGGACCAGGTCTTGCTGGTTTCCTTTTTATCCGCACGCTTGACCGTCACAGTCACCGTGACCTTGCCGTCCGCCATAGCGGCAGCCGGGGTGTAGGTGACCTTGCCGTCTGCGTAGGCCGCATTGACCTCCGCGCCGTTGACAGTCATTATAACGCTGGGGGAAACACCAGCGTTCGAGATCTCCGCGGAGATCTCCGGCCGCTTTTCGGCTCCGGTCTGCGCACCCTGCGCAGGCTTCACGTTGGAGATCACAGCCTCATCGAGCACAGTGATCACGGCGATGCCTTCAAAGCTTGCGCCCTTCGCATCCTGACCGGAGACGGTCACGGTGAGCTTGTCGCCCGTTACCTTTTCCACCGGGATGGTGACGGAATAGCCGTTCTCCGTCGTATCGACGGTCAGAGCTTCCGTGCCCAGCTTGGCGGTCAGCGTGTTAACGCCGAATACCGCGTCAACGGTGAAGTTCAGCGTATACGCCTGTCCGACATACGCATCGAAGATCGTGCCGAAGTTGACTGCGGGCATGTTGACAATGCCATCGGTCACAGTCACGCCGTCCGCCACGGGATAGAAGAAGAAGGAGTAGATCGTATAGTCAAGATCGCCGGTCGAGCTGTACATGCTATAGGTCTGGAATACATCGGAGAAATACTCCAGCCACTGGCTGTGGCCGCTGTACTTCGCCGTGCGGCTCTCCAGCTCATAGCCGCCCACACCGCCGGAGCAGGTGCGGACGAGCCAGTCGGCGTCGTCAGTCGTAACGCCCTCTTCGGTGAAGTCCTTGCTGTAGAATGCATTCCTGCCGGTGCCGTTGGAGCAGAGGTAGCCATAGGCTTCGCTCTTGAAGCGGAGGTATTCGCCGTTCTTCTCGACGGTGAACACGACAGCGCCGTTCGCCGGGGTGGCCTTGCCGTCCGCGACGGTGGCTGCCGCCTTTTCAATGGACTTGGAATCGTTCTCCGCCGCCAGAACCGCCTGTGCGTTCTGGTTGTAGATCACGAACTTGTCGCCGGGCTGGGGCAGATCGCCGGAAGGCTCATCGGAGCCGCCGTCGTCCACGACCAGATAGAACTGCTGGGCAAACAGCGCCTCATTGCTGCCGATGCTGCCGTAGCTGCTCCAGTTGCTCTTATCGGCGTACCACTCCAGATAATTGCCGCGCACGGCGTTCTGGATGTAATAGCAGCCGGTCGTTGCAGCCGGGGAAACCTTCCATGCGGTGTTCACGTCGTCCAGCGGCGTGCTGCCGTAGCTTGCGCCCATGGAAAGCTTCTTGCCGTCCTTGGTGGAGAACGTGTAAGAACCGTCCGCGTTGACGCCGACCGTCCAGACGTCGGCCTCGGTGTAGCCGGTCAGCGTGCCGTTCGTCAGCGTCACATCCGTGCCCTTGTTGTAGAAGCCGGAGTATTCAGTGGACAGGGCCTTCATGTTAGCCGGGTTGTAGATGACGATCTGCTCGCCGTCCTTGAACAGCGCGCTGGGCGTGGGCTCAGGATCCGGATCGGGATCAGGCTCTTCGCCGGAATCTACCACAAGGTAGAACTGCTGCTCGAAGGCGGCCCCTGTGCCGGTATACGCGCTCCAATTGTTGTTATTGGTAAACCATTGCAGGCGGTATTTATCGGTGCGGCCGGTATTGTCGATATAATAGGTCGCATCCTTGCCGTCAACAGCCGTGACCTTCCATGTGTCGTTTGCCTTACCCAGCGGGGTGCTGGTATAGCCCGTATCCATGGAGAGCTTCTGGCCGTCCTTGGCTGCAAAGGTAAACGTGCCGTCTTCGTTGATGCCAACCGTCCAAAGGTCAGCCTCTGTCCAGCCAGTGAGTTCGCCCTTTTCCAGCGTCACATCCGTGCCTTTATTATAGAAGCCGGAATATTCGGTGGACAGCGTCTTGCCGTTGGCCGGGTTGAAGACCACGACCGTATCGCCGGCCTTGATATCCTCAACCGCGATGATGCCGTCCTTACGGGCGGGTTCTGCTGCGCCGACTCTGTAGATGCTCGGCAGAAGCATGGATATGGTCGTAGCTGACGTATAGTTCAGGAACCGCGGAGAGTTGACATTATACAAAATGCGTCCGCAGCTCGTGTCTGTACTCGCTACCGTTGCTTTTCCGTCGGCATCGATGGAAATCTTCCATGTACTCGTGCCTTTACCTGTGTTGTTCAGCGCTTTGGCATCAGCCGTTGAAATCTTTTTGCTAGCCTTGCCGGTCAGCGTCCATGCGTCTTTTTCGCCGCCCAGCGTAAAGATTTCCACATTGTCCGCCAGCGCAGTGACACTTGTTTCAACACTGGTTAAAAGCTTTCCGGACAGTGCACCTGCCGCATAGGTTTTGGAGTTTGCCTCTGCGACAAGAATGATCTGATCGCCGACCTTCAAGGTCGAGGCGTCGGTCACCAGAGTCGCGGTCTGCGTTGTCTCCTCCGCCATGGCGACCGGCATGACCGAAAGGACCATGACGACGGCCAGCAGCAGCGCGAGACACCGCGTTGTGCGTTTTTTCATGCTTGCATTTCCTCCTGATTTCTGTTCAAATTCTGAATGTTCATGTTGTGCGCAGGCTCGTCCTGCGCAAAGCACCTTTTTGAACCCTCCTTCTGCGGATTGATACAGACACGAAAGCGGCTGCCGGTCAAGGGAGCCGCAGTCGCAGAGTTCTGTATTTCATAGTATAGCAGTTCCACCCGTTAAAATCCAGTGCCTTTACAGAGATTTTACCGATTTTACGTAAATTTTACCGGGAATTTTTTGTGGATTTTGTCTATATAATCCCTGCCCGGCAGACAAAGCCCGCCCTGCAGTCCCCGCCGGACGGGCAGGAACGCTGTCCGGGAAGCCGGCTGATGCTGCGGATCCGGGCGCCGCGGCTGATAAAACCGGCCCGCCGGGGCATTCATACATAAGATATGAATTGTTCACAAATAATTTAAGTCTGTAGGTATTGACAACGCTGGCAGGCGGTGGTACACTGCGTTTAGCACTCGGGGATAAAGAGTGCTAAGGCGAAAGGAGGAATGAACCATGGAGCTTTCAGACCGGAAAAAGAAGATCCTGCGTGCGATCGTGGATCTTTACATCCGCACGGCGGAGCCGGTGGCATCCAAGACCATTGCGCAGATGCCGGACATGGATTTTTCCTCCGCGACCATCCGCAACGAGATGGCGGAGCTGACGGCGCTCGGATATCTGGAGCAGCCGCACACCTCCGCCGGACGCATCCCGTCGCCTGCCGGGTACCGGCTGTACGTCGACGAGCTGATGCAGGACTACCGCCTGTCGACCGATGAAACGAAGTCGATCAATCAGGCGATGGAGCTGAAAATGCAGGAGGTCGACAAGGTCGTCTCGCAGGTCGGCAAGCTCGTCTCGCAGATGACGAATCTGCCCGCCTACGCCATGGCGGCGCGTGCCGCCGGGCTGACGGTCAGGCGGTTCGACCTGATCCTCGCGGACAGCGGCAGCTTTATTCTCGTTGTGATGCTGAGCGACAGCTCCGTCAAGAATAAGCTCATCCGGCTCCCGGTCGAGCTGACGGAGGCGGATCTGAAGCTTCTCGGCGCAGTGCTGAACGCAAGCGTCACGGAGCTGACCGCCGAACAGCTCAGCCCCGAGCTTCTGTCCCGCGTGACCAGAAGCGCCGGAAATGCGGCCAGCCTCGTGCCCGTCATCATGGATTTCGTCACGTCGCTTCTGCACCAGGAGCACAGCGAGGTCTACATGACCGGACAGGCAAAGCTTCTCGGCCAGCCGGAGTACCACGACATCGACAAGGCGCAGAAAATGCTCTCCGCGCTCGACGAGGATGTGGTTTCCAATCTTCCCGCCGCGCTTTCCCCGGACAGCCGGACGCAGATCCTGGTCGGCCCGGAAAACGTGTCGAAGGAGCTGCGCGACACCAGCGTCGTCATGACGAAGTTCGACATCGGCGACGGGATGCAGGGCCTGATCGGCGTGGTCGGCCCGACCAGAATGGATTACGCGCAGATCACCGCCCGGCTGAGCTACTTCGCCGAGAACCTGAGCCGGATGTTCCAGAAAAACCAGACCCCGGCAATCGAAGGGCCGGAAAATAAGCACAATGACCCGGAGGCATAGATATGAGTAAGAAAACAAACAGCAATCCGGCTTCGGAGGAAAAGGCACAGGCCGCCTCCGCAGCCGAGCAGACAGAAGAAGCTGCGCAGCAGACCGAAGCCGAAGCCGCGAAGCAGTCCGAGGAAAAAAAGCCCGAGGAAGCCAAGCAGCAGGAGGCAAGCGAGTTTGAAAAGGCGCAGCAGGCGCTGGCACAGGAGCATGACAGCTATCTGCGGCTGGCCGCCGAATACGACAACTACCGCAAGCGCAGCCAGAAGGAAAAGGAAAGCCTCTATACCGACATCCGTTCGGAGACGGTCGAGAAGTTCCTTCCCGTGTACGACAATCTCGAGCGGGCGCTGGCACAGGAGACGCAGGATGCCGCGTTTAAAAAGGGCGTCGAGATGACGATGAACCAGCTCGTCTCCGTCATGGAAAAGCTGGGCGTCGTGAGCTTCGGCGCGGCAGGCGAGGTCTTTGACCCGCAGCTTCATAACGCGGTCATGCACGTCGAGGACGAAACGCTTGGCGAAAACGTCATTGCGGAGGTCTTCCAGAAGGGCTTCAAGGTCGGCGAAAAGGTCGTCCGCTTCGCGATGGTAAAGGTCGCAAATTAAAAAAGCACCCAAGCCGGGGAACCGGCAGCATATAAATTTGTAAATACAGGCATTCATATAGGAGGAAATTATTATGAGTAAGATTATTGGCATTGACCTTGGCACTACCAACAGCTGCGTCGCCGTTATGGAAGGCGGCGAACCCGTCGTCATCGCGAACGCCGAAGGCAACCGCACCACCCCGTCCGTCGTCGCGTTCTCCAAGACCGGTGAAAGAATGGTCGGTCAGGTCGCAAAGCGTCAGGCCGTTACCAACCACGAGCGCACCGTCGCTTCCATCAAGCGTCACATGGGCTCCGATTACAAGGTCGACATCGACGGCAAGAAGTACACCCCGCAGGAGATCTCCGCGATGATCCTGCAGAAGCTGAAGGCGGACGCCGAGGCATATCTGGGCGGCACCGTCACCGAGGCCGTTATCACCGTTCCCGCATACTTCAACGACGCCCAGCGTCAGGCCACCAAGGATGCCGGCAAGATCGCGGGTCTTGACGTCAAGCGTATCATCAACGAGCCGACCGCAGCCGCTCTGGCCTACGGCGTCGACAAGGAAGCCGAGCAGAAGGTCATGGTCTACGACCTCGGCGGCGGCACGTTCGATGTCTCCATTCTGGACATCGGCGACGGCGTTATCGAAGTCCTTGCCACCAACGGCAACACCCACCTCGGCGGCGATGATTTCGACGAGTGCGTCATGAACTACCTCGTTTCCGAATTCAAGAAGGCAGAGGGCATCGATCTGTCCAACGACAAGGTCGCCATGCAGAGACTGAAGGAAGCCGCCGAAAAGGCCAAGATCGAGCTGTCCGGCGTGACCTCCACGAACATCAACCTGCCGTATATCACCGCTGACGCAACAGGCCCGAAGCATCTGGACGTCACGCTGACGCGTGCAAAGTTCAACGAGCTGACCGCCCATCTGGTCGAAGCGACCGCAGGCCCGGTCAAGCAGGCGATGGCCGATGCCGGTCTGACCGCCAACGATATTTCCAAGGTCCTTCTGGTCGGCGGCTCGACGCGTATTCCGGCCGTGCAGGATGAGGTCAAGAAGCTGACCGGCAAGGAAGGCTTCAAGGGCATCAACCCCGACGAGTGCGTGGCTGTCGGCGCAGCGATCCAGGGCGGCGTGCTTGGCGGCGACGTCAAGGGCCTGCTGCTGCTGGACGTCACTCCGCTGTCTCTCGGCATCGAGACGATGGGCGGCGTGTTCACCAAGCTGATCGACCGCAACACCACCATCCCGACCAAGAAGAGCCAAGTCTTCTCTACCGCCGCTGACAGCCAGACCTCCGTTGAGGTCCATGTCCTGCAGGGTGAGCGTGAGATGGCAGCCGACAACAAGACGCTCGGTGTGTTCCAGCTGACCGGCATCGCTCCGGCGCCCAGAGGCGTTCCGCAGATCGAGGTCACGTTCGACATCGACGCCAACGGCATCGTGAACGTCTCCGCGAAGGATCTCGGCACCGGCGCCGAGCAGAAGATCACCATCACCGCTTCTTCGAACCTCTCGAAGGAGGATATCGACAAGGCTGTCCGCGAAGCGGAGCAGTATGCGGCGCAGGATAAGGCCCGCAAGGACGAGGTCGACACCCGCAACAACGCCGACCAGATCATCTACCAGTCCGAAAAGACCCTGAACGAGATGGGCGACAAGGTCACAGAGGCTGAGAAGGCCCCCGTCAAGGAAGCCATTGAAAAGCTGAAGACCGCCCAGAAGGGCACCGACCTCGCCGCCATCAAGGCTGCGACCGAGGAGGTCCAGAAGGCGTTCTACGCCGTGTCCGAGAAGCTCTATAAGAACGCGGCCCCGCAGGGCGAGCCGAATGCCAACCCGAACGCCGGTCAGGCCGGCCAGCAGGCGGGCGGCAATGACGACGGCGTCGTCGACGCGGACTACGAAGAGGTCAAGGACAACTAATTCGTGAAGCACAGCTTGACAGGGGCGGCGTGACCGCCCCTATCGGCTGTTACCCACCGAATCTGAGGTGAGATAGTATGGCAGATCAGAACAAACGAGATTATTACGAGGTGCTGGGCGTCGAGAAAAACGCGTCCGACGCCGAGATCAAAAAGGCCTACCGCAAGCTGGCCATGAAATACCACCCCGATCAGAACCCCGGCGACAAGACCGCCGAGGAAAAGTTCAAGGAGATCAACGAGGCGTATGAGGTCCTGTCCGACGCCGATAAAAAGGCCCGGTACGACCAGTACGGCTTCGCGGGCGTCGACCCGAATTTCAATCCGAACGCGGGCTTCGGCGGATTTGGAGGCGGCGGCTTCAGCGGCTTCGGGGATTTCAGCGATATCTTCGGCGATTTCTTCGGCGGCGGCGCGTCGTCGTCCGGCCGCAGAAGAGGCCCGGCGAAGGGCCAGAACGTCGTCAGTGAGATCGAGATCAGCTTTGAGGACGCGGCTTTCGGCTGTGAGCGCGAGATCACCTTCTCCCGCATCGAAACGTGCAGCACCTGCCATGGAAGCGGCGCAAAGGAGGGCACGAGCCCCCAGACCTGTACGTACTGCCACGGCACCGGCACCGTGCGCACCCAGCAGAATTTCATGGGCATGACCATGCAGTCCAATCAGCCGTGCCCGAAGTGCGGCGGCAGCGGCACCATCATCACCGACCCCTGCACCGCCTGCCGGGGCAAGGGCAAGGTGCGCCACACGAAGACCATCCGTGTCAAGGTTCCTGCCGGCATCGACGACGGCCAGTCCTTCCGCGTGCGCGACGAGGGCAATGCCGGCTCGAACGGCGGCCCGAACGGCGATCTGCTCGTGACCGTTTCCGTGCGCAAGCACCCGATCTTCACGCGTGACGGCGCGAACGTCATGTGCCAGATGCCCATTTCGTTCACGCAGGCCGCGCTCGGCGCGTCCATCGAGGTGCCCACACTCGACGGCAAGGTGCGCTATCAGATCCCCGAGGGCACGCAGACCGGCACGACCTTCCGCCTGCGCGGCAAGGGCATTCCCTATGTCGGCTACAAGACGCGCGGCGACCAGTTCGTCACCGTCGTCGTTGAAACGCCGACAAAGCTCACGCGGGAGCAGAAGGAGCTGCTCAAGCAGCTCGAATCCTCCGTCGGCGACGACGGCCAGCCCAAGCGCAAGAGCTTCTTCGACAAGCTCAAGGGCTGAACCCATCCATAAAAGAGACAACGAGCCTGCGGCAGTCCGCCGCAGGCTCGTTTCAGTGTGCCGATGAGTGCACTTGTCCCAGTCGATGCGGGCAAGGAAATTGTCGACGGTGATGGCGCCCTGCGGGCAGGTCTTTTCGCACTTATGGCAGCCGATGCAGCCGGAGGAGCAGACCTTCCGGGTATACGGGCCGTTGTGATAGCTCGAGCAGAGCACCTCTGTGCGGATGATATCCGGCACGATCTCGATGATCTTCTGCGGACACGTCTGCGCGCAGATGCCGCAGCCGATGCATTCCGTATGATCGACGCAGGCAATGCCGTCCTGCATGGAGATGGCGTTTTTCGGGCAGGCTCTGGCGCAGTCGCCGAAGCCCATGCAGCCGAAGATGCAGCTGCCGTTGCCGCCGTAGAACAGCTTCGCCGCCGCGCAGGAGGGGATGCCCCGGTAATCGGCCTTGACGCTTGTAGCCTCGCACGTGCCTGCGCACTGCACAACCGCGATCTTTTCCACAACGTCCTCAGCCTCCACACCGAGCAGCGCCGCGATCTGCGCCGCGACTGCATCCGCGCCGGGAACGCAGAGGTTTGTCTTCGTGCCGGGCTCCAGCAGGGCCTTTGCATAGCCGTCGCAGCCGGTGTAGCCGCACGCGCCGCAGTTGGCGCCGGGCAGCAGCGATTCGATTTCGCCGATGCGCGGATCCTCTTCGACATGGAAGCGTCGCGAAACACCATATAAGGCGGCGGCTCCGGCAATGCCGATTCCTCCCAACGCCATAGTTCCTATAATGATTATATCCATGCTAAGCTTTTGTGATAATCCATTTCATCTGTCGGTCAAACCTTTTTTTCAATGCCGCAACGACACAATACCATGCCGCCACAGCTGCCACAGCCACCGCTACAGATGCTCCGTCGCCGAATCCGGCGGCGGGGAGTCCCGCAAGGGCACCGATGAGCAGAAGCGCCGGAACACCGAACAGAAGTGCGGCGGCCGTCAGCTGCGAGCTTCCGGCGGCGGAGATCTCTACGGTATCCCCCTTGCCGAGGACCCCGGCATAGCAATCGCGCGCTACTGTAAGCAGGCTGTCGGCTCCTGATGTGTTATGGCACACAATCTGCAGTCGGCAACCCTGACAGCTGTCGCTGCAGTCGCCGGTGATTTGTAATGTGATTGTATGGTCGTTTACGTCGATAATCTTCGCCCTGCGCTTTGTCTCAGCGGCCATGGTTGATTTAGGTTTTTGCAAAAATAGATAAAAAAACGTTACGCAAGGCTATTTTTTCAGAAAAGTGGCATTTTGTTCCAGAATCAGGTCGAGAATGGTCATTGCGGTCATAGCCTCAACCACCGGAAGCGCCCTGAGCAGGGCTGTGACGTCGTGTCGGCCACGGGGCGTCAGAACCGTCGGTTTCCCATCGGGGGTTATTGTCGACATCGGGCGCGTCATTGTCGATATGGGCTTGAAGGCCACGCGCATCGTTATCGGTTCGCCTGTCGAGATTCCGCCGAGAATTCCGCCGGCGATATTCAACGGCATCCGCGGGCCCACAGTTATTGTGTCGGCCAGTTCGCTGCCGCGTCGCGCGCATCCGTCGAAGCCTATTCCGTAGTCGAATCCTTTGACGGCCGGGATGCTCATCATAGCCGCCCCCAGCCGTGCCTGTAGCTTGTCGAAAACGGGTTCGCCGAGCCCCGAGGGGGTTCCGCAGACTTTACATTCAACGATGCCCCCGAGAGTGTCGTTGTCGGCTTTCGCTGCGGCAATGGCTTCGGCAATCTGAGCTTCGGAAGGATCGTTCAGTTCGCCGATGCGGACTATTTTTGCCGTGACGCTGATTCCCGACGGCCGCAATGCCTCGAGTGCCATGGCACCGGCGAAGACGCGCGCTGCGGTCTCGCGGGCGGATGCGCGTCCGCCCCCGCGATGGTCTCGAATCCCGTATTTCAGGTTGTAGGTGAGGTCGGCGTGGCCCGGACGGTAGGCGGTTTCCATCTCCCTGTAGTCGGCCGCCCTGTAGTCGCGGTTGCGTATGATGAATCCTATAGGGGTGCCGAGCGTCAGGCCGTCGGCCATTCCGCTCAGAATCTCGACTTCGTCGGACTCGTTGCGCTGAGTCGACAGCGGCGATGCTCCCGGACGGCGCCGTGCCATCATGGCTGCGACAGCACCGGCGTCAACCGATATCCGGGGCGGCATGCCGTCGATAATTCCGCCGACAGCCGGGCCATGGCTTTCTCCGAAAGTGGTCAGCCGAAAAATCTTTCCGAAAGTATTGCCGGCCATAGCAGTTATTTAATGAGGTCGGTGACGGTGCCTCCGACGAATCCAACGAGGTCGGCGGGAGCGATTTTCAGCTGTAGTCCGCGTTGGCCTGCGCTGACAAATATCGTGTCGAAATCGTTGACCGTTGAGTGGAAGAAAGTGGGGAACTGCTTCTTCATGCCCACGGGGCTGCA
>OHEG01000344.1_pt1 | contig 23096 bp, 20 predicted proteins | sample 1567181 | NCBI WGS metagenome assembly OHEG01 (sample SAMEA3879534, study PRJEB24766) | human gut metagenome | biome: human-associated habitat; feature: feces | place: USA | collected 1985/1987 | reverse complement strand
TAGAAAATTCACATCCGGAGACCTTACATCGAGACATGTGTATCGCATGCTCCGGAAGCTCGTGGATTTTGCCAATGTATTCAACTAACTTTCAATTCACCATACTTTTAGTATACACGGATAATGCCGGAGATTTCCCTCACGACGGACATTCCCTCCATGATACGGATGGCATCATTAAAATGTCTCTCTTTTACGAGATCGGTGATGACCACGATCTCGGCAATGCCGTCGTGGCTGCGCTTCTGTACCATCTGGGCGATGCTGACATCGTTGTTGCCAAGGACTCCTGCGATATTTGCCAGGGCTCCGGCACGATTCTCCACCTGTAAGCGTAGGAAGAATCGGCTCTTCGTATCCTCTACATCCAGTACAGGAAGCTTCTTATGGCTGTCACTGCCAATCTTGCCGCAGCTTCCATGGATAATATTACGCATCACATCAATGACATCTCCCAGTACCGCACTGGCGGTAGGCATCTGTCCGGCGCCCCGTCCCATGAACATGGCATCATCACAAGCCTGACCATGAACAAATACGGCATTGAAGGAATCTCTGACCGTGGCAAGAGGATGGCTGTCCGGGATCAATGTGGGATGTACTTTTACTTCAATTCCTTTACCTGTAAGCTTTGTAATACCCAACAGTTTAATCACATAGCCGAATTCTTTTGCATACCGGATATCCTCTGCTGTAATCTTCGTGATGCCTTCCGTATAAACCTGAGGGAACGTCACGCGGGAGCTGAAAGCGATGGATGCCATAATGGCGATCTTGCGTCCCGCATCATAGCCTTCCACGTCCGCTGTGGGATCTGCTTCCGCATAGCCCAGTCTCGTAGCCATATCCAGAGCTTCCTGATAGCCCATACCTTCCTCGGACATTTTGGTCAAAATATAGTTTGTCGTACCGTTGACGATTCCCATGATCTCCGTCAATTGACTTCCCGCCAGACTCTGACGCAAAGGTCGGATAATGGGAATGGCTCCTGCTACAGCTGCCTCGAACTGTAAGTCACATTTATTCTCCGTGGCAACCTCAAACAGCGGATCCCCATACTCCGCCAGCAGATCCTTGTTGGCGGTGACCACCTGCTTTCCGGCCTTCATGGCTTCTTCCACATAAGTTCTGGCCGGTTCTATACCACCCATGACTTCAATAACGATCTGGATTTCGGGGTCTTCCAGAATTTCCTGCCAGCTATCTGTGAACAACTCCTGGGGGATTCCTTCTCTTACCTTTCCGGGATTGCGCACCAGAATCTTTTTAATCTCCAGATGTGCTCCTGTCTTCAGGCAGATATCCTCTTCCTGCATCCCTGCCAGCTTGTACACACCGCTTCCCACGGTTCCTGCTCCCAATAATGCTGCATATATCTTACGGTTCTCGCCCATGATTTCTCCTCTCATTGTGCCGTAACACCTGACGATTTCTTCTGTTTCCAAATATCTTTCTGTATCTTTGCAATTTCCAAAAATAACTATGTCTCATTATAACAAAAAACATTTATAACGCAACAAAAACCGTCCTTATCAGACGGTTTTGTCAATTTTTTATATCGAAACAGCTATTCTTATTCCAGTGCGCTTACCCCAGTGCCTTCTCCAATTCCTCAATCACGATCTTCAATGCTTTGATTCTGGCATATTTTTTATCTACGGATTCCAGAATGTGCCAGGGAGCATATTCCGTGCTGGTCTTCTGGAGCATTTCGTTCACAGCGTCTTCGTACTGGTCCCATTTGTCGCGGTTACGCCAGTCTTCGTCCGTGATCTTCCACTGCTTCTCCGGGGTATTCTGCCGCTCTGTGAAGCGTTCCAGCTGGGTATCCTTGTCGATCTGTACCCAGAACTTGATGATCACCGCGCCCCACTGGGACAATTCCTTCTCGAACTCGTTGATCTCGTTATAAGCCCGTTGCCAGTCGTTGGTACTACAGAAGCCTTCCAGCCGTTCTACCATGACGCGACCGTACCAGGTACGGTCAAAAATGGCAATATGTCCGGTCTTAGGAAGTCTCGTCCAGAATCGCCAGAGATAATGTCTCGCTTTCTCGTGGGGTTCCGGGCTGGCGATGGGGTGTACCTCGTAGCCTCTGGGATCCAGTGCTCCCGCGATCCGCTTGATATTGCCGCCCTTGCCTGCGGCATCCCAGCCTTCGTAGGCGATGACTACCGGGATCTTTTTCCGATACAGGCGGTAATGCAGGGCATTCAGCTTCTTCTGCAGATGACGCAGTTCTTTCTTGTATTCTTCCTGGGAGATTTCCTTGTCCAGTTCCACCTCGGACAGCTTCGGCATCTTCACCAGCGGGAATACATTCTGCAAAATGGGCACAGCAAGGCTCTCATTCTGCATAGCCACATGGATACCGCTGCATAATGTCTCCAGCACTTGCAATTCCGCCCACTTTTTGTCCCCGGAATCTATGATGTACCAGGGAGCTACGGAAGCGTTCGTATCTGTGAGGTATTTGTCGAAGACTTCCTCACATTTGTCATAATGCTTGTTCTGCCACCAGTCGTTCTCGCCCACACGCCATGCGGTGTCCTTGTTACCTTCCAGCTCCTCCAGGCGCTTTTTCTGTTCCTTTTTCCCGATCTGGAAAAAGAGCTTCAGCACCAGATAACCGTTGTCCGTCAGCTGTCGTTCAAAACGCTTGATGCTCTCAATGCGCTCCGCATACTGCTTATCCGACAGTTCGCCCCGAAGTCTTCCCTTCGTCACCTCATCCATCCAGCCGGAATCCAGGAATTCGAACTTGCCGGCTTCCGGAATTTTCACAAAATACCGATACAGGAAGGGCTTCCGCTTCTCTTCCTCCGTCGGTGCGGACATGGAAGCCACCTTGAAGAATCTGGGATCGATATTTTTAATAATTCCGCCGATGGTACTGCCTTTGCCGGCGGCACCCCAGCCTTCGATCAGCACCAGCACCGGGAGCTTATGCTCCTTGATCTGCATCTGGAGTCTTAAAAGTTCCTCCTGCGCTACATCCAGTCGTTTATCCAGTTCCTCTTTGTCCGGCTTTGCCGCCGGGATCCACTGTTTCAGCATACTGTAACCACCCTTTCCAGAAATCCTCATTGTACAAAACTTACATAAGTCTAGTGTATACCATTTTTAAAAAATATAAAAGCAATTGGGAAATTTATTTACAGATATTATTTTTCCATCCGTTCTCTGATATTATTGTAGATTTCCCGGGTCTGCGCATCATCTGCACCGTTTAGAATAACGGTGCTCCCCTCTACTTCCATGACTACATAAGTATCACAGTCGTTATGAGTATAGCGGATGTAATCTGCGTGGATTTCATCGCGAAAATGTCCCATGGAATATTTCAGGTTGCCAAAACCGTTCGTCCGGATTGTATTCGTATCCCGGAACATATTCTCTTCGTAAGCAATGCTTTCGATAGCGTCATATTTTACTGTGTAATCCTGCCAGCCCTCCGCCTGAACAGTAAATTCATTTTCTCCGTAACAGATCTCGATTTTTCCCGTATATAACGTCCATACCGTAAATAGCACACACGCGAGCATTATAAACACATAGACCGCAACCACTTTATGGTTGTAGTGTACTGCCAGCCCTTTTCCGGTGCGCAACTTCTTTCTATAATAGAGATAAGAATACAGGATGCTGCCAAAAGCTGCTGCCGTGATAGCGACAATAAACAGAAATAATGCAGCCATGCTGTCACTGAACAGTCCACAGCTCATGCTCAACAGTCCTGCTGCCACCCATATTTTTCCACTGAAGCGGTGCGTGGCATTCCAGTTCTCCTCATCCTGCAATGCCCATACGACGCGGATGCCGATGGTGCGGTTCGGTTTCACCTTGGGCAGATAATTGCCCACAATAACAAATAGCAATCCCATTCCGACATACAAAATTGCCATGAGCAGATACTCTTTCCTTACACCCATATCAATCCATCTGGCGATACCGTTATAGAGCAATGTCATTCCCGGCACGATCCACGTAACCATTCTTATGACCTTGTCACTCTGCTGCCTGTTTCTGTTGTCGTAAAAAGTTACTGCAATTGCTATCACATAAGTCACTGCAAAAGTGCCGTTTACCCACAGACTGTTCTCACAGGTATATCCCAATATCATTCCCATGCACATAACAAATGCCGAGCAGATCAGCCTGCCTTTATTTTTCTGTATCATTTCCTTCATTATCCGATGCTCCTTTCAAATCTGTGATCCATAACATGATTTCTTCCAGCACGGAAGCATTCAGTTCATAATAAATAAACTTTCCTTCCCGCTTGTCCCGGATCAGATCTGCCTCCTTTAGCACCGACAAATGCCTCGATATGGAAGCCCCCGTCACCGGAAAATGTTCGCAGATCTCTCCTGCCGACAATCGACCGTTTTTCAGAAGATTTAGTATTTCACGCCTTATAGGATCTGCCAACGCTTTCAATGTATCCTGTATTCCCAAAAATGAATCACATCCTTTCATCCAATCGTTTAACATTTAACCTAATTGTTAAATATATTGTATCATGTGAATTATTTAATGTCAACAGCTTCACAGATCAAGGCAGATACTTATTCCTGCGTATGGATACATCTGTACATAAAAATCCCTCCGTCTTATGACGAAGGGATTTCATTCTTCTCTATACTTCCACACCATCTTCCGGCAGTCCCTTTAAGAACGCCACAGCCACCGGCAATGACAAAACCGCAGATAAAATATCGGACACCGGCTGTGACCACTGGATGCCCCGAATTCCCCAGAACGCCGTCAGGATCAGCAGTGCCGGAATGTAGATGGTGCCACTTCGGAAGGAGGCTAAGATCGTCGCCCTGCCGCCCTTTCCAATGGACTGAAACAGCATGTTGCCGCAGATACATACCGGGATAAACTGAAGCGTCAGGCACTGGATCTGCAACGCATAAAAAGCGATCTCATAAGCGTCCATATCCGTAAGGAATTGCAGCAACAGCTCTCTGCGGAACACATACACCACACCTGCGAACACTGCCATGGTTACCAGGCTGGCACACAGGGTGAACCAGAACGCTTTCCTTACACGGGAATACTTCTTTGCCCCATAATTGAAGGAGGATACCGGCTGGAAGCCCTGACCGATACCCAGTGCCACACTGAATACGAAATTGAAAATACGGGATACCACGCTCATAGCAGCAATGGCAATATCCCCGTAGACTGCCGCCTGTGCATTCAGCACCATGGTGGACACGCTGGCCAGTCCCTGTCGCATCATGCTGGGGAAACCTGCTGTAAGAATGTTCTTATGTACGGCAAATTCCCAGGTAAAATATTTCGGTGCCAGGCTGCTCTGGGTCTTTCCACGTAGGAAAAAGAATAACAGGATTCCAAAGGATACGTACTGGGAGATCATAGTGGAAAGTGCCGCTCCCCGGATACCAAAATTTAACCCCCACATAAGAATGGCATCTCCCGCCATATTTAAGATACCGCCGGAGACCAGTCCTACCATCGCCAGATTGGCATAGCCTTCATACCGGAGCACATTGTTCATCACACAGCTGGATGCCATTGCCGGTGCCGACACCAAAATATAGAAAGCATAGATTCTCGCATAGGGAAGGATGGTCTCCGTACTTCCAAGCAATCTGCACAATCCGTTCAGATCCACAATACCGATCACCGCGATCAACACTCCGGCTCCCACCGCCAAATAAAATCCCGTTGCGGAAAAAGCTTTCGCCCGCTCCTTTTCATGAGCTCCTAACAACCGGCTGATATTGCTTCCGGCGCCATGACCGAACATGAATCCGAACGCCTGAATAATTGCCATCAAGCCAAACACGACGCCTACCGCTCCGGTAGCACTGGTGCCTAACTGGCTTACGAACCAGGTATCCACCATATTATACAGATTCGTGATCAACATGCTGATGGTAGTGGGCAGTCCCAGTTCCAAAACCAACTGTGCTACCGGTTCCTCGGTGAGCCGTTTATATTGTTTCTCCTCTTTTGACAATGTTGTATCACTCATATCACATAGCTCCTATATCATTACCACAGTTTCCATTCGGTTCTCTCTATGGTTTTACACTATTCTATGCCACAGTAATCCGCAGGCTGCTTCTGCCCGGTTTGAAATCATAATCCGTACCCATTCATCGTATCGCCAAAATAGCGTCTGCCCTACCGGCACGACGCTATTATAGATGATTCTCTTTGAAAATGTAAGCCCTTTCAGCTGTTTTTTTACTTAAATTTTATGTTCAGCATCACAGTTTCTCACTGAAATAGCTCTTATAGCCCTCACCGAATATCTCCATGGCACTGGTGACGATCATAAATGCCAGGGGATCCTCTTCCTTTACGATCTCTTCCGCCTTGGGAGAAATGTTTTTCTTCATGGCGCACATGATGACGCTCTTCTCCTTGCCGCTGTAAGCACCACTGCCCTGTACATAAGTCACACCAATGTCCAGTTCCTCCAACAATCTCCCTGCGATTTTTTCCGCATGGTCGCTGATAATATAGATCAGCTTCGCCTCATCACGACCGTACAATACCACATCCAGCACCACTGATGTGATAATGACCACGATACCGGCATACAGTGCCTTGTCAACATTCCGGAATACAAATGCCGATGCTATGACGATAACCACATCTGTCAGGAAAAACAATGCTCCCGTCTTGAGGTACGGGAACTTTAGTCGCAGCAGCTTGATAATAATATCTGTTCCTCCCGTAGTGGATCCGGCCTTGAACACCCAGCCCATGGATACTGCCATCAGGGCACTTCCGGCCAGAGAGGCAAGTAATGGATCTGTGGTCACTGCTCCTACCGGTGTCAGCAGGTTTGTAAACAGTGATGTCATTGCCGTACAATAGATCGTCGACAAAATAAACCGCAATCCGAATTTCCAGATACCGATCAGTAGGATCGGTATGTTGATGAGTAACATCCAGGTACCTGTCTCAATTCCGAACAAACGGTTTAAAATAATGGCAATACCGGTGATACCCCCGGGTGCCAGAGAGTTCGGATCCAAAAACATGCTGACGGATACCGCATAGACAAAAGAAGCCACCGTGATCATTACATAATCCCGAAACATCTGCAGGGGTGTCTTTTTATCCAGTCTCTGTATTTCCAGTTCTTTTTCAGTCTTTTTCGCCATATTTCTCTCCATTTCCACACATAAAAGCCGCATACCTATAATATGCGGCTTTTATCAGTGATGCATTCACTTCTTTTCTAAGAAACTATGCAGCGACATCTGCATGACTCTGCACAATTATATATTTGCTCTGACCACCTTGGGCTGATAGCCTTCTTTTTCCAGAGCGGCAATGATCTCATTCTTATGCTCGGTACCGAATGCTTCCAGTGTGATACGCAGTTCCACGGCAGCGCTGCGGTTGATGGATACAAACTGGTTGTGCTCCAGCTTGATGACATTACCGTTAACGCCGGCAATGATACCGGATACTCTGCACAGCTCACCGGGCTTGTCGGGAAGCAATACGGATACGGTGAAGATACGGTCTCTTAAGATCAGACCCTGCTGTACTACGGAGGACATGGTGATGACATCCATATTACCGCCGCTCAGGATGGATACAATACGCTTATCCTTCACATTTAACTGCTTTAAGGCTGCCACGGTCAGCAGTCCAGAATTCTCCACGATCATCTTGTGGTTCTCCACCATATCCAGGAAGGCTACTACCAGATCCTCGTCCTCCACAGTGATCACGTCGTCCAAATTCTTCTGTAAGTACGGGAAAATCTTACTTCCGGGAGTCTTAACCGCAGTACCGTCTGCAATAGTGTTGACCTTTGGCAGGGTGGTTACCTTGCCGTTCTTTAAGGATACCTGCATGCAGTTAGCTCCCGCAGGTTCCACACCGATGACCTTGATCTTCGGGTTCAGCAGTTTTGCCAGTGTGGAGACACCGGTTGCCAGTCCGCCGCCACCGATAGGAACTAAAATGTAGTCTACCAGGGGAAGCTCTTTGAAGATCTCCATGGCAATGGTACCCTGACCGGTCGCCACAGTCAGATCATCAAACGGATGAATGAAGGTATATCCGTGCTCTTCTGCCAGTTCATATGCTTTTGTACATGCCTCATCATAGACATCACCGTGCAGTACTACCTCTGCACCGTACCCTCTGGTACGGTTTACCTTGATCAGAGGTGTGGTGGTGGGCATTACGATAGTGGCCTTGCTGCCATAGCATTTCGCCGCATAAGCCACACCCTGGGCATGGTTGCCTGCTGATGCGGTGATCAGTCCCTTGGCACGCTCTTCATCCGTCAGTGTGCTCATTTTGTAATAAGCGCCTCTTAACTTGTAGGCTCCGGTAAACTGTAAGTTCTCGGGCTTTAAGTATACACGGTTGCCGGTCTGGGCGCTGAAATAATCACTGTATACCAGCTTGGTCTCTAACGTTACCTTTTTTACGATTTCACTTGCTTCTTCAAATTTCTCTAAAGTCAACATTTCTTCCTGCATTTTTCTTCCCATGCCTTTCTGTCACACTTTCCTTGGTCTGTCGGTTATTCCTCCTGCGTATCCGTCTGTTGCTCGTCCTCGGGCAGATGCAGTTCTCCGATATCCTCCATATTCACATCAAACAATGCGTTTACAAATTCCTCAGAATTGAATTTCTGGAGATCCTCAATGGTCTCCCCCACACCGATGTATTTTACCGGAACCTTCAGTTCAGACTGGATTGCCACCGCAATACCGCCCTTCGCCGTTCCGTCCATCTTCGTCAGAATGATGCCTGTGAGATCTGCCACCTCACCAAATTCTCTCGCCTGTACCAGCGCATTCTGTCCGGTGGTACCATCCAATACGATCAGGTTCTCTCTGTGGGCATTCGGGAACTCCTTGTCAATGATGCGGTTCATCTTGCGAAGTTCTTCCATCAGGTTCTTTTTATTATGCAGTCTGCCGGCGGTATCAATGAGAAGCACATCCACGCCTCTTGCTTTCGCTGCATTCACGGCATCAAACACCACACTGGCGGGATCCGCGCCCTCTTTTCCGCCGATCATGGGCACATCCGCTCTGGATGCCCATTCTGCCAGCTGATCTCCCGCTGCGGCACGGAAAGTATCCGCTGCGGCGATAAGGACTTTTCTGCCCTCATCCTTTAATTTACCTGCCAGCTTACCCACGGAAGTGGTCTTACCCACACCGTTGACACCAATGACCATGATCACGGACTGTTCCTTCTCGAAATCGTAAGCGGTCTCATCCACCTGCATCTGCTCCTTAATACTTTCGATCAGAAGCTGTTTGCATTCGGAAGGCTCCTTGATATGCTTTTCTTTTACCTGCTGTTTTAATCTCTCCACAATGGCAGTGGTGGCATTGACACCGATATCTCCCATAATGAGGATTTCTTCCAGTTCTTCGTAGAAATCATCATCAATGGCGGAAAAACCGCTGAAGACTGAATCGATTCCCCGGACAATGTTATCACGGGTCTTGGTCAGTCCTTCTTTCAGCCTCGCAAAAAAGCCTTTCTTTTCCTCACTCATCCCATTTCCTCCAATCAGCATTCTATCCAGAAAAACGCTTGCGTTTTTCTTGTATGAAACTTAGAACTTCTTCACGATTTTCATACTAATCGTCCAGGTCCTTGTCAATGAGGTTGACGCTGACTAAGGTAGATACGCCCTTCTCCTGCATGGTGATACCATACAATCTATCCACCTGTTCCATAGTACCTCGTCTGTGGGTAATGACAATGAACTGGGTGTTCTTGGTCAGCTTATGTAAATACTTTGCAAAACGTCCTACATTGGAGTCATCCAGTGCGGCCTCGATCTCGTCTAACAGACAGAACGGAGACGGCTTCAGGTTCTGAATTGCGAACAGTAGGGATATGGCGGATAAAGCCTTCTCTCCACCGGAGAGCTGCATCATGTTCTGCAGCTTTTTTCCGGGGGGCTGTGCGATGATGCGGATGCCTGCCTCCAGAATATCCTCATCCTCCATCAGTTCCAGTGTTCCCTTACCACCACCGAAGAGTTCCTTGAATACCTTATCGAACTCTCTGCTGATCTCTGCGAATTTCTCCGTGAACTGTTTGCGCATGGCGGTATCCAGTTCTTCGATGATGCCTTCCAGCGTCTTCTCCGCTTCCACCAGATCATCATGCTGAGTCTTCATGAAAGTATAGCGCTCCATCAGGTTCTTGTAATCCTCAATGGCGTTGACATTGACATTGCCAAGCTTGCGGATCTCGTCTTTCAGACCGCTGATCTCGCGTTTCATAGCTGGCAGATCATTCATCTCTTCGTTGCGGAGTCCTGCCGCATCGCTTAAGGTGATCTCATACTCATCCCACATGTAATTGATCTGACCTTCAATGCCGTCCTCCAACTTTTTCTTCTGTTCGCCCAGACGATAGACTTCCTTATCCAGAGCATTCATGCGTTCTGACATTTCTTCTCTGCTGCGGAAGAAATCTTTCTGTTTTGCAGACAGTTCTTCCTTTTTCGCAAGGTCTTCGTCCAGCTTCTTCCTGGAAGCATCCTGATTCTCATGAGAAGCAGCAATGGTCTTCTCAATCTCCAGGATATTGTTCTTCTTGCGTTCCACTTCCTGCGCATTTTCCGTCAGAGCCTCTAAAATCTCTTTAAGCTCTGCCTGTGCACGTTCCAGCTCGCCGCCTATACGATCCACATTTGCCTGCTTGTAATCCAGCGCCTGACGCATCTTCTCGACTTTTACTTCCCATTCTCCTGCGTGGGCGGAAGCTTCGCTCTCTTCCAGTCTGCAGCTCTCCAATTCTTTTTGGAAGCCCAGGATCTGTTCCTGCGTCGTCTTCTCCAGTTCTTCGCTGGCAGCCAGTTCCTGCGTAATGGATTCCTTGCCGGAACGGATCTCGAAGATCCTGGTCTCGATTTCCTGCTCCTCCAGCTTCAGAGACTGTGCACTCTCTGCCTCTTCTTCCATACGCTCTCTTGCCTGGGAGATGTTCAATCTTGCGGTATTCTGCTCAATGGACTTGCGCTGCATCTCGGTCTTCAGCGCTTCCAGATCCATACGAAGTTTATTTCTCTTACTCTTGGTGTCTTCGATCTTCTGATTGTAGGTTTTGATATCCTCAGAGAGCTTTTTCACCTTTTTCTCCAGTTCGTCCATCTCACGACGTCTTCCCAGGAGATTGCTGTTGTTTTTAAAAGCGCCGCCGCTGATGGCACCACCGGGAACTAAAAGTTCGCCTTCCAGGGTGACCATACGGATGCCGTAATCGAATTTTCTAGCGATCTTCACAGCATTGTCCACATTGTCTACCACAACGATACGTCCCAGCATAGCCTTCGCCACATTGCGGTATTCTTCTTCTGTGCCTACCAGTTCGTCTGCCATACCGATGACACCTTTTTCCTTAAGTGCCTCCGGATTCTTGAATTCCTGGGGCTTGGTAATACTGGTCAGAGGCAGGAACGTGGCTCTTCCGAGACGGTTCTGCTTTAAGAAGCCGATCATATGCTTGGCAGTCTCTTCGTTATCCGTTACAATATTCTGGATATTGCCGCCCAGCGCAGTCTCGATGGCGGTCTCATATTTTGCCTCCACCTGGATGATGTCCGCTACAACACCGATGATGCCCTTTTCTTTTTCCTTCTGCTCCATGACCTTTTTGACGCTACCGCCGTAACCATCATAGCGCTCGGTAATATTGGTCAGGGCTTCTAGCTTGGACTGTTCCTGATGAAAACGGTTCTGTGTCTCCCGCAGCTTCGCATCCAGTCCGGTGAGATTCTCACGGATATTGCCAAGCTCCAGTTCGGATGCCGCTTCCTGTTCCGTCATCTGACGCAGTTCCTCAGTCACGGTCTCAAAAGTCTCTTCCAGCTTCTTCACCGTTTCTTCTCTGGCTGCCTCATCGGATTTGGCACGTAACAGTCTGGAATTTAACTCTGCCTTGCGGATATTGATCTGCTCCATCATGGTATCGAAGCGGCCCATCTTGGATTTGATAGTAGCTCTCTGGTTCAGTTCTCCAATAATGGTATTTTTCCCGGCTTCGATATTATTGTTGAGCTCGGTGATCTTATTCTGGATGGCTTCCAGATCAGCCTTCGCTTTTGCCGCAGCTTCTGCAATCTCCTGCACCTGGGTATCGGTATCCTTTTTATCGTTTAAGATATCCTGCTTTTCCTGCTCTTTGCCGGCAATCTCCTCTTCCAGGGCTGCCTTACGGTTGTTCAGATGGTTCTCACTGCCGTGGGCGGAATTGATCTGCTCCTTTAAGACATTGATCTCACCCTCTAACTTACCGCGCATCAGACCGGTATCCGTCAGTTGTTCCCTGGCGGCTTCGATAGCGACATCCAGACTTTCAATCTCCTGCTGGATCCGTTCGTATTCTTCCTTGATACCCTCATATTTTTCACCGGTCTCACCAAGTTCCGTGCTTGCCAGATTGTATTTTTCTTCTGCGGAAGCAAGCTGTTCTCTCAGTCTCTTATTTTCCAATAAGAACACGTTGATATCTAGGGATTTCAACTCTTCCTTTTTCCTCAGATAGACCTTTGCCACCTCGGACTGCTTCTCCAGAGGTCCTACCTGTTTTTCCAGTTCGGACAGAATATCATTCACTCGCACCAGATTCTGTTTTTCGTTCTCCAGCTTTGTCTGGGCTGCTGCTTTTCTGCGCTTGAATTTCACGATACCGGCAGCCTCGTCGAACAGTTCACGCCGTTCCTCGGGTTTACCGCTTAAGATCTTGTCGATCTGGCCCTGTCCGATAATGGAATAGCCCTCCTTACCGATACCGGTATCATAGAACAGCTCATTGACATCCTTTAATCTGCAGGGAGTACCATTGATCAGATATTCACTTTCTCCGGAACGGTAGATCCGTCTTGCCACTGTAACTTCGTCATAGTCGATCGCCAGCTGGTGATCGCTGTTGTCCAGAGTAATGGCAACATAGGCGTAGCTCAACGGTTTTCTGGTCTCTGTTCCCGAGAAAATAACATCCTGCATACTGGCACCACGCAGCTGTTTGATGCGTTGTTCACCCAGCACCCATCTTACCGCGTCCGCAACGTTACTCTTACCGCTGCCGTTAGGTCCTACGATACCGGTGATTCCGTTGTGGAACTGAAATACGATCTTATTGGCAAATGATTTGAACCCGTGGATCTCAATACTTTTTAAATACATATCCTCTATCCCTCAATAGCAGAAGCGCCTCATAAGCTGCCTGCTGTTCTGCCGCTTTTTTTGTTCTTCCCTGCCCACGGCCAAGGCATTCTCCCTCCATGTCGATCTCTACCACGAAGGTCTTGTCGTGTTCCGGTCCGCTCTCATCTAACAGCCGGTACTCAAACTCTTTTTTGAGTTTTCCTTGGATCAATTCCTGGAGATTGCTCTTACTGTCATAGAAAAGACGCTTGTCCTCTAAATCCGACAGAATAAAGCGGTCAATAAAAGCCTTGGCAGGCTGCATGCCACCATCCAGATAAATGGCACCGATCATAGCTTCCATACCGTCAGAGGTGATGCTGTCTCTGCGTCTGCCGCCGGTATTCTCTTCGCCCTTTCCCAAAAGCATAAACTGTCCCAGCTCCAGGTCTCTGGCACAGAATGCCAGGGAAGGCTCGCACACCATAGAGGCGCGCATCTTGGTCAGCTCACCCTCCGGAACATCCGGGTGTTCCCGAAACAGGAAGTCACTGGATACCAGTTCCAGTACGGCATCTCCTAAGAATTCGATACGTTCGTAGTTCTCTGTCTTGTTGATTTTTTGTTCATTGGTATAGGAGCTGTGGGTTAGAGCCTGCTTCAGCAATGCTTTGTTGTGAAAGCAATAGCCGATGCGCTGCTCCAGCACGTCCATTGTATAACCATCCAACATTTTTTTGTCCTCACTATATTCCGTAGTCCCGGCTATGGTAAAAAACGCGGCACGTTTGCACTCTGTCGCAGAGCGTAACGGTACATAGGCGTGGAAAATACCCACGCCAAGTACCGACGTCTGCTTACGGCGCGCTTATTCTTACCATAGCCGTGCCTACTGGACTACATCAAATTGCGATTGTATAAACTGAAAAACAGGAACAGTGCCTTGTGAGCAAGCTCTCGGTCACAGTTCCTGTTTTGTCTTTGCATGGCTCGTAGCTTTACTAGTTCACTGCGTTCTTGATCATCTCTACAGCGTCTTCTACTGTAGTAACCTGCTCTGCGGTCTCAGCAGGGATCTCGATATCGAACTCTTCCTCGATGCCCATGATGATCTGGTATACATCGAGGGAATCAGCACCCAGGTCATCCTGGAATGTGGTCTCCATGGTGATCTCATCGGGATCTACGTTTAATACCTCAGCAATGATTTTCTTCAATTTTTCAAATTCCATAACAGTTCCTTCTTTCCCAAATATTTCTCTTGATTAATTATTCTCTGCAGCCTTATCTTCCAGGCTGATCTGTTCTTTGATCTTCTCGTTGATCTTCTCTTCCTTAAAAGCAATACACTGCAAAATAGAATTCTTCACTTCCACTGCCTTGCTGCTTCCGTGAGTCTTCACTACCAGACCGTTCAGTCCGAGTAGCGGAGCACCACCATACTGGGAAGTATCAAAACTCTTTAATGTAGTCTTGAGTGCCGGTTTTACAAGCAGTGCACCCATTTTACTGCGAAGCGTGGACATCATCCCCTGCTTCACCTGATGCAGAAGTGCGGAGCTTACGCCCTCATACATCTTCAATATCACATTGCCCACAAACGCTTCACAGACAATGACATCTGCCGCACCTGCCGGAATGTCTCTTGCTTCCACGCTGCCGATGAAATTGATCTCCGGGCAATTCTTAAGAAGCGGGAAGGTTTCTTTTACCAGCGCGTTGCCCTTCTCCTCCTCGGCGCCGATATTCACAATACCGACTCTCGGATTTTTTACTCCCATAACGCTTTCCATATAGACACTGCCCATCTTGGCAAATTGGACTAGCATGGAAGGTCTCGCATCTACGTTGGCTCCACAGTCTAATAAAAGGCTTACGCCCTTCTCTGTTGGAATCAGGGGAGCTAATGGCGGTCTCTCCACACCGCGGATACGACCTACGATCACCTGTCCACCTACCAGTACCGCACCGGTACTTCCCGCAGATACAAATGCATCGCATTCGCCGTTCTTCACCATATACATGGCTTTGACAATGGAGGAATCCTTCTTCCGACGGATTGCCATGACCGGAGGTTCTGCCGTCTCAATGACTTCTTCAGCATGTACGACTTCCAGCTGCTCTGCATCATAGCTGTACGCCTTTAATTCCTCACGGATCACAGGCTCCTTGCCTACCAGGAATACTTTGACGTGCTTATCTGCGTTGACAGCTTCCACAGCACCTTTTACGATCTCTGCCGGAGCATTATCGCCACCCATTGCGTCTACAGCAACATTTACATATTCTGCCATTTCGTCGTTCCTTTACCTGTTTATGTTTATCCGCTCATCATCAAACCGCTCCGTGGATCGCACCAAACAGTTTGATGATGGCAGATTCATTCTTACTATACTAAAGGCGTATATAAAAAGCAAGTGATTTTTTTGTGAAAGCAAAAGGAGATTCCATCCGGAATCTCCTCTTCTCTTTTCACTTAATTTCGCTTCATTGATTTATCAATTAATCAACGCTTACGACCTGCTTCTTATTGTAAGAACCACAAGCCTTGCAAACTCTGTGAGGCATCATCAGTGCACCACATTTGCTGCACTTTACCAATGTAGGAGCGCTCATTTTCCAGTTTGCTCTTCTCTTATCTCTTCTACCTTTGGAAGATTTATTCTTAGGACAAATAGACATCGTTACACCTCCTTATTCGCGTTGAAGATATCTTGGATTGCTGCCATACGAGGATCCGGTACGAAAGTATCGCAACCACATTCCTTCAGATTCCTGTTCTGACCACATACAGGGCAGATACCCTTGCAGTCTTCCTTACACAGGATCTTTGCCGGCCAATTCACCAGAATTTCATCGTACACAAAAGCCTCTACATCCAGCTGCCATCCATCCATAAAGCTCTGCTCGGTATCTTCTTCCTCACTTACTTCCGCTTCCGGAGAATAAACGATTCTGTCAAACTTAAGCTTCATTGCTGTAGGTACTTCAGTAAGGCACCTGTCACATTTCGTGTCAAAGGTAAGCTCTGCAGTGCCGGTTACTTTTGCCTTGTTCACACCGATGTTGGTAAAAGTAAGATTAATGGGTGTCTTCTCCGTAATAGAGAAATCTCCCTGGCGGCTCTTAAAGCTTGTCATCTCAAGCGGAATGGCAACAGTCTCTACCTTGCCTTCGGATGTTAATACATCAGATAAACTTACTAACATAGCGACTCCTATGCAATATGTTGCGTAGAAAACACAAGTCTCCTACGATGTGTTGATTCACACACTGACTTATTATACATAGGCAATACTCTTTTGTCAACAAAATTTTGTAGGATTTTCATACAATTTTTGTATTCTGTGTCCGCCTACTTTTCCAGTCCGTAACTGCTGATCGTCCATCCCATCTCATCATATCTAAACGTCATAAACAGATAAGATAATGAGTCCTCCTGTACCGGCCGGAACTCTACTTCCACCGTACAGTTACCCTTGCTGTCCGTATCCACCCCGGAAAGTCCCTTGATGCCCATGATCTCAACTTCGCCTGTGTATTCCTCCTGAAAATATGTATTTGTGAAATCCTTTGCGATCCGGTACACAGCCATTCTGTCTGCTGTTCTCTCCACTTCATCCAGTATTTTCAGTTCATCATCACCGCTCATAAGACCGTATCTCAGATTTAAGAAATAATATATTTCTATGTCATCAGGCCTTTTTCCCTCTTCCGACCATTTCACATACTGCTCCGCCTGTTCGTCGGATACATTTTCCTGATTGGAAAATACGATCATAATGAGTGACATTCCCTGGTCTACCTCTTTCTTTTCGATAATATTCAGGGAGTGAAAATACATTTCCTTATAGTCTTCCTCCACTGTCCCGGCATCTATATTGCCTCTGAGCAAATAATAGGTACTTCCGTCAAATTCCGCATAAGAAAGGATCCATTTTTCATTATAGCAGTAATTTACCATCAATAATTGTGCCGGATTCCCCTGCTTGGACTGCTCATAAAATTCCGTCAGCAGTTCTGCCCCGCTGCGCTCTTCGAATTGATCACTTAACACATACACCGGGTAGGCCTTCAGATCTTCCATATTAAAAGGAAGTTTTGACATTTCCTGTAAAATCACTTCTGGATCTCTTTTCCCTTTTAGGTTTTCCAGAATATTATCGGTCTGCACAAAGTTTTCCGCTTCCTGCACTGCCTCCTGTGTCTGTTCGTCTGTCTGTTCGACGGTGCTGGAGGTACTTACCGTTTCACTTTCCTGCACGACATTTTTACTCTCAGTTTCCTGCGTTTCTCCGCCGCAGGCCGTAAGAAATAAACATGCCAGAATTACCCCGGTCAAACGTTTCCTTCGCCAGCATTTTTTACACATCTTCATGCCCCGTTCCCTCCCACAGTCTACGATGGTTGTTTTATCAAATTATAGCAGATAATAACACACCATTGCATCATACTTGCATCATTTCCCTCTCTTTTTATTTTCAGATACAAAAACCGGAGCAGTCTTTGCGACCACTCCGGCTTTCCTATCACTTTCTTATTTCCTTATTCTTCGTAATCTTATTTACGCTTCCGCTACAGCCTCTTTCATGCTCTTCACATATTCTCCGATGTAAGGAGCTGCGTCTTTGCCATACTTTGCAATGATCTTCACGATGGCGCTTCCGACAATGGCTCCGTCGGATATGGATGCCATGGCTTTGGCCTGCTCGGGAGTGCTGATGCCGAAACCGATAGCACAGGGAACGTCAGTCACAGTGCGGATGCTTTCCACGATGGCGGGCAGATCGGTCTTGATCTCACTGCGCACGCCGGTGACACCCATAGAGCTTACCACATAGATAAAGCCTTCTGCCTCCGATGCGATCTGGCGGATACGGCTCTCGGAAGTAGGTGCGATCATGGAGATCACCTTCACGCCATGAGCTTTGGCGGGAGCCTCCACCTCCGTCTTCTCTTCATAAGGCACATCGGGAATAATAATGGCGCTGATACCCAGTTCCTCACACTTTGTAAAAAATTTCTCATATCCGTAATGGAATACCGGATTCACATAAGTCATAAACGCAAGGGGAATCTCTGACTGCTCCCGCACTCTCTTCACGATCTCAAACACACCGTCCGTGGTCATGCCGCTGCTAAGAGAGCGGATATTTGCCTCCTGGATCACCACGCCTTCCGCCGTGGGATCGGAAAAGGGGATACCGATCTCTATGAGATCAGCCCCTGCCTTTTCCATCTCTAAAATGAATTTTACGGTGCTGTCCGCATCCGGGTCTCCTGCAGTGAGGAAGCCGATGAACGCCTTTTTATTCGGTGTATCAAATACTTTTTCTAATTTACTCATCGTATCTGTCTCCATTTCTTCTATCTATATTTCATATGTTAATTTCATCAGTCATGAATATCCACACCACGGTATCTCGCGATGGCTGCCACATCCTTGTCACCTCTTCCGGACAGACATACGATAATGCTCTGATCCGGGCTGTAATTCTTTGCGATCTTACGCACCTGTGCTACCGCATGGGCACTCTCGATGGCGCAGATGATTCCCTCGGTTCTTGCCAGATATTCAAAAGCATCCACTGCTTCATCATCCGTGATGGGCACATACTGCGCTCTGCCGATGTCATGCAGATAAGCATGCTCCGGTCCGATGCCGGGATAATCCAGTCCTGCAGAAATGGAATATACGGGAGCGATCTGTCCGTACTCATCCTGGCAGAAATAGGATTTCATGCCATGGAAGATTCCTAAGGATCCCGTCGCAATCGTAGCTGCGGTCAGTGCCGTATCCACGCCTTTGCCTGCTGCCTCACAGCCGATGAGTTCTACATCCTTATCCTCAATAAAGTTGTAAAACGCACCCATGGCATTGCTGCCGCCGCCCACACAGGCTACCACGGCTGCCGGAAGCTTTCCTTCTGCCTTCAGGATCTGCTCTTTTGCTTCCTGACTGATGACACTCTGAAAATCTCTTACGATCATGGGGAAAGGATGCGGTCCCATAACGGACCCCAGTATATAATGGGTGTCCGCTACGCGGTTGGACCACTCTCTCATAGTCTCATTGACGGCATCCTTCAAGGTCATGGTACCGGAAGTCACGGGATGTACCTTGGCTCCGAGGAGTTCCATACGATAAACGTTCAGCGCCTGTCTGTCGGTATCTTCTTTTCCCATGAAGATCTCACATTCCATCCCTAAAAAGGCTGCTGCCGTTGCGGTAGCCACACCGTGCTGTCCGGCACCTGTCTCTGCGATCAGACGGGTCTTCCCCATCTTCTTTGCCAGCAGTGCCTGTCCAAGTGCATTGTTGATCTTGTGGGAGCCGGTGTGGTTTAAGTCCTCTCTCTTTAAATAGATCTTCGCGCCGCCCAGATCCTTGGTCATCTTCTCCGCATAGTACAGCAGAGAGGGGCGACCGGCATATTCATTCAGCAGCTTATTTAGTTCCGCATTGAATTCCGGATCCTTTTTATAATACTCATAGCACTCCTCCAGATGGATCAGTTCATTCATCAATGTCTCGGAGATATATTGTCCTCCGTGGATTCCGTAACGTCCTTTGCTCATGTGTTCATCCTCTTTTCTTTATTCCTGATTTTTATTCCTTATTTTCATTTTGATTTCTAATTTTTCATTTATAATTCTTCTATATTTTCAATCTCTATTGTTTCGATACCGTTCTACCAGTTCCATGATCCGGCGCATCTTCTCCGGATCTTTCTTCCGGTCACTCTCGATGCCGGAGCTTAAGTCTACCGCGTAAGGTCTTACCGCTTCCATGGCTTCGGTGAGATTCTCCGCCTGCAATCCTCCTGCCAGGAAAAACTCTCTGTCGATCCCACCAAGAACACTCCAGTCAAACGCCTGTCCCGATCCCATTCCGTTATCGAATAACAGATAGTCCGCACTGCTGTCCAGCCAGGCTTCCACATCATACCGGTCTCTTACTTTGACCGCCTTGATCACCGGCTTGTGGCACACCGCCTGCAGATACTGGATATCCTCTTCCGTCTCATCCCCGTGAAGCTGTGCCACATCCAAAATACCTTCCTCCAGCAGTTCTATGATGTTCTTCGGATCCTCATTCACAAACACCCCCACCGTCCGGATTCCCGGCAGAAGCTTTTTGCGATATTCGGCTGCCTGCTCCTTCGTAACCGCCCGATGGCTCTTTTCATAAAATACCAATCCCACATAGTCCGGCTGCACCTCATTGGCATAGTCAATATCCTCCGGACGATAGAGACCACACATTTTTACTTTCATACCATTTACAACCTTTCTATGACCTGCAAACTTTCAGGTACTTTAGTACCTTGCCGTAGGCACAAATTTGCGTGTGAAAAATTTATTTTTCACACTGTCCGCGAAGCTCCTGCAATACCGCTTTCTTATCTGCACTACGCATCAATGTCTCTCCGATGAGTACGGCATTGGTACCGTTCTGCTCCAACCGCTCGATATCCTGTCTGGTCTTCATACCACTTTCGGATACAAAGAGAATATTCTCCGGCACCAGTTCCCGCAGCCGCACGGAATTATGGATATCCACCGTAAAATCTTTCAGATTCCGGTTATTGACACCGACGATCCTCGCACCTGCTGCAAGCGCCATCTCCACTTCCTTCTCGTCATGGGCTTCCACCAGTGCCGACAGGCCAAGTTCTCTGGCAATCCCCGCGTATTCCAACAGCTGCATGGGAGAGAGAATCGCGCAGATCAGGAGCACTGCATCCGCTCCGATATTTTTTGCCTCATAGATCATGTATTCATCTACCGTAAAATCTTTCCGAAGCAGTGGAATCTTCACTGCCTGACGGATCTCGGTCAGATATTCATTCTTCCCTTGAAAGTACGCCGGTTCCGTCAGCACCGAGATTGCATCTGCTCCTGCCGCTTCGTATTCCTTTGCGATCTGCACATAAGGAAATTCCGGTGCGATCAGTCCCTTGGAGGGCGACGCCTTTTTCACCTCGCAGATAAAGCTCATCCTCTTCTTTGCCAGTGCCTGTTCAAAAGGAAATCCCGTATTACTGTCTAACTCTCTTGCCCTGGCGATCTGTTCTGCAAGAGGCAGTGCTTCTTTGGCTGCTGCCACCCGCTCCTTTGCAGAGGCTGCTATAGTATCCAGTATCATCCATTCATCCTGCCTTTCCGTTGTTTCATAATCTAAATTCAGAATCCTTGTGCCGCAGGTCAAAAGTACTCGTAACACTTTATCATGCATTGCTCAGCTTGATAAAGCGCTCGAGCTGTGCCTTTGCAAGGCCTGTGTCGATGACCTTCTCTGCCAACTTCACACCGTCAGCCATGCTGTCTGCCTTACCGGCCACATAGAGGGCTGCTGCCGCATTCAACAGTACCGCGTTACGCTTGGGTCCTTTTTCCCCATTTAAGATAGCTCTGGTGATCTCTGCGTTCTCCTGGGGAGTGCCGCCTGCCAGGTCCTCCTTCGTGCATCTTACCAGTCCAAAATCTTCTGGTGTGATCACATAATTTTTGAAGGTGCCGTTGTCGATCTCACAGACTGCGGTAGGCGCACTGGCGGAGATCTCGTCCAGTCTGTCCTGTCCGTAGACTACCATGCCTCTCTTGACTCCAAGATTGGACAATACCTTTGCCATGGAAGGCAGCAGGCTTTCATCGTACACACCCATGATCTGATATACCGGTCCTGCCGGGTTCGCTAACGGTCCTAAGATATTGAAAATTGTACGGATGCCCAGTTCCTTGCGGATGGGACCCACATATTTCATGGCAGTGTGATATTTCTGTGCAAAGAGGAAGCAGATGCCGATCTCTTCTAACAGCTTCTTGCTCTGCTCCGGCTCTATGGTGATATTCACCCCCAGTGCTTCCAGGCAGTCTGCCGCACCGGATTTGGAGCTGGCTGCGCGGTTGCCGTGCTTGGCTACCGGTACACCCGCTGCTGAGATCACGATGGATGCCGTGGTGGAGATATTGAAGGAATTGGAGCCGTCACCGCCGGTTCCCACGATCTCCAGCGCTTCTACATCTGCGCCCAGCTTTCTGCCGAATTTCCGCATCTCTTCTGCGGAGCCGGTGATCTCTTCGATGGTCTCACCCTTCTGGCTTAACGCTGTTAAGTAAGCGCTTTTTAAAATATCGCTGGCTTCCCCGCTCATGATCTCATCCATAACGGTTTTTGCCATATCGTATCCGATGTTCTCATTTTTTACCAGCTTAGCTACAGCTTCTTTAATCATATTTCTGCCTTCTCCCTTCCGTGTCTGTAAAAAATTAACGATAATCTGTCGTCCGTCCGGTGTCAGTACGGATTCCGGATGGAATTGTACTCCGTAGATCTGTTTTTCCGTCTGTTCTACCGCCATGACTTCGCCATCTTCGGTAACTGCGGTAACTTTCAATTCTGCGGGAATCGTCTGCGGATCCGCTACCAGGGAATGATATCTTGCCACAGTGATGACCTTTTTCATTCCCCGGAACAACACGCTGTCTGTATCTAATGTTGCCAGGGACTGTTTTCCATGCATCAGGTGGGATGCGTAGGTAACGGTAGCCCCCGCCACTTCGCAGATTGCCTGATGTCCGAGACAGATTCCCAAAATAGGGATCCTGCCCCCAAGTTCCCGGATCACATTTTCACAGACACCTGCTTTGTCCGGTCTGCCGGGTCCCGGCGATAATATGATGTGGGAGGGATTCATGGCGCGAATCTCATCCACGCTGCATTCATCATTGCGGATCACCCGGATATCCGGGTTCACACTTCCTACCAGCTGGAATACGTTATAGGAAAAGCTGTCGTAGTTATCGATCAGTAATATCATGCTTCCATTCCCTCCTGTGCTTTCCAAAGAGCCTGTTTTACAGCTGCTGCCTTCTGGATACATTCTCTGTATTCCTTCTCCGGAACGCTGTCCGCCACAATACCGGCGCCGGATCTTACGAATACTTTTCCAT
>OHEG01000343.1_pt1 | contig 23115 bp, 18 predicted proteins | sample 1567181 | NCBI WGS metagenome assembly OHEG01 (sample SAMEA3879534, study PRJEB24766) | human gut metagenome | biome: human-associated habitat; feature: feces | place: USA | collected 1985/1987 | reverse complement strand
AGTCCGCGGAAGATGTTGCCGCCGCCGATGACGATGCCTACCTGAACTCCCGTTCCGACGACGGCTTTGATTTGCTCCGCATAGCTGTGGAGCACGTCGGTCGAAAGACCGTATTTTTGAGTCCCTTGCAGGGATTCACCGCTGAGTTTCAGGAGTATTCTGTTGTATTTCATAAGCGGAGCGGAATTTGATAATGCGAAGATAGGAAAAATTTCGAAAAAATGTCGTTTTTTAATGCTATCTTTGCCTATCCATGATGCATTCGGAATATAAATGGCTCGATCGGATTGATTCGCCCGATGACTTGAAGAAGTTGTCGGGCTCTGACTTGCGTCAGTATTGCGACGAACTGCGTCAGTACATCATCGAACAATGTTCGTCCAATCCGGGACACCTGGCTTCGAGCCTGGGAGCGGTGGAGCTTGCCGTCGCTCTGCACTACGTATTCAATACTCCGTACGACCGCATAGTCTGGGATGTAGGCCATCAGGCATACGGGCACAAGATACTGACCGGACGCCGTGACCGCTTTTGTACCAACCGGAAACTGAACGGATTATGTCCTTTTCCTTCACCGGCCGAAAGTGAATACGATACATTTACCTGCGGACATGCGTCCAATTCTATTTCTGTAGCTTTGGGAATGGCTGTAGCAGCCGCACGGAAAGGAGAAGAAGACCGTCATGTCGTAGCCGTCATTGGAGATGGTTCCATGAGTGGAGGACTGGCCTTCGAAGGACTGAACAACGCCTCTTCCACCCCGAATAACCTGTTGATTATCCTGAACGATAACAATATGGCAATCGATCGTAGTGTAGGAGGCATGAAACAGTACTTGCTGCATCTGCAAACATCGGAAGGTTATAACCGGCTGCGGTACAAGATTTCCAGAAAGCTGCATCAGTGGGGAGTCTTGAATGAAGAACGCCGGAAAAGTCTGATCCGGTTTAATAACAGCCTGAAGTCAATGCTCGCCCAGCAACAAAATATTTTCGAAGGTATGAATATCCGTTACTTCGGACCAGTAGACGGACACGATGTGCTGTCACTGACCAAGGTACTGAAGGAAATCAAGGATATGAAAGGTCCGAAACTGCTTCATATTCATACGGTCAAAGGCAAAGGGTTCAAACCGGCCGAGGAAGCTGCTACGATCTGGCATGCTCCGGGTATATTCGACAAGGAAACGGGAGAACGAATTGTAAACGATACCAGTGGTATGCCTCCTTTGTTTCAGGATGTATTTGGCAAGACGTTGCTGGAGCTGGCTAAGCAGAATGACAAAATCATCGGGGTAACTCCCGCCATGCCGACAGGATGCTCCATGAACATCTTGATGAAAGCAATGCCCGACCGTGCTTTCGACGTGGGTATTGCCGAAGGACATGCCGTAACCTTCTCGGGAGGTATGGCGAAAGAAGGTTTGCTACCTTTCTGTAACATTTATTCTTCGTTCATGCAACGGGCATACGATAACATCATACACGACATCGCTATACAAAAGCTCAATGTCGTGCTGTGCCTGGACCGTGCCGGCTTAGTAGGTGAAGACGGACCGACTCACCATGGGGTATTCGATATGGCTTACTTACGACCGATACCGAACCTGACTATTGCCTCACCGTACGATGAACAAGAACTGCGCCGACTGATGTATACAGCCCAGCTCCCCGACCAGGGACCGTTCGTTATCCGCTATCCTCGTGGACGGGGGGTACTGACCGATTGGGAATGTCCGCTGGAAGCTGTCGAGGTTGGCAAAGGCCGTAAACTCAAAGATGGTTCCGACCTGGCCGTCATTACGATAGGACCTATCGGGAATACAGCGGCAAAAGCCATTGTCGAAGCCGAGAATACACAGAAATGCAGTATAGCACATTACGACCTGCGCTTTCTGAAGCCACTGGATGAGGACTTGCTGCATGAAATCGGAAAGAAATTTTCCCGTATCGTGACTGTAGAAGACGGAGTGCTAAAAGGCGGAATGGGCAGTGCCATTCTGGAGTTTATGTCAGACAACAATTATACCCCGATGGTCAAACGACTGGGTATCCCCGACCATTTTATCCAACATGGTCCGGTCGGCGCCCTACATGCCATTTGCGGCATAGACCAAACGGGAATCTATAATACATTAATCCATATTCTGAACTCATGAAGATTATCATTGCCGGTGCAGGTGCTGTAGGGACACACCTGGCCAAACTCTTATCGGGTGAGAAACAAGATATTATCCTTATGGATGACGATGAGGAAAGACTGGGCAGGTTAGGAAATAATTTCGACCTACTTACCGTGAACATTTCCCCGACCTCTATTTCGGGATTGAAGGAAGCCGGAGTGGCAGGAGCCGATTTGTTTATTGCTGTCACCCCCGATGAAAGCCGGAATATGACGGCGTGCATGCTTGCGACCAGCCTGGGAGCCAAAAAGACAGTGGCACGAATCAACAATTACGAGTACCTGTTGCCCAAACATAAAGAATTCTTCGCCAAACTGGGAGTCGATTCACTCATCTATCCTGAGATGCTGGCAGCCAAAGAGATTGTGGATGCCGTCAAGATGAGCTGGATTCGCCAATGGTGGGAGTTCGCCGGAGGAGCACTCGTTTTGCTGGGAACGAAAATGAGAGAAACGGCTGAAATCTTGAATGTTCCGTTGCACGAACTGGGAGGAAGAAATATTCCTTTCCATATTGTAGCTATCAAACGGGGAAACGAAACCATTATTCCACGAGGTGATGACTCTATCTTGTTGAACGATATCGTATACTTTACTACGACAAAGAAATACATCCCTTACATCCGGAAGATAGCCGGCAAAGAGAATGAAGCCGATATCCGTAACGTTATGATTATGGGAGGCAGCCGAATTGCCGTGCGTACCGTACAATACATGCCGGAATACATGCGTACCAAAATCATCGAAAGTGATTTCAATCGCTGCAACCGCCTGACGGAACTAGTAGATGACAAGGTTATGATCATCAACGGTGATGGCAGGGATATGGAACTGCTGCTGGAAGAAGGTATCAAAAACACGGAAGCGTTCGTCGCACTGACGGGAAACTCGGAAACCAATATCCTTGCCTGTCTGGCAGCCAAACGACTGGGAATTACAAAGACTGTTGCTGAGGTAGAAAATATAGACTATATCAGCATGGCCGAAAGCCTGGATATCGGTACGGTCATCAACAAGAAATTTATTGCAGCCAGTCACATTTATCAGATGATGCTGGATGCCGACGTTTCGAATGTAAAGTGTCTGACCTTCGCCAATGCCGATGTTGCAGAGTTTACGGTTAAGGCAGGCTCACGCATCACACGTTCTCAGGTGAAAGATGTGGGGCTACCCAAAGGAGCAACCATCGGAGGACTTATCAGAAACGGAGAAGGTATATTGGTTACCGGTAACACCACAATCGTAGAAAACGATCATGTTGTGGTATTCTGTCTGGGTATGATGATAAAGAAACTGGAAAAATTCTTTAACTAACACCAAAACCGTTTACGTACATAACCATTTTCATATAGGAATCTCCAGATAGACTCCATAATCTAACAAGAGTCTATCTGCTCAAAAAGAGGAACCATATTCAACTATCAATATGAAAAGAGAATATGGCTCCTCTTTTTTAATCTTTCAAACATTTGACATACACCTTTCCGTTGAGTTCTCCGCTCAAATGCAACATACCATCATTCCGATAGCTATCGCAAACCCTCTTTCGGAAGTCAGATAAACAAAATTCATTATCCTTCCAGCATAAAATATACGCCAATAAACATAGAAAAAACCAGACGAAACTCTTAAAAGCGAATCTACATTTTCTGTTATCCTCCAACTTATCGTATTCTTATAAAAAAACTTGATTTACCTCAAATCTATCCACTAAGATTTTGTTTTTTTATACAATCCTCCTAAAAAGACTAAAAATAAATGTGTATCTTTGCTGCCGTTTCTGATAGGTATAATGATGGGTGAACGAATAAGGATAATTGCATTTTTCTTTTCTTTCCTTATAATAACGATTATAGGGAATCTTGTTTATGCCCCATCAACAACTTCCGACAATTCATCTCTTTCTTACACTTCCACTTGCAGTGAACTTCAAGAGCCCCAGCAGGAGGCAGAGAGAACGCTTCAGTATTTGTCAACACAAAACAACACCGATATACCTAACAAAACAATAATTGCTCATACGATTAATACGTATGACTTTAAATCAGCACTACGAAATGCCGTAAGCCTCATCTGCCAAACAGAACGTGGAACAGACAAGCAACAGCGTTTCGCATGCTTCAACCACCCTCCTTTAAACAAAAGAATCTCCTATTACATCTATACACTGGAAAAAATATTGATTTAGTTTCTCTATAACGATAGAGAGATTCAATATTCATTTCTATTTATATGGTAAAGAGCGTTTTACCATATAAAGTTATATGTACGATTTATCAATATAAAGTTTTATTTATGTTTTTCACATTTTTAATTGTCGTCATTCTGACGGCCATAGCTCTGGTGGTAGCCGCTATGACAATCGCAAAGCTTATTGCACCGCGGTCGTTCAATCCACAGAAAGGAGAACCTTACGAATGTGGTATACCGACACGAGGACAATCATGGGTACAGTTCAAGGTAGGATATTACCTATTTGCCATCTTGTTCCTGATGTTCGATATTGAAACGGTATTCTTGTTTCCGTGGGCAGTAGTAGTCAACGAAGTCGGAACCTATGCACTGGTGTGTGTGGCATTTTTCTTATTAGTATTAATATTAGGCCTGGCTTATGCTTGGCGGAAAGGAGCGCTGGAATGGAAATAAAGAAACCTCAAATCCGCTCGATGAAATACGATGAGTTCAAGAACAACGACTACTTGCAACGCATGGTAGACGAACTGAACCGCGACGGTGCAGGAGTCATCATCGGAACAATCGATGAACTTATCGAATGGGGAAGAAGTAATTCTCTCTGGTCGCTTACCTTCGGTACCAGCTGCTGCGCCATCGAATTCATGGCATTGGGAGCAGCACGTTACGATATGGCACGTTTCGGATTCGAAGTAACCCGTAACTCTCCTCGACAAGCTGATATGATCATGGTATTGGGAACCATCACTTATAAAATGGCTCCGGTATTGAAACGTCTGTATGACCAGATGGCCGATCCTAAATATGTCATCGCCGTAGGTGGATGTACTATTTCAGGTGGTCCGTTCATCAAATCATACCACGTAGTAAACGGTATCGACAAAATTATTCCGGTCGATGTATATATCCCGGGATGCCCTCCACGTCCGGAAGCCTTTTACTACGGCATGATGCAGCTCCAGCGTAAGATTAAAGTGGAAAAGTTCCTCGGAGGCGTCAACCGTCAGGAAAAAAAGCCCGAACCACAAGAGGATAGTGAAAAATAGTAAACGACAGGAAAATAGCGATTTATGAATATAATAGAAAAAATTTCCCGATTAGTGCCAGGTATCACAGTCGCCGAACAAGGTGACCAAGTGGTAACGATTCCGGCAGAATCATTCCATCAAGTAGCCGAAGCCTTGAGAAATGACAAGGACGAGCCGATGGACTTCCTGCGGGATGTGGTAGGAATGGACTGGCAGGAAGGCGGTCTGGGAGCACTTTATTATCTGGAATCCAGCAAGACTTACAGCCGCATCGTACTCAAGACATCGACAACCGACCGCGAACACCCTTATCTGCCTTCGGTTTGCGACTTGTGGAAAACTGCGGAAATCAAGGAACGAGAGGTATTCGATTTCTTCGGCATCCGCTTCCTGAACAACCCGGATATGCGACGCCTGTTCTTGCGTGAAGACTGGAAAGGCTATCCGCTGCGTAAAGATTACGACATGGATTCCAATCCATTGAATATGGAAAACGAAGAAAATGCCGATATTACCGATGAATATTACCTCAATCCGGACGGAACCATCGCCGATAAGAAAAATATCGTTTTCGGACAGCAGGACTTCGTTGTCAACATCGGCCCGCAGCACCCGTCAACTCACGGTGTTCTTCGCTTGCGTACCTCACTCGAAGGTGAAACCATCAGCAAAGTCGATCCTATCTGTGGTTATATCCACCGTGGTATCGAGAAGATGAATGAAAGTCTGACTTATCCGCAAACACTTGCACTGACCGACCGTCTGGACTATCTGAGTGCACACCAGAACCGTCATGCATTGTGTATGTGTATTGAAAAGGCAGCAGGTATCGAGATATCCGAACGCGCACAGTACATCCGTACCATCATGGATGAACTCCAGCGTATTGACTCTCACTTGCTGTTCTATTCTTGTCTGGTAATGGATATGGGAGGTCTGACTCCGTTCTTCTACGGCTTCCGCGAGCGTGAAATGATTCTCGACATCTTCGAAGAGACAACCGGCGGACGCTTGATACAGAACTATAACATGATTGGGGGTGTACAAGCCGATCTGCATCCAGACTTCCAGCGCAAGGTAAAGGAATTTATCAAGCACCTGCGCAGTGTCATCAAAGACTATCACGATATCTTTACCGGAAACGTGATTGCCACTACCCGTCTGAAAGGAATCGGTGTACTGAGTCGTGAAGACGCTATCTCACTGGGAGTAACAGGAGGTTCCGGACGTGCTTCAGGCTGGGCAAATGATGTACGTAAGCATCATCCTTACGCCATGTACGGCAAAGTCGATTTCAAGGAAATCACTTATACGGAAGGTGATTCATTTGCACGTTACATGGTACGTATGGACGAAATCATGGAATCCTGTCATATCATCGAACAGCTGATTGATAATATTCCGGAAGGAGAATATCGTGTCAAGACCAAACCAATCATCAAATTACCGGAAGGCAATTATTCGGCAGCAGTAGAAAGCAGCCGTGGAGAATTTGGCGTAATGCTGGAAAGCCATGGTGACAAAACACCGTACCGTCTGCATTACCGTTCTACCGGACTTCCACTGGTACATGCCCTCGATACAGTCTGCAAAGGTAACAAGATTGCCGACCTGATTGCAATCGGAGGTTCAATGGACTATGTAATTCCGGATATAGACAGATAACAGCTTTCTTAATTTATCATTTCTAATTTAAAGTATATGTTTTTAGATTATTATAATCTTGAACCGCTTTTCCTGGCAATCCACTCTGCTCTGTGCAGTGTAATGCCGGAAGGGCTGGCTATCTTTCTGGAAGGACTGGTAGTAGGCGTAGTAATCTTGTTGCTGTATGCCGTACTTGCCATCATATTAATTTATATGGAGCGTAAAGTCTGCGCAGCTTTCCAGTGCCGTATCGGTCCGAACCGTGTAGGAGGTAAAGGAGGCTTGCTACAGGTACCAGCCGACGTTATCAAAATCCTGACAAAGGAAATTATCGAACTGAAGAACTCCGATCACTTCCTTTATAACCTTGCTCCGTTCTTGGTTATACTGGCTTCCATTCTTACCTTCTCATGCTTGCCATGGAATAAGGGAGGAGAAATTCTTCACATGAACATTGGTATCTTCTTTGTACTTGCTGCCTCATCTATCGGCGTTCTGGGTATCCTGCTCGCCGGATGGAGTAGTAACAGTAAATATACCATCATCGGAGCCGTACGAAGCGGTGCCATGATTATCAGTTATGAACTTTCTATCGGACTGACAGTACTGACAATGGTCATGCTGAGCGGTACCATGGATATCCAGCAAATCGTAAGCGGACAAGCTGACGGATGGAATATCTTCAAGGGACACATTCCGGCTATCGCAGCATTCATTATTTATCTGATTGCCGGTAACGCAGAAGCCAACCGTGGTCCGTTCGACCTTGCAGAAGCTGAACAAGAACTTACCGCAGGTTATCATACCGAATATTCCGGTATGCACTTCGGATTCTTCTATCTGGCTGAATACTTGAACTTATTCATTACTGCCGGTATCGCCACTACCCTCTTCCTGGGAGGCTGGATGCCGTTGCATATCGCCGGACTGGATGGATTCAACGCTGTCATGGATTATATTCCGGGTGTAATCTGGTTCGTAGGAAAAACTTTCTTCATTGTTTTCCTGCTGATGTGGATCCGCTGGACATTCCCTCGTCTGCGTATCGACCAGGTACTTACACTGGAATGGAAATACCTGATGCCGCTTTCACTGGTTGTACTGCTGGTTATGGCCTTATGTAAAGTTTTTGGATTAACATTTTAATCAACCGATAAGATAGGAATTGCTATCAACAAAACATTATGGAAAGTTTTAGTGAATATATAAAAGGATTTGCTTCAGGAGTAAAAAGCCTGCTGATCGGTATGCGCACGTCCATGAAAGTATTCTGGCAGCCCAAAGTAACCGAACAGTATCCGGAGAACCGTCATACTACGCTGCATATCCCCGAACGTCACCGCGCAAAGCTTGTTATGATACACGACAGTGAGAACCATCATCACTGCATAGCCTGCGGCTTGTGCCAGATGTCCTGCCCTAACGGCACCATCAAGGTTATTTCTGAAATGCGCGAAGACGAAGATGGTAAAAAGAAAAAGGTTTTAGTGAAATACCAATACAATCTGGGTTCATGCATGTTCTGTGAGTTATGCGTCAACGCATGCCCTCATGGAGCTATCAAGTTCACCAACGATTTTGAAAATGCAGTCTTCGAAAAAGATAAGCTCCTGCTGACACTAAACCACGAAGGTTCAACACTTGCTAAATAAAAAGGAGAGAATATGGAATTAACACTTCAAGAAATCGTATTCTATGTTGTTGCAGCAGCTATTGCAGTATTTTCCGTACTGGCAGTAACAACTGGAAAAATCTTACGTGCCGCCACTTATCTGCTTTTCGTGCTGTTCGGCACCGGAGCTATTTATGGCGTATTGGGATATACCTTCCTGGGTGCTGTACAGTTAATGGTATACGCTGGAGGTATCGTTGTATTATATGTATTCTCCATCCTGCTGACCCAGTCGGACAAAGACATGAAATACCGGATGAACCGTGCCAAACTCGTCAGTGTACTGCTTACGACAGTCATTGGAGCTGCATTGGTATTGTTCCTGGTCTTCACCAACGGATTTGCGCTTAACATGATTCCGCAAGGCGTGGAATTACCTGCTCGCGAAATCGGTCTGGCACTGATCGGTACCGGAAAATACCAGTTTGTTCTGCCGTTCGAAGTAGTCAGCATCTTGTTGCTGGCATGCATGATCGGTGGTATTCTGATAGCAAGAAAGGAAAAATAAAAAATTACGATTATGGAAATAGAAATACACGTAATACATTATCTGGTCATCAGTACCATTATGATGTTCTGCGGAATTTATGGATTCTTTACCCGTAAAAACCTGCTTGCCCTGCTCATCTCGGTAGAGCTTATGCTGAACGCAACAAACATCAACTTTGCAGTATTCAATCGTTACCTTTTTCCGGATCATCTGGAAGGTCATTTCTTCAGTCTGTTTGGTATCGCTATCGCAGCCGCAGAAACCGCTGTTGCCATTGCCATTATTATTAATGTGTACCGCAATATCAAACAAATCTTGACCGACGATATTACCGATCTGAAAGGATAACTAAAACAGTATTTTGATTATGGAATATACAATTCTGATACTCGCACTGCCTGTGCTAAGCTTCCTGATCCTGGGACTGACAGGCATGTTCATGAAGCATCGTGTAGCGGGGCTGATCGGAACTCTCTCACTGGCCATAGTTACCGTATTGAGTTACCTCACCGCTATCAATTACTTTACAGCGCCACGTACTGCCGAAGGAGTATTCCCGACACTGACTCCGTGGAACATCCAGTGGCTGCCTTTCACCGACTCCCTTCATATTGACATGGGAATCCTGCTCGATCCTATTTCGGTCATGATGCTGGTAGTCATCTCTACAGTCAGCCTGATGGTACACATCTACTCATTCGGTTACATGAAAGGAGAAAAAGGATTCCAGCGTTACTACGCATTCCTGTCGCTCTTTACATTCTCTATGCTGGGACTTGTCCTCGCTACGAATATTTTCCAGATGTATGTGTTCTGGGAGCTGGTAGGTGTTTCTTCTTACTTGCTCATCGGCTTCTACTATACGAAACCGGAAGCTATCGCAGCCAGCAAGAAAGCATTCATCGTTACCCGATTTGCCGACCTGGGATTCCTGATCGGTATTCTGATTTACGGCTACTACATGCACACCTTTACTTTCACTCCGGGTGAAGAGCAACTGATGAAAGCCGGAATGGTACTTCCTTGGGCCCTGGGACTGATGTTCGTAGGTGGTGCCGGAAAAAGTGCCATGTTCCCGTTGCACATCTGGTTGCCTGATGCCATGGAAGGTCCGACTCCGGTCAGCGCCCTGATCCATGCGGCAACAATGGTTGTCGCAGGTGTCTACCTGGTAGCCCGCATGTTCCCGTTATTTATCGGATTTGCTCCCCACACCCTGCACTGGGTTGCCTATGTAGGAGCATTCACCGCTTTCTATGCAGCATCTGTAGCTTGTGCACAAAGCGATATCAAACGTGTACTTGCCTTTTCAACAATCTCACAAATCGGTTTCATGATGGTTGCACTTGGTGTATGTACTTCCAACAGCCCGCACGAAGGTGGTTTAGGTTATATGGCAGGAATGTTCCACCTGTTCACTCATGCCATGTTCAAAGCCTTACTGTTCTTAGGAGCCGGATGTATTATCCACGCAGTACATAGCAACGAAATGTCTACCATGGGAGGACTTCGCAAATACATGCCTATCACTCACATCACATTTCTGATTGCCTGTCTGGCCATTGCCGGTATTCCTCCGTTCTCTGGTTTCTTCTCGAAGGATGAGATTCTGACTGCCTGCTTCCAGTTCAGCCCGGTAATGGGATGGATCATGACAATCATTGCAGGTATGACAGCTTTCTATATGTTCCGCTTATACTACGGAATCTTCTGGGGTACAGAAAACAAAGAACTTCATGCAGAGCACGTTCCTCACGAAAGTCCTCTGACTATGACCTTTCCGCTGATGTTCCTTGCTGCCGTAACCATCGTCTGCGGATGGATTCTTCCTTTCGGACACTTTGTTTCGGCTAACGGTGAAGCATACGATATTCACCTCAACGCACAAGTAGCTATAACCAGTGTCATCGTAGCTGTCATAGCTATTGTACTTGCTACATGGATGTATGCACGCGATAAACAGCCCGTTGCAGACATGCTGGCAAAACGTTTCAGCACCTTGCATCGTGCAGCATACAGACGCTTCTATATGGATGAAATCTGGATGTTCGTCACCAAGAAGATTATTTTCCGCTGCATCTCTACTCCACTTGCATGGTTCGACCGTCATGTTATCGACCAGTTCATGAACTTCATGGCATGGAGTACCAATGCTGCCGGCGAAAGCGTACAGCCTCTACAAAATGGTAAAGTTCAGAGCTACACCATGTGGTTCCTGGGCGGAGTTATAGTATTAACCGTCATGTTATTAGTATTATGAATATATTAAGTCTTTTTGTTTTAATTCCTCTGCTCATGTTGCTCGGACTATGGATCGCGCGTAACGTGAACCAGGTAAGAGGAGTAATGGTGGCCGGCTCAACACTTCTGTTGATTCTTGCTGCCTACCTGACAGTTTCTTATATAGGACTACGAAACGGCGGAGCTACAGAAGAAATGTTATTTACAGACAGCATTACCTGGTATGCTCCATTACATATTGCTTATTCGGTTGGTGTAGATGGCATTTCGGTTGTCATGCTTTTACTGAGTTCCATCATCGTCTTTACCGGAACCTTTGCATCATGGAAGCTAAAACCGTTGACTAAAGAATATTTCCTCTGGTTTACCCTATTGAGTACTGGAGTATTCGGTTTCTTTATTTCTACCGATTTGTTCACCATGTTCATGTTCTACGAAGTTGCCTTGATTCCGATGTACTTGCTTATCGGTGTATGGGGTAGCGGCAGAAAAGAATATGCAGCAATGAAACTGACGCTGATGTTGATGGGAGGATCTGCCTTCCTGTTGATTGGTATTCTGGGTATCTTCTACGGTGCCGGAGGTGAAACCATGAACATCCTTGAGATTGTCAAATTACAGATACCAACCGAAATACAACGCGTTTTCTTCCCGATGGTATTCCTCGGATTTGGTGTATTGGGCGCTTTATTCCCCTTCCATACATGGAGCCCCGACGGTCATGCTTCAGCGCCGACTGCCGTATCTATGTTGCATGCCGGAGTATTGATGAAACTGGGAGGCTACGGATGCTTCCGTATCGCTATGTTCCTGATGCCTACCGGTGCTGCTATTTGGGGAGATTTCTTCCTGGTACTGACAACCATTTCAGTAGTATACGGTGCTTTCAGTGCCGTAGTACAGACCGACTTGAAATACATCAACGCCTATTCTTCAGTAAGCCACTGCGGACTGGTGCTGTTTGCTTTGCTGATGATGACAAAGGTAAGTGCGACAGGTGCTATCCTTCAGATGTTGAGCCACGGATTGATGACCGCCTTGTTCTTCGCGTTGATCGGTATGATTTACGGTCGTACTCACACACGTGATATCCGTCAGTTAAGAGGCCTGATGAAAATCATGCCTTTCCTTGCAGTCGGATACGTTATCGCCGGTCTTGCTAACCTCGGTCTTCCGGGCTTAAGCGGTTTCGTTGCAGAAATGACTGTATTCGTTGGATCTTTCCAGCATGCAGATGTTTTCCACCGTGTATGCACCATCATTGCTACAATGAGTATCGTTATTACCGCAGTCTACATCTTGCGTGTAGTTGGTAAGATACTATATGGTACCTGCACCAACCCGGAACATCTGAAACTGACCGATGCTACTTGGGATGAACGCTTCGCCGTCATCTGCCTTATCGTGGCTGTAGCTGGATTAGGTCTGGCTCCTTACTGGGTAAGTCATGTAATCAGCGGCAGTGTAGAACCTATTATTTCACAACTTTGTCAATTATAACGCATTATGGATATAATAACAACTTTACACACCATGCAGGCAGAAATCGGTTTGGCAATCGTTCTGATCATCGTGCTACTTGCCGATTTATTTCAGAAGACGCCGTCTCCGAAGAACATGCAAAGACTTTCCTGCGCATTGCTTGTGATCCTGCTACTTAACAATGTATTCGGTTCTACCGCCAATGGAGAAGCGTTTGGAGGTATGTTTCAAAATACTCCGATGACCTCTGTAGTAAAGATTATCCTTACACTGGGTACCTTGCTGGTATTTATGCAAGCAGATACCTGGCTGAACCGTGAAGATACTCGCCATAAGGCAGGTGAATTTTATCTGCTGACACTCTCTACCTTGTTGGGAATGTACTACATGGTCAGTGCAGGCAGCTTCCTGTTGTTCTATGTTGGACTCGAACTGGCCAGCATCCCGATGGCTTGTCTTGTTGCATTCGATAAATATCGTCACCATAGCGCTGAAGCCGGAGCTAAATTCATTCTGAATGCCATGTTCTCATCAGCATTGATGCTTTACGGTTTGTCATTAGTATATGGTACGTGCGGGACGATGTATTTCAACGATTTGAGCACCCAACTGGTAGGAAGTCCGCTTCAGATACTGGCAATGGTACTGTTCTTCGCCGGATTAGGATTCAAACTGAGCCTTGTTCCCTTCCACATGTGGACACCTGATACTTACCAGGGAGCTCCGACAACGGTCAGTGCTTACCTTTCTGTCATTTCGAAAGGAGCTGCTGCCTTTGCATTGATGAGCATCCTGCTGAAAGTATTTACCCCAATGATTGACAACTGGAGTTTGCTACTTTCTGTTGTAATCGTATTGACCATCACTATAGCCAACATATTTGCTATCTTGCAAAAAGACTTGAAGCGCTTCATGGCCTACAGTAGTATTTCACAGGCCGGTTACATCATGCTGGCCGTGCTGGGTACTTCGGCTCAGGGAATGGTTTCATTGGTATATTATGTAGTAGTTTACATCGTAGCCAACTTGGCTGTATTCGGTGTTATCAATACCGTAGAACAACATAATGGAGGTGTAGTAGACCGTGACGCATACAACGGCTTCTACAAGACGAATCCGAAACTGAGCTTCGTCATGACTATCGCCTTGTTCTCACTGGCAGGTATTCCTCCCTTTGCGGGCTTCTTCTCTAAGTTCTTTGTATTTGCTTCGGCATTCCATGCAGGCCACTGGCTGGTAGTATTCCTGGCATTGGTCAATACAATTATCTCATTGTATTACTATCTGCTGATTGTCAAAGCCATGTACATTACTCCAAACGATACGCCACTGGCTACATTCAAGAGCAGTACGATGACCCGTGCCTGTCTCTTTATCTGCCTGATGGGAGTTATCCTGCTGGGAGTATGCAGCTCGGTTTATCAGATGCTTACAGAAGTAGCACCTTTATAAACAAAAACAAGGATTTAACTAAGACAAAACAAAGAACAGATACTTAAGACATAAGTTCCTGTTTATCATTACTGTCCGATAAAACTTTCCCAATAGAGGAAGAACAACGCTTTTATCGTCTCGAAAGTTTATCGGACAGCAATATTTTATTGGTAATATATTGGGGATTGATAAAATTGCCTATAGCTACATACAATATTTATTCTAAATCAGAAGTGAACAATTATAAACATTTTTACGTTTTTATCGTTAAAATTAATAAAGTGAAGGATTTATTCCTCTTCACATAAGCATCATCAGTAATTATCTGCATAGATACATTATTTGAACTTTTTATCAGAAAGACAATTATTTGTTACTTATTAATTATAATTATTTCATGAAAAAGCGACTGACAAACAAAACATTTTCTTGTGCATTTGTACTACTATCCAGTTGTATGTTATCATGCGTAGATAGTGAGTATGATTTAAGTAAGGATATCGACATGACAGTGACGGTAGGGGGTGAGAATCTAACCATTCCAGCAAGCAACACCAAAAACATCACACTAGAGAAAATTTTCGACTTAAACGAAGAGAGTACAGTTAAAGCTGACGCTGACGGCAACTATGCTCTTTCTCAGACAGGAGAAGGTTCCGATACTCGTGTTTCTATTGAAGAAATCACCATCAAATCGAGTGAGATCGCACTCCAGTCTGCTAGAACAGAACTAAACTATATGATGTCACCAAGCGGTACATTGGAAGCTACAGTGAACGATAAAACCTCCTTCAGTATTGATAAAAGAAACATAACGACTGACGTAACCGAATTATATAGCTCAGACGTTATTATGCCCGCTTCGTTGCGCATGAACGTAGAAGGGGGTAATTCACTGACACTCAAAAAAGGATTTCAAATTGAGTTTCCTGACTACATGACTATCACCACGACAGACCAGCGAGTAAATATAACAGGAAGTGTCCTGACATTTATACAGGATATCAACGTTTCACAAAGCTCAGCACTGTATATTCCTATTCAAGTTACACGTATCGATTTTGAATCGATGGGAACAGGAAAAGGTCTCGTAGCTCCCGGACACTTAGTTATCGCAGACGATATAAACATAAGCGGAACCAGTACGACCACGGGAGGAAGTGCCATCCAAATGATTATGGATACTGAAATAAAAATTGATGAGATACAACTGACTCAAGTTACGGCAAAAGTCGATCCCGAAATTAATGTATCAATCGATCCCATCGCAATAAATAACTTACCCGACTTCTTGAAAGATGATCAGGTTAGAATAGATATGACTGATCCTAAAATATACCTGACAGTCAGCAACACTTCTCCTATCGAAGTAAATTTTAGTGGCGTATTAAAATCATACAAGGGCGGTAAACTGATTGCATCTGTTCCTGTCGGACAGTCTCCAAATCTGATAACCATACCTGGTAACCAACCGGATGAGTACATCATTTGCCTGCACAGACTGAACGAAGATGTAGAAGGCGCTGATGCCAGCGTTACAGTTGAAAACCTGAATGATTTAATAGAAACAATTCCTGATGAAATCCGTATGGACAACATCGAGGCAAAAGCTTCCGATAAGAGATGTACCATTGTCTTAGGCAGCACATACAATGTCAAGACAGACTATGAAATAAATGCTCCTTTGCAATTCAATGAGGGTACAAACATAGTCTACAGTGACGTTATAGACGATTGGAATAAAGATATCAAAGATCTTTCTGTAAAGGAACTAGTTGTCTCGATGGAAGCAACCAATACCATTCCTCTGACAATGGATATGACTGTAAACGCAATAGATAAGGAAGGAAAGACATTGAATGAAATCTCTACAACAGTTTCAAGTAAAATAGCAGCAGGTACTTCAGACAAGGGAGTAGCAACCCCACTTGAAATTACATTGAAAGCAACAGATGCCAATGTATTCAAGCAACTGGATGGACTCAGTTATGAAGTTGCAGCAACTTCATCTGCCGAAACAAGTGGAAAAATTCTGAACAAGAATCAATACCTTCGCTTGGACAAAATGGTTATAAAAGTAAAAGGCGGCGTTACCGTTGATCTGAATTAATTAAACCTATAAAATAACAATCATTGAATTATATGAAAAAGAATAGCATATTTCACCTTCTTACAGCTATAATTTTTATATGCTTGGGTACAGCTGCTTCTGCACAATCCTTACATTCCGGTTATTTCCTCGAAGGATATACGTATCGTCATTTGATGAACCCGGCCTTTGCTCCTGAGCGCAATTATGTAGCCATTCCGGTCATCGGTAATATTAACGTGGGAGCTCAATCGAATGTAGGTTTAAATACTTTTATCTATCCGTATGGAAATAATAAGCTGACAACCTTCATGAACGGCAACATCAGCAGCAGTGAATTCCTCGGCAGATTGAAAGACAATAACCGTATCAATACAGACCTGAATATGACATTGCTTTCTGCCGGATTCCGTGCATGGGGAGGCTTTAACACAATTGATATCAACATGCGTTCTACAACCAGCCTGAATTTACCTCGTGGCCTCTTTGAATTCATGAAACTAGGAATGAATAGTAGCAACTCTGTATATGAGATGGATGATTTAGGTATTTCATCGAACAACTATGCGGAAATAGCACTGGGACATTCTCGTCAGATCAATGAAAAATTAAATGTCGGCGGTAAATTAAAATTTCTGCTGGGTATGGGTAACGTCAATCTCAAAATGACGGATATGAAAGTCCAGATGGCGGAAGATAAGTGGATGGTTCAGGCTAACGGAGAGATGAATGCCTCTGTAAAAGGGTTAACCATGCCCACCAAAGAAGAAAGTAAAAAAGAAATCAACAATCCATCAGAAAAAGATTTGATAGACTGGGGCAATATCGATTTAGACAGTCCCGGCCTTACAGGTTTCGGTATGGCTGTCGACTTGGGAGCAACTTACAAGCTTCGTGAAGATTTAACGCTGTCAGCAGCCGTTCTCGATTTAGGATTTATCTCTTGGAGTAATACGATTAAAGCTAAAACGAGCAATACTCCGTGGGAGTTCAAGGGTTTCCAGAATATAGCAATGGGATCTGATGATGCTGATGGCGACAAACCATTAGAAGATCAGTTGGAAGACTTAGGCAACGACATCGAGAACTACGCAAGTTTCCATCGTACAGAAACAGGAAGCAGTTCTACCAAAGCATTAGGGGCAACCCTGAATGTAGGAGTCGACTACACATTCCCGTTGTACGATAAGTTACACTTCGGTTTCCTGTCTTCTACACGTATCAATGGGAAATATAGCTGGAGCGAAGGACGTATTTCGGCCAATGTAACTCCCGTCAAATGGTTTGATGCAGGTGTTAATTACGGTATATCATCATTTGGTTCATCCTTTGGATGGATATTGAACTTCCATCCATGTGGCTTCAACTTCTTCATCGGCATGGATCACCTGATGACAAAAGTAACCCCACAATACGTTCCAGTAGGAAAACTGAATACCAATGTCAGTTTAGGGTTCAATATTACTTTTGGCAACAAAATTTAATTCTCTGTCCAACATATAGCAATGACTATTCAATAAAAGGCTGTTCCAATCGGAACAGCCTTTTGTATTACAATGACCAACAAGATTCCTGAAACTATCGGATGAAACAGATGTAACAGAAAAATACGGTAACTCTCTCAAGATAGTTTATCTTTACAGAACTAATCAGCTACAAAATCACTACGGGAAAAGATAAAACGCCAAAGAACCCATAAGAGCTTCCCCAGAATAAACAAAATATTCATTGAACTATCACGAGTTTTTGTTACATTTGCCTACAATTGTAAACCTAATTATAACACTTATGTACCCTTTAAAATTTAAACCGATCTTAAAATCCACTATCTGGGGAGGAGAAAAAATCATTCCGTTCAAGCACTTAGACTGCCAGCAGGCACAAGTAGGTGAGAGCTGGGAAATATCAGACGTTCCAGGTGATGAGTCAATCGTTGCCGATGGAGCCGATGCAGGCAAAAACCTTACACAAATGGTAAGCGAATACAAAGGTGCACTGGTAGGCGAAAGCAACTACAAGCGCTTCAATGGTAAATTTCCTTTGTTGATAAAATTCATCGACGCACAGCAAGACTTGTCTATTCAGGTTCACCCCAATGATGAACTGGCCATGAAACGCCATAATTCTATGGGAAAAACTGAAATGTGGTATGTAATAGGTAACGATGGAGGAAAAGCACACCTGCGTTCAGGTCTGAGTAAACAGATTACTCCCGACCAGTATGCTGCCATGATCGCCGATAATACAATCTGCGACGCACTTTCCGACTATGCGGTACAGCCGGGTGATGTATTCTTCTTGCCGGCAGGACGTATCCACAGCATTGGAGCCGGCTGTTTCATTGCTGAAATCCAGCAGACCTCTAACATTACTTACCGTATCTACGACTTCAACCGTAAAGACAAAAACGGCAATACCCGCGAATTGCATACTGAATTGTCAAAAGATGCAATCGATTATACCGTATCAGAAGATTACCGCACTCATTATACTCCAAAACAGAATGAACCGGTAGAGCTGGTAACTTGTCCTTACTTCACCACTTCTGTTTATGATCTGACCGAACAGATGAGCATGGATTATACTGAATTGGATTCGTTTGTCATTTATATCTGCATGGAAGGTGCTTGTACAGTAACCGACAACGAAGGACATACACTTCAGATGCAGGCTGGAGAATCTGTTCTGTTCCCTGCTACAACCAAAACTCTGGAAGTAGTTCCGAACGGTCATGTCAAGTTCCTCGAGACTTATGTATAAATAACACATCGTTTAAAAAAAATGATTATCTATTAATCAATCAGTATATTACCATAGAGGTTGCAAGAAAATTCCAATTGCAGAAAATCCTATCAACGACAAAGGTTGCTGGATACTCTATGGTAATACAATTTTTTTTACACTCTTTTATTAACCCTGATTCATGAAAAAACTTTCTGTATTCTTATACACTCTTGCACTGGGAAGCGCATTCTATAGTTGCAATACAGCCAAGCAAGAAACATCACAGCCAATAGATTATACGCAATATGTCGATCCTTTCATTGGAGCAGCCGACAACGGACATACTTTTCCGGGAGCTTGTCGTCCTTTTGGAATGATACAAACCAGTCCTGTAACCGGAGCTGTAGGATGGAGATACTGCTCCGAATACATGTATGCTGATTCTATTATCTGGGGATTTACTCAGACTCACCTCAATGGAACCGGATGCATGGATCTGGGTGATATTCTGGTAATGCCTTTTACCGGACAACGTCACCGTGCATGGGATGCCTACCGGAGTCGCTTCCAGAAACAAAGCGAAAGTGCTACTCCCGGCTATTATACCGTTACCCTCGACCAATCGAATGTAAAAGCAGAACTGACTGCTACAACCCATACGGCCCTACACCGATATACGTACGAAAAAGCAGACACTGCTTCCATTCTGATAGATTTGCAGCACGGACCGGTATGGAACGAGAAACAATACCATACTCAAGTAAAAAGCTGTGAAGTCAACTGGGAGAACGATAGTACACTTACCGGTCATGTAAACAATGAAGTCTGGGTGAATCAGGACTATTATTTCGTCATGCAATTCAGTCGTTCGGTCGTTGACCATTTCGAACTTCCTATGGCAGCAGTCGAAAAAGGCAAACGAATCGTTGCAAGCTTCAATCTCCAGCCGGGAGAAGAAGTGCTGATGAAAGTAGCGCTCTCCACTACCGGAGTAGAAGGTGCCAAGGCCAATATGGCTGCTGAAGTTCCCGGATGGGATTTCGAAGGGGTACGAACAGCGGCTAAAGCCGACTGGAACAGTTACCTGAGCCGTATCGAGGTAGCAGGTACTGACGAAGAAAAGACAAACTTCTACACCAGCTTTTATCATGCACTGATTCAGCCGAACGAAATATCAGACGTTGACGGACGTTATCGCAATGCTGCCGACTCTGTAGTAAATGCAACAGGAGGTAAATTTTATTCTACTTTCTCTCTGTGGGATACCTACCGTGCCGCTCATCCGTTCTATACACTGATGATTCCTGAACGGGTAGATGGTTTCATCAACTCGCTGGTAGATCAGGCCGATGTACAAGGATACCTCCCGATCTGGGGACTCTGGGGCAAGGAAAACTTCTGTATGGTAGCCAACCATGGAGTTTCTGTCGTAGCAGAAGCCTATGCCAAAGGATTCCGCGGCTTTGATGCTGAACGTGCATTCAACGCCATCAAGCGTACTCAGACCATATCACATCCGTTAAAGTCGAACTGGGAAAACTATATGAAATACGGTTATTTCCCAACTGACCTGACTGCAGCTGAATCTGTTTCATCTACACTGGAAAGCGTATACGACGACTACGCAGCAGCCGACATGGCCAAACGTATGGGAAAAACAGAAGATGCCGAATACTTCTCACACCGTGCAGATTTCTACAAAAACCTGTTCGACCCAAGTACGAAGTTCATGCGCCCCAGAAAATCGGACGGTACCTGGAAAACTCCATTCAACCCCAGCCAGATAGGACACTCTGAAAGTGTAGGCGGCGACTATACCGAAGGAAACGCATGGCAATATACCTGGCATGTACAGCACGACGTACCGGGATTGATAGCCCTGTTCGGTGGAGAAGAAGCCTTCCTCAACAAGCTGGACTCTGTATTTACATTGAAACTGGAAACAACTCAGGCCGATGTAACCGGATTGATCGGACAATATGCGCACGGTAATGAACCTAGCCATCATGTAACCTATCTGTATGCCCTTGCCGGACGTCCTGAACGTACTCAGGAACTGATTCGCCAAATCTTTGACACACAGTATGCACCTCAGCCTCACGGCCTGTGCGGCAACGATGACTGCGGACAAATGTCGGCATGGTACATGTTCTCTGCCATGGGATTCTACCCCGTCAACCCGGTAAGCGGCGAATACGTATTCGGAGCTCCTCAGATGCCGGAATTTGTACTTCATCTGGCAGACGGAAAGACCTTCACTATCAAGGCAGAAGGACTTTCAGAAGCCAACAAGTATGTAAAGAGTATTACACTGAACGGTGAACCGTATACCAAGAACTTCATTTCACATGCCGACATTGTGAAAGGTGGTACACTGGTTTATCAGATGACGGACAAGAAATAATAAATATGAAAACTCCCCGAACACTCAAGTGACGGGAGAACAAGATGTAATACTACCATAAAAAAGGGCCGTATCATTTTCACAGAATTTGATACGACCCTTTTTTACTATTGGATATTCAATGGAAGGTTTACCCTCATCCATTGAGTATTGACATACCGTTCTCTTATACAGAGGAAACAAGTTCCTCTTCAGTATCAGTTCATCGGAACAAATTTCAGACAAACCGGCTTCGACATTTCAATTTTCTCGCCGGTATCTTTCAGCAATCCGGTATCGGTATCCCGTGCAAATACCTGAATCTCATTTGTATCTCGACAAGCTACCAGTAAAAACTTACCATTAGGTGTAATGACAAAGTTACGCGGATGAATTCCTGTAGGCTGATACCCTACCTTTTCCAGCGTACCGTCCTCCGAACTAACTGAGAAGATAGCAATACCATCCCCTTTCAAGCGGTTGGAAGCATACACAAAATCACCATCCGGCGAAATATGAATATCCGCACTACCGCGAGCATCAAGCGTATCTGCCTTGATGGTCTGAATAGTATCCAGCTTCATTTCGTCGTAAGAAATCGCAATCACATCACCCGACAGTTCGGTAATGAGATACGCATGCTTTCCGTCGGGTGCGAAACACGTATGGCGTGGTCCCGATCCCGGAGCTAATTGTACATCGTAAGCAGCCGCACGATTCAATAAACCTTCACCTTTCTTATCATTTACAGGAAAGACATGAATACGATCGGTTCCCAAATCATTGGCTAGCAAAAGGCGATTGTCCGGTGTGAAGAGCACACTATGCAGATGCGGCTGAGCCTGTCGTTCCTTATCCGGTCCACTCCCCGTAAAGGTCAAGGTATCACCCGCCAGCAGCTCTCCACGATTACCTAAAGGAAATACCGTTACACTCCCCCCCGCATAATTGGCCGTCAAAACATAATCCCCTTTCGGACTCAACGTAATATTACAAGGCGCCCCTCCATGGGTTGGTTGAGAGTTGATCAGCGAAAGAGTACCTTTTGCCCGATCGAACGCCAATGCATTGGCCGTAGAAGAAATCCCTTCATCCTCTCCTACTGCATACACCCGGCTACCATCGGCCGACGGAGTGAGAAACGAAGGATTCGAAATGCCCGATATACCACTCCGATACGTTCCTTTTCCTGTTTCCTGATTGAACACATACACACGGATACCTTCATCCTGCGACGGGGCATAACTTCCCACCAGCAGATACAACGAATCCGCCTGTCCGGTCACAGCCTTCGCCCGATTGGCGTTCCCTGTACACCCACTTCCTATCAAAGCCATAGCAGCAGCCATACAAATGCTTATTAATTTCATGTTTCTATCGTTTAATTGATTCATTAAAGCCACCAAAAATAGCTAAAATCCCTTATATTTTGGCGAAATCACAAATATTTCCTATCTTTGTGCACAATAATTATCACATGCTTGGGCTTGACTGGATTTGACAGCGAGAGATGTGGTATGTAAGCATGCAGTGCGTCAGTGATTTGCACTA
>OHEG01000340.1_pt1 | contig 23166 bp, 20 predicted proteins | sample 1567181 | NCBI WGS metagenome assembly OHEG01 (sample SAMEA3879534, study PRJEB24766) | human gut metagenome | biome: human-associated habitat; feature: feces | place: USA | collected 1985/1987 | reverse complement strand
TAGATCGTCGTTTTCGCCCGTCACGTCGGCGAAATATCCCTTCATATCCCACTCGATGTGGGTGAAGATGTGCTTTGCACTGCCCGCGGGGGCAATGGATTCAGCCGACAGCCCCATCTGCGCGAGCGCGAGCGAAACGCCCGATTCGTCGAGGTTTCCCAAAATGCTCGGAAATTCCCAGAGCGAGGCGAGAAGCCCGCTGTCCGGCCGCTTTCGCAGCGCGACCTTTCCCCCCTGAAAGAGCAGCAGCACGGTGCGCTCCTCGACCCTGCGCGATTTTTTCTTCGCGCGCACGGGTAAGACTTCGGTGAGACCGTTTTTGTATGCCTCGCACACGGTACGTGCGGGGCAGATCTCGCACTTGGGCGCGCCGTTCGGCAGGCACACGGTCGCGCCGAGATCCATCATCGCCTGATTATACGCGCCGGGACGGTCTGCGTCGATGGCCGCATCGAGCCTTTGGCGGAAAAGACGGCGCACCTTGGCATCCATGATGTCCTCGCCGCAGCCGCTCACACGCGCGGCGACGCGCAGGAGGTTGCCGTCCACCGCTGCGACCGGCTCAGAAAAGTTGATGGACGCGATGGCGGCAGCGGTATATTCGCCGATGCCGGGGAGCGACAAGAGCGCATGATACGACTGCGGCAGCGCGCCGCCAAAGTCGGAGACGACGATCTTCGCCGCCCTTTGGAGGTTCCTTGCGCGCGAGTAGTAGCCAAGCCCCTCCCAGAGCTTCAAGAGCCGTTCCTCCGGCACGGTGGCTAACGCCGCGGCGTCGGGCAGCTCTGCCATAAAGCGCTCGAAGTACGGAATGACGGCACTCACGCGCGTCTGCTGGAGCATGATCTCCGAGACCCATGTGCGGTACGGCGTGACGACGCTGCGCCACGGCAGCGTGCGGCCGTTTCGGTCATACCACGCAAGGAGCGGCGCGGTCATCGCAGTTAAGTTTTCCCAGTGTTCTGTCATAAGCCTTATTTATTGAAGCGCGCGGCAAAACCGCAGCGTCGGCAGAGTTCTTCGGCGGGTCTTCGCTGCGAAAAGCCCTCGCGCAGAGCACGCGCGCGCGGGGAGTTCAGAATTTCGTCAAGCGGCTGGGTGAAGAGATTCCCCAGCGGAATGTCGCCCTCGTGGTCGAGGCAGCAGGGCACCACGGTACCGTCGGCAAGGATCCCGAGCTGGTCGCGCAGGCCATAGCAGAACTGCGCGCCGGATTCGTTCGCAGAGAGGTCGGGCCATTCGAATTTGCCCGCGCGCTCCAAGTAGAGATGATTGCGCAGGAGGAAGCTGCCGTTGCGCATTTCGGGCCAGTCATTTCCCGTGCGCGCGCGCAGAAAGTCGAGAATTTCGCCGTTGCGCGCGTCCGCGCCGCCGTCGTTCCAGAGGCGCAGCGCCACGATGACGCCCTTTTTCGCGGCCTTTTCCGCAAAGTCCCAGACCTGCTCAAGATAGGCAAGCTCCTGCTCAACCGCGCCGTCGTTGCCCTCAAAGCTGTGGAGCGAAACGCTGATCTTGTGCAGGCTCCCGGCATTCAGCAGCTCGTTCGCGCGCTTTTCAAGGAGCGTGCCGTTCGTCGTGATGCACACCTTCATGCCCCGCGCCCCGGCAAGGGCGAAAAACGAGGAGAGCTCCGGGTGCAGCAGCGGCTCGCCCATGAGATGGAGGTAAACATACTGCACATACCCTTCGAGCCGGGAGAGGACGAGGTCAAATTCCTGCGCGCTCATCGTGCGCGGCGCACGCCGCGTCTTGGGGCAGAAGGAGCAGGCGAGATTGCAGCAGTTCGTGATCTCGACATAGGCTTTTTTCAGCATCGCGCGGCTCCCTTCTGCGAAGATACAACATTCGCTGTTAAAATTGCAGATATTTTACCACAACCGCGCACGTTTGAAAAGCCTTTTCCCTTGCGTTGCGGCTGCGCGTCTGTTATAATCCTACGCGCAAACACCTAAAGCTCCGTTGGGAAAGGAGAGGCCTATGACCGTTACGTTTATCGCCCACAGCGCATTTCTTGTCGAGTGGGACAAGTTCTACACGCTGTTTGATTATACCTACGAGCCGGATTATACCGGCACGCTGCCGGAGCTGAGGAGCGATAAGCCCCTGCTCGTTTTTGCGAGCCACAGCCACGAGGATCACTTTGACGCGAAGGCCTTTACGCTTTTGGAGAAGTATCCGGGCGCTCGCTTTTTCGTCTCGCGCGACACGCGCCTCACCGAGCGCAAGCGCCAGTGGCTCAACATTTCTGACGCTGCCTTTGCCCGCACGACCGTTCTGCGGCCCGACAGCATTTTGCTCACCGAGGTCGCGGGCGAGGACTTAAGCATCCGCGCCATCAAGTCAACGGACATCGGCAACGCGTATCTCCTGCGCTGCGAGGGGAAGATGGTCTACCACGGGGGCGACCTCAACTGGTGGGACTGGAAGAGCGAGGGCGAGGCCTATTGCAATAATATGGCCGCCCATTACCGCGCGGCGATCGAAAAGCTTGCCGCGGCGGTTGAAAACGAGGCGACGGACAACGCCATCGCGCCCGAGATCACGGCGGCGATGGCGCCGCTCGACCCGCGCCTTGGCGAAGAAAGTGAGGGCCTCGGCATCGAGTATCTGATGAAAAATGTGACGGTGCAGCACGTCTTCCCCATGCACATGTGGAAAAAGTACGAGGTCATCGACCGCTACCTTGCCGCGCACCCCGCGCAGAAGGACGCGATCGCGCGCATCACGCGCGAGGGCGAGTCGTTCGTGATTTGAAACTGAAAATGAGATGAGGAAAGCTCCCTCCGCCGAATGGCGGAGGGAGCTTTCCTTTGGAATGCGACACAAGCGAGAGGAGAAACCTCTGTGCGTTTTTATAGACTTTCTTACATCGCGGGGAGCTTGAGAACCTGACCGACGTAGATGAGCTCGGAACTCTTGACGGTTGCGCGGTTGAGTTCATAGATCTCAATCCAGCGGCTGCCGCTGCCAAGACACTTGCTGGCGATCTTCCACAGGTTGTCGCCAGAGACAACGGTGTAGGTGCCGCCGCTTGTGGGCTGGGAGGGCTCCTCAGCGGGCTTCTCAGGCTGCGCGGGCTCAGCGACGGTGCCGTTGCTTACAAGCGTGGTGCGCGGGTCGTTGCCCGTGTAGCGGTAGAGCGGGAAGTTCATGGTCTTTTCATCATACTTAAGCAGACCGTTCTGATAGATTGTACCGTTGTAGCGCGCGCTGTCGCCAACGTCAGGTTCCATCAGCATGCCGATGATCGTGCCGCTCTCCTGATCCATTGGGATCACGTAAGCGCCCTTTTCGAAGGTGACCTTTGCGCTGCCGCGTAGGTCGGCGATGCAGCTCTTGGTGCCATCGGCCTCGATGTAATAGTACTGCTGGAGCTCAGCGCTGGAACCGGCATTGAGCTTATAGTACTCTGCGCCGTGGTGGTCGAGCGTGTAGAGGAGCTTGCCGATCCACTCAACGTCTGCGGGGACGACATAGGCGGTCGGACGGGGGCGGCTGCGGACAATGGTGTCCTGCAGGCTGATGGCGTTGGCACCGATGCTGTTGATGTTGCCGTAGATATCGGCGACATACTGATGCAGCGGGGTCGGGCTCTTAACCTTGCCGGAGGCGCTCTGCTTGAGGACGAGAATATCGGATTCGTCGTAGGTTTTGCCGGCCTCGGCGATCTTGGCGCGGGCGGTGGTCACTGTGTCCATAACGGTCTTGGCGTTGGCGGCGGTGGTGTCATAGATGGACTTGGTCGCAACGACCTGACCGTACACGCGGCGAGGCATGGCGAACAGCGCGCCGTCAGCGCCGTGACTCTCAATCAAGATGGAGATGGCGTTGCCGAGACCGTAGTAGGCGCGGCCAATGGGGTTATTGCTGGTGATGCCGTAGTGGTAGGCGCGGAAACCGGTGTCGAGCAGGTCCTTGTGCATCTTGTCGACGACAAGCTCGGTGGTCAGCTTGGTTACGGCGGGATCGTCGTTCAGGCTGGAAGCGCCGGTGATCTGGAAGTCATTGAGTTCAAACTTCTCGGGATCGTTATTGTAGTTGCCCATCTCGGAGAAGAAAAACTCGTGGTTGTCGATCACAACGTGCGGCATGAACTTGTAGTAGGTCTCGTGCAGCATGGCCGTTTCCTTGGAGTTGATCGCCATGTGGTCGCGGTTCATGTCGATGCCGTCATAATCGGTGCGGACGAAGAGGAATGCGCCCTCCACATTGATGCGGGGAATCATCACGACATCGATTTTGTCGAGAATGTCCTCGCCGTACTGACCACAGAGTTCCTGAATCATGACGAGCGCGCTCTCACCGGCGGCAGGCTCATAGGGGTGGATCTGGGCCTGCTGCCACACGATGGGCTTGCCGCCCTCGCGCAGGATCTTGGCCGCGTCGTCCATGGTGGCGTTTGCGGGAATATTTTTCTTGGTGAACACGAGCACTGGGTAGTCGTAGCCGTAGTGGGCGGTCTTACCAGCGCTGAAAACGTGCATGTAGTTGCTCTTGGCCGCGTATTCCTTGATGAAAGCAGTCATTTCTTCGTTGGTGGTGGCCTGATAGAGCGCGCGGCCCTCCTGGAAGGCGGGAGTGGTGAAGGGCTTGTAGCCGACGAGCTCGTCCGTGCCGAGCAGGTACTCCATCTCATCGGTTCCCTCGATGGGAACACCGTAGCCAACGCCCTGGTCAAAACCTGCGGGGGCCTTTTCACCGTTCACGCCGACTGGATTATTGTTACTGGTCTCATAGCCGGTACCGGCGATGGGCGCAGTTTTGACGGGGAGCGTCTTCACACCAGCCTTCAGGTCGGCCTCAGTGACGAGGAAGAGCTTGACGATGCTGTAATACTTGCTCTCGACCTTGCCGCGGACGAGATAACAGTAGCCGCCTGCCTCGGTAAGGGTGTACTTACCGTCCTTGTCCGGTTCAATGATTGTCAGCTTGGGATAGTTTTCGCTATTAGGCTCGGTGAAAGCCTTGACAATACCTTCGACGGTTTTTGCTTCACGTTTCTGATACCATGCGGGGATACCCTTAAACATGGTTACGACTACGTCGTTTGCGGGAACATCCTTAGGATATTCAAGCGTGATCTTCACGCTTTTCTCTGCTGCGAGCGTGCTGGTCATCAGCAGTGTGACGACCATTGCGAGAGTCAGCAGACAGCTCAGGGATCGCTGCATCATTTTTTTCATAGCTTCTTTCTCCTTCTTATAAACTGTCGGTACCGAAACAACATGCATAAACGAAAGAGAGTTTATCCGCTGATTTCTGTTGACAATACCGATTTGAATAAGTAGAATGTAACTGTTAAAGCCGCCTTTAAGTCAATAGGCTTTCGCACGGTCATCTTACCAGTTTTTTTGAGGAGCTTTTCGTATGACTTACACAATCGGCGAAGTTGCACGAATGATGAATATCGCCGCGTCGACCCTGCGCTACTACGAAAAGGAGGGACTGCTGCTGCCTACCTCACGCTCGCAGAACGGACAGCGAGTGTACACGGACGACGATATTGCAACGCTTTCGATCATCGAGTACCTTAAATTCTGCGGTCTTCCGCTCAAGGAGATCCGCTCTTTTCTGCCGCTCGTTCAATCCGATGGGGAGACGCTCAGCGCCCGCCGCGAGATCATGGCCAGAGAGCGCGATAATGTCCGCACACAGATCGCGGCGCTGCAAACAAAGCTCGAACGGCTGGAATTCGGCTGCTGGTATTATGAGACGGCGCAGCAGTATGGGTCAGTCCTGCCGCTGTATGAATTTTCAGAGGAGCATTTTCCGCCCGAGTACCGCAGCGCCCTGCGGGATGGCTTCTGCCTGCCGCTGTCGCATGTGCGCAAAAAGCTCAAATGGTGATAAAAAGGAACCCTGAGACGGTATGCCTCAGGGTTCTTTTTCGCCGATGGCTACTTCTTCTTGTTTGCCGTGCTCCAGGGGTGATACTGGTAGGACTGCTCCTCGCTCATGCCAAAGTAGCGGAGATCCGTCCTGCCGTACTGATCGCCCCAGGTGACGTCGATGTGATACGTCGTGCCGTCCAGCTCTGCGAGCGTCCAGATGTGGCTGTCGTTGAAAAGCGCGGTGCAGTCGATGCCCTCGAGCTTTAAGAGCAGGTTGTACGCGCCTGTGTAGCCGTCGCACACGGCAAGGCCGCCCACGAGCGCGCCGTAGGCAAGGTGGCTGGCGGAATCGTCACCGGCGGCGCTGTCGTAGCGGCAGTTGTCGCACAGCCAGAGATAGTAGGCCTGCGCGATCTCATACTGGCTCATGCCGTAGCTCAGTGTGCCGCTCTCCCAGAGGGAGTCGTGCACGCGAATGGCGGCGGCGAGCGTTTTGGCGCGGTAGGATTCGAGCACTTTCTCCGCACAGGCAGTGGAGGAGAAGGTGAACACGACGCGCCCCGTCGCATACGAGCGGCAGGAGACCACGTTGTACATCTGCTCGCAGTAGGTTTTGACGCAGGAGGTGAATGCCTGTGTCAGCGCATTTGCCGTGGCAGCTGAGAGCGCCTTGGGGTATTGGAGCGTGACGCTGTGCTCGCCGCGCGCAAGCATGCCGCGCACGAACGCATCGATGGCGGCGGTATCCTTCGGCGAGGCGGGCAGCGCTGTTTTCTGCGGCGCTGCGACGAGCCCTGCGAGCGTTGCACCGGCGGCGGAGTGGTAGGGCGCGACCGTCCAGGTGAGCGTCAGGCGTGTTTCCGGTTCGACAACGCGCGTGAGCAGCGCCGCGATCTCCGCGCGGCTGACGCTGCGATCGGGCGCAAAACTGCCGGCATCGTCCATGCCGGAGAGCAGTCCGCGGCGATACATCAGGAGGATCTCGCTGCGGTAGGGGGCCTTGTCCGTCACGTCGGCGATGAAATCGCCGCTTGCGTAGGCGGTGGTGACGAGCAAGGCGTTCGGCTCATCGTACCATTCGGCGGGCAGAGCAAACGCAAAGATGCCCGCCATCTGCGCGCGCGAGGCGGGCAGGTGATAAGCGCCTTCAAAGCGGTTGTCGAGCAGGTTTTCCGCCTTGAGGTAGTCAACGTAGGGCTGATACCAGCTCTCTTCGAGCGGCGCGGCGGGAATGACCTCCTCGCCGCCGGTGGTATAGATGGCGCGCAGGCGCGCGGCAATGGTCAGCATCTCGGCGAGCGTCACATTGTCGCCCGGCGCGAACGCACCGTTCCCGCGCCCGGAGAGGAGACCGTATTCATAGGCGGAGACGACCGAGGGGGCAAACCAGTCGCCGCTTTTCACGTCGGCAAATTCGCCCGCATACGTGCGGAGCGGCGCGAACGGCGACGCCTTTTCGGCGGTTTCTTCCTGTGCGGGAGCGGGCGCCTCCGGCGCGCCTTCGCCGCTGTTTGCAAGGGCGTTGACGCTCAAAACGAGCATGAGCGCCGCGGTGAGCAGCGCGAAGCGGAACTTCAATGGCATCGGCGATCCTTTTCTCACTTTCTGAAAATCCTGCGAAAATTACGGGACTAAGATGTTCTGGTCGGCCGCGGTGATGTCCGCGGCGTAGGGGTTGAGCATGGAGTTGGTCATTTCCAGCACCTGCGTGGGGTCAAGGGCGTAGACCGACATGCCCTTGTACCAGCCTGTGCCGTCACCGGGGAGGGTGGCAAAGCTGATGGCGTCCATTCCGCCCATACCCAGCGCCTCGTTGGCAAGCCAGACAAGGTTGCCGAGTGTCAGGTCGGTCTTGACGTACTTTAAGAATGTTTCCGCCATCGCGGGGACGTTTTCGAGCTTCATGAGCTTCTGCGCCACGGCCTTCAAAAATGCCTGCTGTGTGCCGATGCGGCCGATGTCCTGCCGCCCGCCGTAGCCGGTGTTGTCGTTGTTGTGGCGGAAACGCACGACCTCCATGGACTGCTGGCCGCTGAGGTGCTGCAATCCCTTTTTGAAGTGAATGTGCAGATCCTGATAGGGGTCGTCGTAGTCCATGTCCTCAGGCACGTCGAAATCCACGCCGCCGATCTGGTCGATCAGCGCGATGAAGCCCTTGAGGTCGACGGAGACGTAGAAGTCCACGGGAATGCCCAGCATGTCTTCAATGTTGCTGCGCAGCTTTTCCGTGCCGCCGTTGTTATAGGAGGAATTGAGCTTGTGGCCGTTGCTCATCAGCGTGTCGCGCGGCAGGCTGACGACGTCGATTTTCTTGCCCTCCGCGTCAAAGCGCATGAGCATATTCGTGTCGCTGCCGCCGGCGTCGTTGTCCACGCCGTAGACCAGGATCGTGTAGCAGTATTTTTTGCGCTCCTTGCCATTCGCGATCGTTTCGATGGCGTCAGTGTCCTCGTCCTGCGTGCCGTCCTGTTCGGTCTGCACGCTCTCCTTGCCGGCGTCCGGCTCGGGCGCGCGCACAACATATTTGACCGTTGCCACGGCGGCCACGGTCAGGAAAAGCAGCGACAAAAGCGTGACGACCACGCGCTCGCCGCGGCTGCCGGATCTTTTCTTTTTGTGCTTTTTCCTGTTTTGGCTGCGGGCGCGGCGGGGGGCATCGTCATAGCCGCGCTCATAATATTCCTGATCTCTCATCGTATCGCTCCGTTTTCTCTTTTGGTTTACAATAATGCGTTGCTTGCATTCTACCCTGTGCGGCAGAATTGTGCAAGAGTATTTTTGAGGTGCATCGGTGCATTCTTCACAATTAGACGCAAAATGTCGAAAAAAGTTTCAGAATCCTTTGTACTTTTTCCGCGTGGCCAGGCCGCCGCGAATGTGGCGCTGGGCCTTGTTGACCTCCAGCACCTCTTTGACCTGAAGGTAAAGGCTGCGGTTGAACTGCGGCAGGCGATCCTGCAAGTCCTTGTGGACGGTGGACTTGCTCACGCCGAACTTTTTTGCCGCGGCGCGCACGGTGGCGCGGTTTTCGATGATGTAAGCGGCCAGCGCGCAGGCGCGCTCTTCCATGTTACCCTTCATGCAGCACACTCCTGACTGATGTTGCTCCATCTATATGCATCGGAAGGGAGAATATGCAAAAAAAGCGGTGCGGCCGCCGCAGACGGCCGCACCGCTATGGCGCGGAAAGTTATAACATGAGCATCAGCACGGGAATGACGACAAAGCTTGCCAGCGTGGACAGCGCCGCGCCCTGCGCGGCAAATTCCTCGTCCGCACCGTAGTCCGCGGCGGCGACGACGGTCTGCGTTACGACGGGCATGGCCGTTTCCACGAGCAGCACGCTGCGCGCGAGCCCCTCAACGCCGAAGAGTTTGCACAGGGCGAACGCCGCCGCCGGCACGAGCAGAAAGCGGAAGATCAGCACGACGGCGAGACTGCCGTCGAGCTTCAGGCTTTTCAGCCCGAGCTCATGGATAATATAACCCGTGAGCAGCAGGGCGAGCGGTGTGACGAGGTTGTTCATATACTTGCAGTAGCTCATCACGAGCGGCGGCAGCCTGAGGTTGAACCACACGAGAAAAAGCCCAAGGAAAACGCCGAGAACGGCGGGTGTGGTCAGAAACTTTTTGAGCATTCGGCGGTCTCGCCTGCCCAGCGCACGAGCGAGAGTCCCACGAGCTGAACAAAGCTTGTGTTGACAAGGTAGTAGAGCATCACGTAAGGCGTGCAGGTCTCGCCAAAAAGCTCGGTGCACATCGGAAGGCCGATGAAGATGGCGTTGGACACCGAGCACATCATCATAAAAACGCCGAGCCGGCGGCGCGGCAGCTTCAGCAGCATGCCGACAAGCAGCGAGAGCAGAAACGCGCCGACGGTGGAGAGAAAGGGAACGAGCAGAAAGCCCGGCGACTCCGCGAGCAGCTCATGCGTGAGGTTGTTCGTCAGCCCGTAGACACACATGCAGGGAACGGCGACGGACATCGTGAAGCGGCTGATAAAGCGCTTGGCCTGCGGGCTCATCCAGCCTCTGACCGCGCAGAAGTAGCCTGTTGCCGTGAGCAAAAGAATGATGGTGACGGAAGTGACCGCGTGCAGAAACGATTCCATGGCGCACCTCGGGAAGTGAAGATGATTTTACCAGTATATCCATTCCTGCGGCAAAAGACAAGAGCGGAAAAGACGGTTGCAATGCCTCGCGGGATAAGCTATGATGGGGAGACAGCAAAATCCCTTTGAACAGATCAGAGAAGATTGAGAGGAGTTTAATCGTATGAAAGCAGCGCTGGTCATTATGGCGGCGGGCATGGGCTCGCGCTACGGCGGCAGCAAGCAGGTGGACGGAATCGGGCCGAACGGCGAGATCCTGATGGAATATTCCGTGTTCGATGCGCTGCGCGCGGGCTTTACGAAGGTGGTCTTCATCATCAAGCCCGAGATGCGGGAGCTGATGGAAGAGCTTGTGGGCAAGCGCCTTGCGAGGCGAAAAACGGCGGACGGCGAAAATGTCGAAGTCTGCTATGCGTATCAGGATTTTTCGAGCGTACCTTCCTTTTATCAGGTACCTGAGGAGCGCGTCAAACCGTTCGGCACGGTGCATGCGCTGCTGTGCGCAAGAGAGTGCGTGAGCGAGCCGTTCGTCGTCATCAATGCCGATGACTATTACGGCGTAGATGCGTTCAAGACGATCTATGCGGCGCTCTCCAAGCTCGCCGAGACCGGCGAGGGCACGATGGTCGGCTACGATCTTTGCAACACCGTGAGCGAGCACGGCACGGTCACGCGCGGCGTGTGCCACGTGAATGAGCTGGGAATGCTCGACCGCGTGGTGGAGACTTTCCATTTAAAGCCCTGCGACGACGGCAAGATCCGCGACATTCAAGAAAACGGTGACGGCCCGGTCTACGCGCCCGAAACGCCGGTTTCGATGAACTTCTGGGGCTTTACGCCGTGGCTCTTTGAAAAACTCGACGCGTACTTCAAGGATTTCCTCCGCGCGCTGCCCGCGGACGAAAAGAAGGCCGAGTGCCTGCTGCCAAGCCTGATCGGATTGCTCATCGACCGCGGCGAGCTTACCGTCTCCGTGCTGAGATCGAGCGCGCGCTGGTTCGGCATGACCTATCATGAGGATAAGGACATGGTGCAGCGCGAGCTGAAAAAGCTGCACGACGCGGGCGTGTACCCTAAGTCGCTGCGCGAGTGAGGAAAATGCATCACCTCCGGACATACTAAGTCCGGAGGTGATCTTCTTGATGAAACGCAAAGACCCCGGTGCGCCGCACGACATGACGCCGATGCTCAAAGCGCGCTTCGGCCAGCCCGACGACTGCGCCGATCTTGTCAATCAGTACGGCACCTACAACATTCAGCCGACGGCGGACACGGAAAATCTCTTTCCGCTGATCGCTCCGGGGCTGCCGGACGAGTGGAAGCGCATGGCCATCGGCAAGAAGGATCTTGAAAACTTGCAGTGAGCAAAAGTGAGAAAAGAGGGCGCTCCAATGCGCCTTCTTTTCGCTTTATTGCGGCGATATGGTGGCGTAAAAACGGAATAATCCGGAAACATCGTGGAAAAAACCGTGCAGATTTGACAAAAAGGCAGATGGCAAAATGGAGAAATTTATTACTGGTATACAAATTGCAAACATTACTGGTACTTGCGTTGTTGCTAAATTCGTATAAAGTAAAGGCAGAGCTATCTGCTGGGGAAGCGGCTGCGAGAGAGACGGCTTTCCGGCGAGATCGCAAATTTGAAGGAGGAGAGAGAATGGAAACCAAAAGTAACGCAAAACTGAAAGCCATGTTTATTATCCCGTCGATCACTGGTATCATCCTGTTTATGATCCCGGTGAAGAATGCTGCCGGCGAATGGACCGTCGTGGTCAAGATCCTTGCCGACATCATCTCTGGCGCCATCGGCGGCTTCCTGCCGCTGCTGTGCGTGCTGATCCTCACCGTTTCCGCGGTGATGTCCCTCGTTGCGCTGGCAAAGCCCAAATTCATTATGAATAGTGACATCATGAAGGAATGCTTTGCCTGCAAACCCATCTGGGTCGTGCTCCGCGTGCTCGCGGTCATCTTCGTGTGGCTCACCTATCTGGGTGTCGGCGAGGACGGCGTGGGTCTCATCGGTATGATCACCGGCGGCGGTCAGGGCGGCTTCGTCCTTTATGACCTGCTCACCACGCTCGTTATCATCTTCGTCATCGCGGCCCTGCTGCTGCCGCTGCTGCTCGACTTCGGCCTGCTCGAATTCGTCGGCGCGCTGCTCACCAAGGTCATGCGTCCCCTCTTCAAGGTTCCCGGCCGTGCTGCAGTCGACTGCATCACCTCCTGGATCGGCGACGGTACGCTGGGCGTCATGCTCACCTGCAACCAGTATGAGGGCGGCTATTACTCCGCCAAGGAAGCGAGCATCATCGCGACGCTGTTCTCCGCCGTTTCCATCACCTTTACCCTCGTTGTTCTCGATACGGTCGGCATGCTCGACAAGTTCGGCATCTACTACCTGATCGTCTGCTTCGTCGGTGTCGTCTGCGCGATCATTTGCCCGTACCTCTATCCCCTGCGCAAGAAGCCCAACACGTACTTAGTCGAAGGCAAGGCCGCTCCTGACACCCTCCCCGAGGGCTACACGAGCAACGTCCAGTACGGCATGGATCTCGCCATGAAGCGCGTTTCCGAGTTTGGCGGCATCGGCCAGTTCTTCAAGAGCGGCCTCAAGAACGCTTGCAGCATGTGGTTCGGCGTTCTGCCCTCCGTTATGGCCATCGGTACTGTTGCGCTGATCCTTGCAAACTTCACCCCGATCTTCAACTGGCTCGGTATCCCGTTCCGCCCCCTGCTCCAGCTGCTGCAGGTGCCCGAAGCGAATGCTGTCGCCTCCACGATGATCGTCGGCTTCACCGATATGCTCACCCCCGCCGTCCTGATTGCGGAGTGCACCAACGAGATGGCCAGATTCATCGTCGCTGTTGTCTCTGTCACGCAGGTTCTGTACCTCTCTGAGGTCGGCGGTCTGATCCTCGGCTCCAAGCTTCCTCTCAACATCTGGGAGCTGTTCGTCATTTTCCTTGAGCGCACCATCATCAGCCTGCTCATCGTCTGCCCGATCGCACACCTGATGTTCTAAGCGCGAAATGACGCTGCTTGAAAAGTAAATTCAACCACCAAACAAACAGCCGGAGGCGTCCAGAGGGACGTCTCCGGCTTTGCTCTTTCCGGGGTTATGGCAGATGCACAAAAATGACTGTACAACCCGTGCGGTTATATGATAAAATGCAAAGAACGACAACGATACCCTTGTAGTATCAACGCACGGTCTTTCCGCGCCGGTGAACGCGCAGCGGAAAGTGAGAGGGAGAAGACGGCATGAAAATCAGTATCGACAAATCCTCCAAGGTGCCGGTCTATTTGCAGATCGCCGACCAGATCAAAGCGCAGATCATCAGCGGCGCGCTGCCGCGCTCAAGCGCGCTGCCGAGCGAGCGGGCGCTCGCTCAGATTCTGGACGTGCATCGCAACACGGTGGTCAAGGCCTACGGTGAACTGAAAAGCGACGCATGGATCGAGTCGCGTCAGGGCGTGGGCTACCTTGTGGCCTCGGCGAGCACGGAAAAGGAACCGGTCGGCGAGAGCGGCGAGGGCGTGCAGATGGGGCGCGTCAACTGGGTCAACGAGGTGGCGGATAAGTACCTCGACATGGAAAAGACCTTTGACGACCTGTTCCAGCGCTTCACGGACGAGAGCCATTTTTCGCTGGGCAGCGGCGTTGCCTCGCGCGAGGTATACTCATCTGAGCGCGTCGCGCACGACATTGCCGGCCTTTTGACTGGCAGCGGCCCGAGCCAGTATTTTTTCAGCCCCTACAAGGGCGACCGCTTCCTGCGCCAGAAGCTGGCGTCGTTTCTCGGCACCAAGGGCGTGAGGGCCTCGTCGGGCGAGATCCAGATCCTTTCGGAGACGAATCAGGCGCTCGACTTTATCGTCACGCTCCTCGTCAAGCCCGGCGACAGCGTGGTGATGGAAGAGCCGGTGCACCCCGACATGTACCGCGTGATGGAGCTGGCCGGAGCCAGGATCCTGACCGTCCCCGTGGACGAAGACGGCATGAACTGCGATGTGCTCGAAAGTCTGCTCACGCAGACGCGCCCGCGGCTGATCTTTGTCAACTCAAGCTTCCACGACCCAACGGGCTGCATTCTGTCGCTCGAGCGGCGCAAGAAGCTCGTGGAGCTTTCCAGCCGCTACCGCATTCCGATCGTGGAGGAGGACGCGGCGAGCGAGCTCGTCTACGATGGCGATAAGCTCCCGCCGATCAAAGCGTTTGACACAACGGGAAACGTCATTTACATCTATTCGTTCTCCCTCACCTTCATTCCGGGGCTGAGCCTTGCCTTCGTCACGGGCAACCGCGATTTCGTCCGTGCGCTGAGCTATCTTGTCTCTGTGCGGCTGATGGCCTCGGACTGGATGACGCAGAAGCTCCTCGGCATGTATCTGGACGACGGGAGCTACTATAGCTCGCTTGCCACATTCCGCGAGATCTACAGCGGCAACCGCGACCTTGTGTGCCAAAAACTCGATGCGCTCGCGCATCTCGGCGTGCGCTATGAAAGGCCGCGGGGCGGCGTGTACGTCTGGTGCCGCCTGCCGGACGGCGTGGACAGCAAGCACTTTATCAACCGCGCCTACAATATGGGCGTTACGCTCATTCCGGGGCACGTGTTTTACCCCTATAAAAACGGCGGACGCGACTATATCCGCATCAATTACTCCTACGAATCGCGCGAGCGTTTGGCATGCGGCATGGACGTGTTGCACAAAGCGCTGGAAGAAGAGCTGGAGGAGTAACTGGCACATAAAATTGCAAAATCACTGATACATTACAAGCTTCCGCCGGAAGAGTATACTTTAATGCATAATAACGGAAGTAGAATCCGTCGCGCGTTCGCTTTTGTGCGGTACGCAGAGAAATAAATCACAGCGGGGTGTATGGGCGGTCGATGAGAGAGCCGCCGGCATCCCGGGAAAGGGAGCAAAACTATGTATCCAGGCATCCATAATTTCTCCGAGATCGGAAAGCTCAACAAGGTGCTGCTGCACCGCCCCGGCAAGGAGCTGGAAGCGCTGACCCCTGCCACGCTCGAGCGTCTGCTGTTCGACGATGTGCCCTATCTCAAGATCGCACAGCAGGAGCACGATAACTTCGCCCGCGTGCTGCGCGAAAACGGCGTTGAGGTCATTTATTACGTCGACGAGGTCGCCAAGGCGATTGCCGATCCCGCCCGCCAGATCCAGCTGGTGAACGACTTCCTCAACATCAGCAAGATCCACGCCAAGGGCCTGCGCGCGTCCATGACGAGCTACCTGCTCAACATGCCGCCGAAGGAGATGGTCACCGAGCTGATCGCCGGTATCAAGCGCAGCGAGGTCGCCACCAAGGAAGCCACCTCCCTTATGGATCTTGTCGACGACGACTATCCGTTCGTCTCCGACCCCATGCCCAACCTCTACTTCACCCGTGACCCGGGCGCCTGCGTGGGCGAGGGCATCAACATCCACCGCATGCACACCCCCGCGCGCAAGCGCGAGAGCCTGCTCTTAAAGTACATGTACCTCTACAACCGCGACTTTGCCTCGCCGGAGAACAAGATGTGGTACGACCTCTCCGACAGCTACTCCATCGAGGGCGGCGACGTGCTCGTCCTCTCGAGGGACATCGTGGCCGTCGGCCTGTCTCAGCGCACGACCGTTTCCGGCGCGGAGAACTTTGCGCGCAACCTGCTGCAAAACTCCGGCTTCAAGAAGGTGCTCGCCTTCGACATTCCCGAAACGCGCGCGTTCATGCACCTTGATACCGTTTTCACGATGGTCGACTACGACAAGTTCACCATTCACCCCGAGATCGAAGGCCCGCTGAGCGTTTACGAGATGACGCTCGACGACCATGGCGAGCTTCAGTTCCGCGCGCTCAAGGAAGAGCTCAAGGACATTCTCGCCCTCGAGCTCAAGCTCCCCGCAGTCGACCTGATCCGCTGCGGCGGCGGCGACCTGCTGGCCGCGCAGCGCGAGCAGTGGAACGACGGCTCCAACACGCTGTGCATCGCGCCGGGCCGCGTCATCACCTACGACCGCAACTATGTGACCAACGAGCTGCTCGACAAGAAGGGCATCGACGTCATCTCCATTCCGTCGGCGGAGCTGTCCCGCGGCCGCGGCGGCCCGCGCTGCATGTCCTGCCCCGTCAACCGCGACGATCTGTAAGATCCCGGACGAGCTGAAAAGAGTCCGGATAAAGAAAGAGGGAAGAAGAGAAGAAACCCGCTTCGGCGAGCGTCCGGGCGGGGGAAATGGGAGAGAAGATCATGAAGAGCAAGCGGCAGGAGAAAATACTTGAGCTGATCGCCAAGTACGACATTGAGACACAGGAGGAGCTGATTGCTCACCTGGCCGAATGCGGCATCGAGAGCAAGCAGACGACCGTCTCGCGTGATATCAAGGAGCTGTATCTTTACAAAGAGCCGCTCGGCGGCGGACGCAGCCGCTATGCTGTTTCAAACAAGGCCGACCACATCGACAACACGAAGCGGCTCAAGCTGATCCTGAACGAATGCTGTGTGAGCGCAGACTGCGCGGGCATCGTGGTGGTGCTCAAAACGCTGCCCGGCCTGGCCGACGCGGCGGGCGCGGCGCTCGACGCGATGCGTCTGCCCGATATGATGGGCTGCATCTCCGGCAACGACTCGGTCGCCGTTATCGCCCGCAACGAGCAGGACGCAAGCCGTCTCTGCGGGGAGCTGCGCCGGTACTGCAAGTGAACATCATGACAAAAGAACGGGAGCACGAAGTGCTCCCGTTCTTTTATGTTTTTTTGAAGCGGTCTGAACCGATCAGACGTTGCCGATGGTGGCGACCATGACGGCCTTGATGGTGTGCATGCGGTTCTCCGCCTCGTCGAACACCTTGGAGTTCGGGGAGAGGAAGACCTCGTCCGTGACCTCGCGGATATCGTAGCCGAGCTCCTTCTGGGAAGCGGCCATGGTGGTGTCGAAGTCGTGGAAGGAGGGCAGGCAGTGCAGGAAGATGCAGTCGGGATTCTCGGTGGCCTTCAGCACGTCGCCGGTGACCTTGAAGGGCGTGAGCAGCTTGACGCGCTCGGGGATCTTGTCCTCTTCGCCCATGGAAGCCCAAATGTCGGTGTAGAGAGCGTCAGCGCCCTTGAGCAGCTCCTTGTCCTCGCCGTACTCGACGATGGCGCCGGTCTCCTTGCCGACCTCGCGGCAGTACTCGACGACATCAGCCGCGGGAGCAAGCTCCTTCGGGCCCCAGCCGACATAGTGGATGCCGAGCTTGGCGCAGATGTACATCAGGCAGTAGGCGACGTTGTTGCGCGTGTCGCCGCAGAAAACGAGCTTGCACTTGCTCAGCGGCTTCTTGGTGTTCTCCATGAGGGTGAGAATGTCGGCCAGCGCCTGGGTGGGGTGGTCAACGTCGGTCAGGCCGTTCCAGACGGGAACGCCGGCGTTGGCGGCGAGACCCTCGACGACCTTCTGGTCGTAGCCGCGGTACTCGATGCCGTCATAGAAGCGGCCGAGGACCTTGGCGGTGTCGACCATCGTTTCCTTCTTGCCCATCTGGGAGGACTTGGAATCGAGGAAGGTGACGTTCGCGCCCTCGTCGTAAGCGGCGACTTCGAACGCGCAGCGGGTGCGGGTAGAGGTCTTTTCGAACAGCAGCACGATGTTCTTGCCGGCGAGCAGGTTGCCGCGGATACCGGCGCGCTTTTTCGCCTTCAGGTCGGCGGCGAGATTCAGCATGTAGCGGATCTCATCGGGGGTAAAATCTTTCAGCGTGAGGAAAGAACGGCCTTTCAGATTAACGGGCATTGGGAAATCCTCCTTTGTATTTCATAAATCTCTCGTGTAAAGCATCCAAATAATGCTATGATGATTATATCATTCTTAGTTAAAAAAGCAAGGCATTTTCCGCTTTTGCTTTGCGTTGCGAAAGCGACTGGACTGCTGTGAAAAAAGCAAGCTGGACTGCGTGTCCTGCGTCTGCGGGCGAGAAAATGAGGATTTTCCTTTCCGGTGAGATATGATATACTGGGGAAAAAAGGGGGGAGAGCGATGAGCATTGCGGGGCTTTTGATTCGCCGCGAGCGCCTTGCGCGCGCTTGGAGCCAGGAGGGGCTTTGCCGCGGGATCTGCGGTACGTCGTATCTTTCCAAGATCGAGCAGGGAAAAGCGGCGGCGTCGGAGGAAGTTCTCGCGCTGCTGTTTGCGCGGCTTGGCCTTTCGTGGACCGATGACGCAGACGGCGCGCTGCACGCGCAGACGGAAGCGTGCATGGAGGCACTGTTTGGGGGGGACGCGCCGGCGTTTGCCGCCGCGTTTGCGCGCTTGCGCGCGCAGGAGCGGACGCTGCTTTGCAGCCCCTGCGCGGCAGACTATCTGCTGCTGCGCGAATTTGCCTGTGAAGCGGACGGGGAACGGCGTCCACTGGACGCGGAATTTGTTTCGTTTCTGGACCAGCGCCAGCTCGCGCTTCAGCGCGTGCTGGAGGGGCGGCATGAGGAGGCGGCGCTGCTCTATCCCGCGGCGGCGATCCGCTTGTGGCAGGGGGCGCACCTCTACGCGCGCGGGCGCTATGCCGCCGCGACCGAGGCGCTGCGTGCCGCCTATGACGCCGCGACCGCCGAGGGCTATGCCCACATCATGATGAACTGCCGCGTATATCTCGGCAACTGCTGTTCCGATTCGGGCGACCCAAAGCGCATGCAGCAGCATTATGCGGTCGCGCAGCGGCTTGCTGAGGCGCTCGGCGATCAGAAGATCCTCTCGACGATCCGCTACAACGATGCGGCGACGAAGATCGAGTGCGGTGACTTTGCGGCGGCGTATGCGTATTTTTCTGCGCTGGAAGAGACAGATGCGATGTCGCTGCACAAGCTCGCCGTCTGCTGCGAGGCGTTGGGACGGCGGGACGAGGCGCTCGCCGCGCTTGCGCGGGCGGAGGAGATGCTCCCCGAGGGCGAAGCGCACGCACCCGAGCGGCAGATGCTCGCGCTCGTGCGCTGCCGGTTGGAAACGCCGGACTATCTGCACGACGAGCGCTACGGCGAACTGCTGACGAATTGCTTTGCCCTGCTGCGGCGCGAGCGCGGCGCGGGCTACGCGCGCTTCCACCTCAAGTGGATGCTCGAATGGTACAAGGCGAACCGCCGCTACCGGGAAGCCTGCGCGCTGCTGGAGGACTTTCCTGCGGAAAAGTGAAAAAAGGCTATTGAACGGTATCTGAGGGGAGAAAGTTTCCCACAGATACCGTCTTTTTTTCATTCACGCGCCATGCCATAATAATGGCGAGGTGAGAACTATGACAAAAACGCTCTGGACAAAGGATTTTATCCGCATCACGCTCGCGACCTCGCTCGGTGCGGCAGGCGGCATCATCAGCGGCTTTGCGCTGTCGTTTCTCGTTTTCGACGAAACGGGCAGCACGCTGGCCTCGGCACTCGTGGTGGCGATCCAATTGCTGCCGGGGGCGGTGCTGCCGCTTCTGATCGCGCCGCTGATGGACCGCTATCCGCGAAAGCCCTTCCTTGTCGGCGGCGACACGGTGAACGCGCTGCTCTATGCGCTCGCGGGCGTCTACCTGCTGCGCTGTGAGTTCTCTTATACGGTGTATCTCGGCTTTTCGCTGCTGCTTGCGTGCCTGAGCGCCTTTGACGAGCTGGCTTACAGCAGCTTTTACCCGCTTATCCTGCCTGAGGGGACGGAGGAAAAGGGCTACACGGTTTCCTCCATGCTCTATCCCGTGCTCAAGGTGCTGATGATGCCCGTGGCTGCCGTACTCTTCGATACGCTCGGCGTGGCGCGGCTGCTGCTCGTGCAGTCGGCGCTGTCGCTGCTCTCCGCGCTCATCGAAAATAAGATCACGGTCGCAGAAACGCCGCGCGGCGGCGAACGCTTTTCTCTGCGCCTCTGGTGGGAAGATCTCCGCGAGGCGGCCGCCTATCTCAAGCGGGAAAAGGGCTTGCGCGCACTGTATGATTATATGGCGGTGACCAACGGCATGGCGGCGGGCTATTCGCCGCTGCTCATTGCCTTTTTCCGCACAGCGCCCGGCTTTACGGCGGCGATGTACTCCTTTTTTTCCGTGGCGGAGTTTGCCGGGCGCTCGCTCGGCGGCGTGGTGCGCTACCGCTATACTCTGCCGGAAAAGAAGCGCTTTCCCTTCATCTTCGCCGTCTATCAGATCTATGAAATGATGGACGTGCTGCTTTTGTGGCTGCCGTATCCGCTGATGCTCGCCAATCGCGCTTTCTGCGGTTTTCTCGGCATCAACAGCGCAACGATCCGCCAAGCGGCGGTGCAGCGGTATCTTCCCGATCCTCTGCGCGCCCGCATCAACGCCTATGAAAGTGTGCTTATCACGGCTGCGAGCGCGGTGCTGTCGCTCGCGGTGGGGGCGCTCGGCGAGGTGATGGATTACCGGCTCTGCGTCAGCCTCTGCGCCGCGCTGACGCTGCTCTTCTGCTGGCTTTCCGTCTTTCGCAGCCGCGGCGCGGTCAGGGAAGTGCTGCGCGGCAAGGAGGCCGCGTGAGCAGATTTCTTGCACTTTCCCTTGTTTTCTGCGGATAAATATAGTATAATTTCGAAAAAGTATCCCCATGGGGCGATTTCGGGCGAATGTGCCGCGCCGACTGGGTAAAACCGCAATGGATAGAGGAGATTTTGCTATGAATATGATCCGCAGCGCAAAGAACCAGATCGCCGAGCTGACGGCGGCGGCTTACCGCGCGGCTGTGCAGGAAGGCCTCCTGCCCGAGGGCGTTACCACCGTTCCCGCCGTGGAGATCCCCAAGGATACCGCCAACGGCGACTATACGACGACCTTCTGCCTGGCCGCTTCCAAGGCCATGCGCAAGAATCCCCGCGAGGTCGCCAAGATCCTGACCGAGCACATGGATCTGAGCGACACCTACTTCACCTCCGTTGAGATCGCAGGCCCCGGCTTTTTGAACTTCCGCCTCGGCGAGAAGTGGTATGCCGATGTGATCTCCGCCGTGGAAGAAGAGAAGGAAAACTACGGCCGCGACAACTGGCTGGACGGCAAGAAGTATATGGTCGAGTTCGTCTCCGCGAACCCCACCGGCCCCATGCACATGGGCAACGCGCGCGGCGGCGTGCTCGGCGATACGCTCGCAGAGGTGCTTGACTGGTCGGGTGCAAAGGTCTGGCGCGAGTTCTACGTCAACGACTTCGGCAACCAGATCGAAAAGTTCGCCAAGAGCATCGAAGCGCGCTACATCCAGCTCATCCGCGGCGAGGACGCCGTTGAGTTCCCCGAGGACGGCTACCACGGCGACGATATCCGCGAGCTTGCCAAGGCGTTTTACGACCTTCACGGCGAGAGCTACCTTGATAAGCCCGTCGAGGAGCGCCACGCCGACATGGCTCACTTCGGCCTTGAGCGCAACATTCCGAAAATGAAGAGCGATCTTGAGCGCTACGGCATCAAGTTCGACGAGTGGTTCTTCGAATCCAGCCTGCACAACAGCGGCTTTGTGGCCGACACGGTGGAGGAGCTGCACAAGCTCGGCTGGACCTACGAAAAGGAAGGCGCGCTCTGGCTCAAGACCGCCGAGATCATGCGCGAGCAGTACCGCAAGCAGGGCAAGAAGGACGAGGACATCGACAAGCTCGACCTCAAGGACGACGTGCTGCGCCGCGCCAACGGGTTCTACACCTACTTCGCCGGCGACATTGCCTACCACCGCAACAAGTTCGCCGTGCGTCATTTCGACAAGGTCATCAACATCTGGGGCGCGGACCATCACGGCCATGTGGCCCGTATGAAGGGCGCGATGGACGCGCTGGGCCTCGACGGCACCAACCGCCTCGATATCGTGCTGATGCAGCTCGTCAAGCTGGTGCGCGACGGCGAGGTCGTGCGTATGTCCAAGCGCACGGGCAAGACCATCTCCCTTTCTGACCTGCTCGATGAAATTCCCGTCGACGCCTGCCGTTACTTCTTCAACGCCAAGCCCGACACGCAGATGGAATTCGACCTCGGCCTCGCCGTGCGCGAGGATAGCGAGAACCCCATCTACTATATCCAGTACGCGCACGCGCGCATTTGCAGCCTCCTGAAGGCACTCGAGGAAGAGGGCCACAGCGTCAAGTCCGGCGCGGTGGATCTCTCCATTCTCTCGAGCGAGTCTGAGCGCGCGCTCATCAAGGAGCTTTCCTCCTTCGCAGAGGAGATCCGCATGGCGGCGCGCGACTACGACCCGAGCTATATCAACCGCTATCTCATGCGTCTTGCCGCGGCGTTCCACAAGTTCTACAACGCCTGCCGCATCAAGGGCGAGGACGATGCCGTCATCGACGCGCGCCTCAAGCTTGCCGCTGCGACGCGCCAGGTGCTTGCCAACGGCCTCCAGGTCATCGGCTGCTCCGCACCGGAGAAGATGTAAAAAACATCATACCGACAAGAAAACAGGCGTCCGGCCACTGGCCGGACGCCTGTTTTCGCCGTCATAGAACTTTTGCAAGAAAAGATTGCAGTCTTTCGCTCTGCGGGTAATCGAAGAGATCGGCAGGGGAGCCCTCTTCGATGATCGCACCGTCCGACATAAAGACCACGCGGTCGGCGACCTCGCGGGCGAAGCCCATCTCGTGCGTGACGACGACCATCGTCATGCCGTCATGAGCGAGATCGCGCATCAGATCGAGCACCTCGCCGACCATCTCGGGGTCGAGCGCGGAGGTCGGCTCGTCGGCGATGAGCAGTTCCGGACGGCAGGCCAGACCGATGGCGATCAGCGCACGCTGACGCATGCCGCCGGAAAGCTCATGCGGATAACGCTTGAGGATCTCCTCCGCCGGATGCAGGGCAAAATACTGCCGCGCCGCATCGTCCAGCAGGGTCTGGAACTGGGCGTCTGCGCCGCCAACGATCCCCGCATAGTCCACATACGCCAGCTGAGAAAAGATCAGCCCATCTACCTCATTAAAGGGCATTTCGTTAAAATCCCGGTCGCCGTACCGGGCAATATAGGCTTCATAATGGGCCATAAAATCACCGCCAAAAGGATTTTTCTCATTTTAACATACGCAGCAGCGGCGGTCAAGCACATGCCTGACCGCCGCAACGATTTTACCAATCTACATATACAGACTTCACATCGGAGTACGCGCCGTAGACGGTTTTGCCCTTGCTGTTCTTTTTAACTGCACGGACTTTTACATAGTAGGTCTTGCCTTTGGCAACCTTTTTCTTAAAGGAAGTGCCTGAGGCAGTGCCCAGTTTTTTGTAGCTGCCGTCT
>OHEG01000338.1_pt1 | contig 23235 bp, 18 predicted proteins | sample 1567181 | NCBI WGS metagenome assembly OHEG01 (sample SAMEA3879534, study PRJEB24766) | human gut metagenome | biome: human-associated habitat; feature: feces | place: USA | collected 1985/1987 | reverse complement strand
TGAGAAGTTATAAGATCGTAGGATCACAGAAAATATATGGAAGTTATAGTGGTATAAAGAAGATAAAAGTTAAATAATTTTTATGCCATATAAAAAAACTACTCTGCAAAGCAATGCTTTGTGGAGTAGTTTTTTATTTATTAGTTCGTGTCGTTGCATGTGTTGAATCTGAAAATGTCTGAGAAGAAATCTGGCTGTATTGTATATAAACCTCATTGAAAAACACATAATAAATTGGTAAGATATTAAGCAAGATAATAAGCAAGATGGAGTGATATAAATGGGAAAATATGAACCGCCATATACGATCTCAAATAAAATGTTGGAGCTTGTTTCTTCTATATCTGAAAAAGTAGGTAAAATAAGCAGTCACAGGGAATTGGAAACAAGGCCGCATTTAAGGAAAAACAACCGGATCCGATCCATTCATTCTTCCTTAAAAATAGAAGCAAATTCCTTGTCTCTGGCTGAAGTGAGAGATGTCATCAATGGTCATCTTGTATTGGGAGATCAAAAGGAAATACAAGAGGTGAAAAATGCATATGCTGCATATGAAAAAATCTCGGAAATAAATCCTCAAAGCATGTCAGATCTGAAAAAAATCCATGGAATAATGACCTATAGAACAGTAGAGGAATCCGGCTTATTCAGAAAAGGGGAAGAGGGTGTCTTTTCCGGAGATCAGTGTATTTTTGTGGCACCGCCGCCGAATATGGTAAATGAACTGATGAAGGATTTATTTTCATGGGTTAAAAACAGTGAAGGGACAATACATCCGCTTATTGTGTCAGCTGTTTTTCATTACGAATTTGTGTTTATACATCCTTTTGCAGACGGAAATGGAAGAATGGCCAGATTATGGCATACGGTAATGCTATACCGTTGGAGAAATGTGTTTGAATATATTCCGTTGGAAAGCCAGATTGAAAGATTCCAGGCAGAATATTATGATGCAATAGCAAAATGTCATGTGAATGGAAATTCAGATGTTTTTATAGAATTTATGTTAAGAATGATAGATCAGGTATTAGATGAAGTTATCATACAGGTAAATAAGACAAATGAAAATATGTCAGAATATGTAAAACGGATGTTGGAAGTAATGGAGTACGACGTTCCCTATACCGCTAATGCGATCATGGAGGCACTGCATTTGAAATCCAAGGAAACATTTCGAAAAAATTATATCAAGCCTGCCATAGAGTTGGGCCTAATAAAAATGACATTGCCGGAAAAGCCAAATAGTAAAAATCAGAGATATGTAAAACAATAATTCTTGATCTAAAGCTGGCTTTAGGTGTTACAATGTCTTCAGAGTGATTTTTCGCTACAAACAAAGGAGGATTCCCTCCTGCTTGTGGCAACGGATATTGATATGCCGCAGGGGCAGGAGGTCATTCTGACAACCAACGAAGAGACACATTATACGGAAGAATATCTGAAGGTAAAAAAGGAAAGATTGCAGTCTGTGGAAGATATTGATTAAACCAATTATCTATGCCTGATAATTTTCGTTATCTGTATAATCACTGTCGGCATGAGAGCGAGACCTACGATCTGACCGAGTGCCGACGTAGTCAGATCGGCTACGCTGAATACACTGTGCAGTCCCGGGATGAAAATAACCAGTGCCAGTAAAGAGACTCCCGCGGCGAAAGCATAGAGACTGTAGCGGTTCGAGGTCAGTCCCAGCCGGAAGATGGATTCGCTGCCACGGCAGTTAAAACCATGGAACAATCTGGCCAGTGTCAGTGTGGCAAAAGCCATAGTAGAGGCCATAGCCGAACTGACGGTCAGTCCGATGTGATAAGCTGTCATGGAGGCTACTGCGATCAGCAGACCCTGTGTTATCATCGTAATCATAAAGCCGCTGGTGAGGATTCCTTCCCGTGGATTCCTGGGCTTTTCCTTCAGAAGGTCGTCATCTGCCGGTTCCATGCCGATTGCCAGGGCCGGAAGAGAATCGGTCAGCAGGTTGATGAACAGCAGATGTACGGGTGTAAAAGGCACAGGAAGTCCCATCAGGGATGTGTATAATACTGCTAAGATACCGGCGGTATTACCGGACAGCAGAAACAAAATGGCATTTTTGATATTTCTGTATACATTACGCCCGTTTGCCACTGCCTTGATGATCGTTGCGAAATTATCATCTGACAGAATCATGTCTGCGGCATCCTTGGACACCTCGGTTCCGGTAATTCCCATAGCGACACCGATGTCCGCCTTTTTCAATGCAGGAGCATCATTCACACCGTCTCCTGTCATAGAGACAATATTACCTCTGCGCTGCCATGCCTCTACAATCCGGATTTTGTTCTCGGGAGATACTCTGGCATAGACGGAGATTTGCGCTATCTGTTCATCCAGTTCGCTGTCGCTCATGGCATCCAGCTCCGCACCTGTCAGTGCAAGGTCTCCTTCTTCGAATATTCCGATCCGGCGGGCGATCGCCACTGCTGTTACCTTATGATCACCGGTGATCATGACCGGACGGATGCCGGCTCTCTTGGAAGCTGCAACGGCAGCTGCAGATTCCTCTCTGGGAGGATCTACCATAGAGATCAGGCCCAGGAAGGTATAGCCATACTCCGCATGGATGTCGAGATTTTCATCCGATTCCTTGTAAGCAAAAGACAATACACGCAGGCCATTTTCCGAAAAAAGCTGATTCTGCATACGGATCTTGTCTTTTTCAGCTTCCGTCATAGGACGGATATCGTCACTGCAGCGCACATAGTCACAGCGGTCTAAGAGAACATCCACAGCACCTTTGGTGAGGATCGTGGGTACACCATGCAGTATATATTTCGTACTCATCAGCTTTCTGTCGGAATCAAAAGGCACTTCCTCAAGACGCTGCATGTTCTGCCGGAGAATATCTTCATGCATATTTGCTTCTTTCAAAATAGAAGATGTATCCGCTTTAATCCTTCGAAACATCTCTAAAAGGGCATATTCTGTAGGGTCACCGATGCCCTTGTCATCGACGATACTGGAATCATTGTTGAGGACTGCGTCGTAGAGCAGATAGCGATGAGTCTGATTCAAAAGGTCAAGCTGATCCGGTTCGTATAACCGGTCTTCTATATAAATCTGCTGTACCGTCATTTTATTCTGAGTCAGTGTTCCGGTCTTATCAGAGCAGATGACAGAGACACAGCCCAGACTTTCCACAGCTTTCAGATTCTTGATAATTGCATTTTCTTTTGCCATTTTCTGTGTACCAAAGGCTTGCACTATGGTCACAATGGAGCTCAGTGCCTCAGGGATCGCAGCAACAGCCAGTGCCACTGCAAACATCATGGAGTCCAACAGCGTCATCCGGCGATAGATACACAGGCAGAATACGACAGCACATATGAGCATGATCAGTATGGCAAGTCTGCTGCTGAACTTGTCCAGGCTTTCCTGCAGCGGTGTCTTGCGCTCTTTGGCTGCATTCATCAGTCCTGCAATCTTACCCAGCTCCGTCTCCATGCCGGTAGCAGTCACCAGCATCTCGGCGCGTCCGTAGGTAACCAGACTTCCGGAATAGACCATATTTGCCCGGTCAGCAAGCGCCACATCACCCTCTATAACGGCATCTGTTTTCTCTACGTTGGCAGACTCGCCTGTCAGAGAGCTTTCATTGACCTGCAGCGAATAGCTGTGCAGGATACGGCCATCGGCCACGATCATGTCGCCCGCTTCCAATATGACAATGTCACCCGGCACAATATTCTTCGATGGAATTTCCAGTTTCACACCGTCTCGAATGACTTTTGCACAGGGCGAAGATAACTGCCTGAGACTATCCAGAGAACGCTGAGCCTTTACATGCTGCAGGGTACCCAGGATGGCGTTGATCACCAGTACCAGCAGGATTACAATGGTACTCTCCGTATTGCCGGAAAACATGGAGATCGCAGCCGCAATGATCAGGATTACTACCAGCAGATCAGCAAACTGACTGATAAATACTTCCGGTATACTTTTGCGCCTGCTCTCCTGTAGGATATTTTCACCCTTTTCCAGGCGAAGCTCCTCCGCGCGGGCAGTAGTAAGCCCCTGTTCTGTCACCTGATATTTTTCCATGAGTTCTTTTACAGAAATATTCCAGATGTTTTTTTGTGTCATATACAAATCCTCCTTCTTAAATAATGTACCCGGATCCTTTGTTTATCACGCAAAAAAAAGACTTTTACTGCACGATAAACATACAATAAAAGTCTCGTTCCATTTCTGTAGAAGTGTACTGCCCGGTTAGCGACTGCCTGTGGCTTCACTAACGTGATGACGACCAACACAACACCGGTTATCCGATGTGAACTACTCCCTAATATTGGAAATATCCTAGCATATGCGAAAAGTATTGTCAAATATAAAATGGTTGCTATACACAGAATTATTTTTTTGATAAAATGATGTCAATAAGAATCTGGTTCTCAGGAATAAAGTTTGCAGATTACGGAAAGGCAGGAAGGTTAAGAGATGAACGAAATGATCAGAAAAAGAAATGAACAGCTGGCCAAAACAGTGATCAAGGGATTACAGTCCCGCAACATGTCAGGTTATTACGCAGAGGATAAAGAGGCTGCGCTGAAACAGGCACTGGAGCTGATCCCGGAGGGAAGCACCATTGCCATGGGCGGATGCATGAGTGCCGGAGAGATCGGACTGATCTCCGCGCTGGAAGCAGGCAATTACCACTATATCGACCGCTCTAAGATGGATGCCAGAGCAGGACTTATGGCAGCTTATGATGCGGATATCTTCCTCTCCAGTGCCAATGCCATCACCAGCGACGGTGTCATGGTCAATATCGATGGCAATTCCAACCGTGTCTCCTGCATAGCCCAGGGACCGAGGAAAGTAATCTTCATCGTCGGCATGAACAAGGTCTGCGCAGACTTAGACAGCGCCATGAAGCGTGCGAGAAACGTGGCTGCACCTATCAATGCCCAGAGATTCGACATCAAGACTCCCTGCAAAGAAACCGGAAAATGCTTCGACTGCAAGTCTCCGGATACCATCTGCTGCCAGTTCCTGATCACGAGATATTCCAGACATACGGACCGGATCCATGTGATCCTCGTAAATGACACCATCGGTTATTAGACAACAAAGGGGAAAAGACAATGACATTAGTATTGCAAAAAGGAAGACCTGCCGATACCACCGGCAGACTGGACAAAGAGATACGCACCTATGACCTGCTGGATGGCTTAGGCGTGGAATATGACCGCGTGGATCACGCGCCCGCGATGACCATGGAGGACTGTAAGGAAGTGGATGAGATCCTGGAATCCATGGTCTGCAAGAATCTGTTCCTGTGCAACCGTCAGGAGACCGCATTTTATCTGCTGATGATCCCGGATACCAAGGTGTTCCACACCAAGGATCTGTCGGCGCAGATCGGCTCGGCCAGGCTTTCTTTTGCCAAGCCGGAATACATGGAGAAATTCCTGGATATCACCCCCGGCTCTGTCAGTGTACTCGGTCTGATGAACGATAAGGAACATCAGGTGAAGCTGCTGATCGATGAAGAGGTGCTGAACAGCGAATATTTCGGATGCCACCCCTGCATCAATACCTCCAGCCTCCGGATGCGGACGGCGGATCTGATCGAAAAGGTGCTTCCCGCCATGGAACATGATTTTGTAAAAGTAAAGCTGTAAAAAGCATCTATGAACTTACGAAATAAAAGTGAGGAGCTCCTATGATACTGGAAATTCTGACATATACACATAATATTACGACTATGCTGTTCGGCATCTTCCTGTCGGCTTTTTTTCTGGGTGTGAAGAAGGACAAAACGAATGTAGGGAAGTTGTTGCTATTGGCAGTGATTTCCGGGGGATTATATATGGTCTGCGTATCTGTGCTGGGTCCGGAGATGATGGATCAGATATACCCACTGATCGTTCACGTGCCGCTATTGCTGATGCTGGTGCTCTATTATAAATTCAGAATATTACCGTCCCTGATCTCTATCTTCACTGCCTATTTGTGCTGCCAGTGCAGTAACTGGATGGGGTTGTTCGTACTGTCGGTAACAGGAAAAGAGTGGTGCTATTACGCCTGCCGTATCGTGGTGACGCTGGTGGTATTTTGGGTATTGTGCCGCTATGTCTGCCAGACGACGGCGATGCTGTTGACCAAGACGAATCGGGAATTACTGCTGATCGGAAGTCTGCCGCTGGTGTATTATATTTTTGACTATGCCACGACGAAGTTTTCCAGTCTGCTTTATACCGGCAACAGGGCGGTGCCGGAATTTCTCGGATTTGCCATCTGTCTGTCGTATCTGATTTTTTTGCTGGTGTATTTCCGGGAATACGAGATGAAGAGCAAGGCAGAGCAGTATAATGAGTTGATCCGTATGCAGATGAATTCTTTTCAGGCGGAGATGGACAATACAAGGAAAAGCGAGAAAAAGATGTCAATCCTGCGGCATGATACGAGACATCATATGGCCGTCCTGAGGACTCTGATCCAGCAGGGAGATTGTGAAAAAGCGCTGGAATATCTCAATGAGGTCAGCCAGACCTATGATGATACTGTCATTAAGGCATATTGTAGGAACGAAATGGTGAATTCGGTGCTATCTACATATAATACCCGATTTGAGGAGCAGAAAATTCCCTGGGATACACAGGTCACGATCGGAGAGAAGCTCCCCTGTTCGGAAATGATGTTCTGTGCGATCCTGTCGAATGTACTGGAAAATGCCATGCATGCGGTACAGGAGCTGCCGGAGAGCAGACGAAGGATTGAGCTGTCTCTGTCGGAGAAGGCAGGGCATCTGCTGCTCATGGTGAAAAATCCGGTGCAGATAATGCCGGTATTCACGGATGGAATTCCGGTCACAGAGCGTTCCGGACATGGTCTGGGGGTTCGGAGTATCGTATACTATGTGGAAAAACTCAACGGACAGTATCAGTTCCGGATGGAAGACGAGGAATTTGTAGTCCGGCTTATCTTCTGAGCACACTGGAGACTTTCTCCAGTGTCTTTTTCTATTGAGAAAACTTCTTCCTTTCGGTATAATGATGTCAACAATAACAGGTTGTTTGCAGGAAGGAGTCATTGAACGAATGAAATATACACTGGATTATCAGAAGTATGCGGAGCTGGCAAGACGCGTGGCGGCAGAAGGAAGTGTGCTGCTGCGGAATGAAGAGGATACCTTACCGTTACGCAGGGGACAGAGAGTATCTGTATTCGGAAGAACACAGTTTGAGCATTACAAGAGCGGCACAGGCTCCGGCGGCATGGTTAATGCTCCTTATGTCACGAATATCATTGATAGCCTGAAAGAAGATGGAATAATACAGGTAAACGAAGCACTGGAGCAGGTGTACCGTGAGTGGCTGAAGGAGCATCCCTTTGATGTGGGAGAAGGCTGGGCCATGGAACCCTGGAATCAGGAGGAGATGCCCGTAGATGAAGAACTGGCGGTGCAGGCAGCTGGACAATCGGATGCAGCGATCGTGGTCATCGGTCGTACTGCCGGAGAAGATAAGGATAACAGTGCGGCGGAGGGAAGCTATCTGCTGACAGCTTTGGAGGAGGAGCTCCTTCGTAATGTATGTCATGCTTTTGAGCATACGATCGTGGTACTGAATGTCGGTAATATTATAGATATGAAATGGGTAGACCGGTATCAGCCGCAGGCAGTACTCTATATCTGGCAGGGAGGTCAGGAGGGTGGCAGGGCCTGTGTAGACGTTCTGACCGGCAAAGTAAATCCCAGTGGTAAATTAAGTGACACGATTGCAGAAGATATTGAAGATTATCCTTCCACGGAAAATTTCGGAGATCCGGTGGAGAATTTCTATACCGAGGATATTTATGTAGGATATCGTTATTTTGAGACCTTTGCGAAAGATAAGGTGAAATATCCTTTCGGATTTGGATTATCTTATACGAAGTTCCAGACAGAGATCCTGGGATTCTCAGTACAGGGCATGGCAGTCACGGCAGTTGCAAAAGTAACCAATGTCGGGGGAGTATCCGGCAGAGAGACTGTGCAGCTGTATCTGGAAGCACCTCAGGGGAAATTAGGAAAGCCTCTGCGCCAGCTGGCTGCATTTGCGAAGACAGAAGAACTGAAGCCGGGTGAGACAGAAGAACTGCTGCTGAAAACAGAGCTGACGGAGTATGCTTCCTATGATGACAGTGGTGTCACCGGACATAAATCCTGCTATGTACTGGAAGAGGGAGACTATATCTTCTATGCCGGAACCGATGTGCGAAGTGCGGTAGAGGCTGGCAAGGCGACCCTGACAGAGCTTCGGGTAGTGCGGATGGTGACGGAGGCAATGGCACCGGTACAGGAGTTTAAGCGCCTGAAACCTTTCTTTTTCGAGGAAAAGGATCATGCCATTGCAAACTGGGAAGATGTACCTTTACGAACGATAGATCTGGCGGACAGGATTCTTAAGGAGAGACCTACGCAGAGTGAGTATGCGGGAGACCGTGGCTGGAAGCTGGCGGATGTATCGGATGGAAAAATCACATTGGAACAGTTTCTGACACAATTGTCGGACGAAGACCTGATCTGTATGACCCGCGGAGAGGGCATGTGTTCCCCGAAAGTGACTCCGGGTACAGCAGCAGCCTTCGGCGGAGTGACAGAAGAACTGAAGAAATTTGGGATTCCTATAGCCTGTTGTTCGGACGGACCCTCCGGTATCCGTATGGATTGCGGCACCATGGCATATGCCCTGCCTAACGGCACCTTGCTTGCCTGCACCTTTGATCCGGAGCTGGTGGAGGAGCTGTATGAGATGGAGGGCATGGAGCTTCGGAAGAACAAGATCGACACCCTCTTAGGACCCGGCATCAATATCCACAGGAATCCATTGAACGGTCGTAACTTTGAGTATTTTTCGGAAGACCCGTATCTCACCGGTATCATGGCAGCAGCACAGCTGACCGGCATGGGAAAATACGGTGTCACCGGCACCATCAAGCATTTTGCATGTAACAATCAGGAATTCAAGCGTCATGATGCCAACAGCATTGTATCGGAGAGAGCACTGCGGGAGATCTATCTGAGGGGCTTTGAGATCGCGGTGAAACAGGGTGGCGCTTACAGCATCATGTCTACTTACGGGCCGGTGAACGGACTGTGGACAGCTGGCAACTATGATCTCCTGACGACTATTCTCCGTAAGGAATGGGGATATCAGGGCATTGTGATGACTGACTGGTGGGCAAAGATCAACGAGGAGGGTGAGCCCGGCTCTGGCAGACAGACGATTCCCATGGTGCGGGCACAGAACGATATCTATATGGTCGTAGCGGATGCGGCATCCAACTCCGCGGGGGACAATACCGCGGAAGGGTTGGCAGATGGCAGACTGACCAGAGCACAGCTTACACGGAATGCGGCAAATATCTGTGGTTTCCTGTTACGTTCCGTTGCTATGGAACGGTTTCTGGACAGAGAGGAAGAGGAATGCACGGAGCTTCACAATCCGATAAGCACCGAGGGCGCAGGAGACAGCGGACAGGTGCTGGCGCGTCTGGAACTTCCGGAACCGAAGCTTTTAGAGGACATAGACCTTCCGTTGGAGAAGCTGTCCACGAAGAAGGGCACAAGTGCGGTATACCAGTTGCATTTCTCCAGGATCGGAAGATATGAACTGGTATTCCGGATGAGTTCTGCGTTAGGAGAACTGGCGCAGCTGCCGCTCTCCGTGTTCCTGAACAATACATTACAACAGACCGTGACCCTTAACGGCACGGAAGGTCAGACCATGGAACGTGTTGTAACACTGCCCATTCGTCAGGACGGTGAGAAATACATGAAATTATATTTCGGAGAGAGCGGTATCGACATGCGCCGCATGTTCTTACGCTATGTGGGTAAGAACGATATCGAAAGCTTCCGGAATGAATGATCCGGAAAACTTTAACGGAATATTTATGCATAGCCTCCCAAAGAATGATTGACTTCCCCTGCTTTTTCAGATACAATCTACTCTTGTACGTTTATAAGAAAAACTAACGAGGAGGCAGGAAAAGTGATAGCACAGATACTTGCAGTAGTTATATTTATAGCAATGTTTGTCCTGATCGTTCTGGAAGTATGGGAGAGACACGTTATTACACTGGGCTGCGGTCTGCTGACGCTGGTGCTGGTATTCGGACTGGGAATGCACAGTATGGGTGCAGTGTGGGAGACCTTGAATTTAGGCAGCTTTTTTACAAGTCATTTCTGGTATACGGCGGGACAGTCCGCGGAGACTTCCAGCGGCATTAACTGGGAGACGATCGTATTCGTAGCGGGAATGATGATCATGGTAGAGGGAATGGCGAGAGTCGGATTTTTCCGCTGGCTCTGCATGCGCCTTGCTAAAATGGTTAAGTATAAGGTAGTGCCGCTGTTCGTGACTTTTATGGTATTATCCGGTATTCTGGCAATGTTCATTGACAGTATCACCGTAATTCTGTTCCTGGCAGCAGTCACGATTGAACTGTCACAGCTGTTGATATTCAATCCGGTGCCTATGATCCTGGCAGAGGTATTCTGTGCGAATCTGGGCGGATCCGCTACCATGTGTGGAGATCCCCCCAACATCATCATCGGTACTTCCCTGGGATATTCCTTCACGGATTTCCTGACCAATACCGGTCTGATCGCAGGTATTTCCCTGGTCGTAGTTGTATTGTATTTTTACCTGGTATTCCACAAGGAGCTGCGTGCCAGCGAGGCGGCAGCAGCCGGCAGCAATCAGACTTACCCGGATCCTTCCGAGGCGATTACCGATAAAAAGGGATTCATTATCAGTACCGTTATTTTCCTGTGTGCAGTAGCATTGCTGGTAACCCATGCACAGACCGGTCTGACCGTATCCTGCATCGGCGTGTTTATCACTATCGTGACACTGATCGCCGCAGGCAGAGATGCCCTGAAGCTGATCAAGCAGATCGACTATAAGACGCTGCTGTTCTTCATCGGATTGTTCATGGTGGTAGGCGGTCTGGAGCAGACAGGTATCCTGAAAGTTATGGCGAACTTCATCGGTGACATCAGTAATGGTAATCTGATGCTGATGATCGCGATTATTTTGTGGATCTCCGCAATCGCCAGCGCGTTCGTGGATAATATTCCTTTTGCGGCGACGATGATCCCTATCATCAGCAGTCTGTCCGCGGCCCAAGGTGTGGAACTCTCTATCCTGGCATGGGCGTTAGCCATGGGAACCGATATCGGTGGAAGCGCAACTCCTATCGGTGCATCTGCAAATGTCGTGGGTATCGCTACCGCAGCAAAGGCAGGTCATATGATCAAGTGGGGAAAATATTGCAAAGTTATGGCTCCTGCGACTATAATAGTAATAGTAATCTCCATGGTAATGATCTATGCGAGATATCTGTAAGACTATAAGGAGGGCAGACCCATGAGTGAACAACTGATTATCTCCGTCAGCCGTGAGTACGGCAGCGGCGGACATGAGATCGCACAGAAGCTGGCAGAATATTACAAGCTGCCAATGTACGATCATAACCTGTTAGATGAGGTGGCTGCAAGCATGAATGTGAGCAGCAAGGAGCTGGCAGAGTTCGATGAAAAGAGACGTAACAAATTCCTGTACAGAAGTGTGATGGGAATGAACAGCTCTCCTGCAGATAATGTGGCGAGAATGCAGTTTGACTATATCAAGAAAAAGGCAGAGGCAGGAGAATCCTTTGTGATCGTAGGACGCTGTTCTGAGATCGTGTTGAAGGACAATCCGAATCTGATCTCCATCTTCGTATTAGGAGACAGAGAAGCCAAGATCGAGCGTGTTATGCAGATCTATGAGCTGGATGCGAGACATGCGGAGGAGCGCATGATCGAGAAGGACCGTCGCAGAAAATCTTACCACAACAGCCATTGTAAGGTAAAATGGGGCGACTCCCGGAACTACGATCTGTCCATCAACAGTAGCAGGCTGGGTGTGGAGGAGACCGTGGAATCTCTGAAGAATTACATAGATGCGAGAATCGCTCATAAATAGAATGATATAAGATAACAAAAATGCAGAGACTGTCTGTGGAAAATGTACAAGATAAAATCTTGTGGATGCCGTAGACAGTTTCTTTTTATTGCCATAGAAAGTGTGTCTTAAAAAATGCCGGACAACATTTAAGCAAATATTAAGGATTTCTGCCGCGACAAATACAAAGGAGTGTGGTATCCTAGGAGACAAATAGGAAAGAGGCTTAAGGAACGTACCGGTGCCGGTATGTGGAAATGAGGTACAACATGAGTGACAGAGAGCGAGACTCCATTCAGGAGATGGAAGATATACAAAAAGGTCTGGAAGCCTTTTTACAGCAGGAGATGCAGGAAATGCAGACGTCCGGCTCCGGCAGTGGGAAGTCCGGGACCGGAAGGCGGACAGCAGAGCGTCCGGCTCCACAGATGTTTGACATGACTGAGAATGACGAGGATGAGGAGGAACTGGATGTGATCGGATCCGGAAGACGAGCAAGAGCGGATGATTACGCGGAGGATTGGGATGATCCCGCGTATCGTAAGAGACAGGCGGCTCGCAGAGAGACGACGCGTAAGACTTCAGAGAATCGTAATAGTGGTGGCCGTAGTAACAGTAATGCAGATCGTCGCAGACAGGCGGCATCTGATAGACCTCGGCGTAGCAGAAGGGAGGACTATGCGGACGAATATGAGGACTACGAAGATCACAGAGAAAAAAATCGCTCCGGAAGAAAAGCAGGGAAGCGTGAGGAGATAGACACGAAAACGGATAAGAAGAGCAGAAAAGGAAACAAAAAGGAAGCCGGGAGCGGCAGAAAAAAGAAAAAATCCGGCTTCAAGCGCTTCCTGATCGCAGTGGCGCTGATCCTCGTATTTCTGGCAGCAGGGTTGTACGTCCTGGTGGGCAAGGTCTATGCCGAGATGAATTATGAAGAGATCGAATCCGTGGCAAGCTCTCCCATGAAGGAAGAAGGCGTCACGAATATTCTCCTGATCGGTAACGATTCCCGTGAGAACGGGGAGGATGGCAGATCCGATGCCATGATCCTCCTGTCTATCAGCAACAAGACGAAAAAGATATATATGACATCTCTGCTCCGTGACATGTATGTAGAGATACCGGGATATAAGGACAATCGTCTGAATGCGGCATATTCCTACGGCGGTGCAGAACTGCTGATGGAGACCATCGAGCAGAATTTTGACATTCATATCAGCCGCTATGTGCTGGTGAATTTTGAGGCATTTGCAAATCTGGTAGATGCCGTGGGCGGCGTGGATCTGGAGCTGACCGGTAAAGAAGTGGAATACGTGAACGGCTACCTGGTAGAATATAATATCCTGCTGGGCAGACCGGAGGGAACGGACTATTTCGATGACCTGTCCGGAGGTATGGTGCATCTGAACGGTCCTCAGGCGCTGGCATATTGCAGAAACCGTTATATCGGTACGGATTTCGGCAGAACCGAGCGACAGAGAAAAGTGCTGACAGAGGTCATTCATAAGCTGCCTAAGGGTGTACTCACGAATCCGAAGGGTCTGATTGACGGTCTGATGCCGAATCTGACCACGAACCTGACCCAGACAGAGTGTTACCGGTTAAGCCTCATGGCACCGAAGATTCTGACATACGATATTATACAGAACAGTATTCCCATTGAAGGCACGTATAAGGATGCGACCCATCGTAAAATGTCCGTGCTGGAGGTGGATTTCGAGGCAAATAAGAAATTCCTGCAGGAGAATCTGTATGGAACGGGAGACAGCACTGCGACAGCGGCTTCTGAAAATTAAGACTGATTTAGGAGAGGGCTAAGAGATTTCTTTGTAACAGAGGGAGAGTGTTTATGGGGCAGAGGAAAAAGCGGTTTGTGGCACTGGTTTGTGCGGTCAGTGTAATAGTGCTTAGCAGCTGCGGGGATGATCTGACACAGCAGGTCTGTATTCCCGGGGTGGAAGAACTGGCGCAGCCGATCGGAGGTTACCATACCGGACCGCAGGACGATCAGCCCGGGGATAATATCGGGGAGATCGTTCTGCCAGGTGGGAAGGGCGGTGACAATACTGCATTGCCGGAATCGGGACAGTCCGGAGCTTCGGATACTTTGATGGGGGAACGCTGCACGATCACGATCTCCGCGGCAGGGGATGTAACTTTGGGCAATCATCAGGAACAGGATTACAGCTATTCATTCCGTCAGGCATACGATCAGGCGGAGGATGAGGGATATTTTTTCGAGAATGTGAGAGATATTTTCGAGGCGGATGATATGACCATCGTGAATCTCGAAGGGCCGCTGACCACATCGGAACAGATGCGGGAGGGGCAGACCTACTGCATCAAGGGAGATCCGGCATATGCCCATCTACTGACTTTGGGGGATATCGAAGCCGTCAGCTTTGCGAACAACCATCGACTGGACTACGGAGAGCAGGGCAGCCGGGATACAGTGGCAGCATTGGAGCAGGAGGGTATTGTCTATGCCTATGATAAAAATGTAGGCATCTATGAGATCCCGGACAGCGCGGCAGCCCACGGCGGAGAGCGGAATCTGAAGATCGGCATTATCTCCGTTAATGAAGTGGAATGGGGCGCACAGGCGGAGAAACTGATTCAGAATAATATCGAAGTCTTGCGGGAACAGAACGTGGATCTGATCCTCGCCTGTTGTCACTGGGGTATCGAAAAAGACAATTATCCGGAAAATTATCAGCAGCAGCTTGGCAGGAAATGCATTGACTGGGGTGTGGATCTGGTCATCGGTCATCATCCCCATGTCCTGCAGGGAATCGAGGAATACAAGGGCAGATATATTATCTACAGTCTGGCAAATTTCTGCTTCGGAGCCAACCGGAATCCGGAGGACAAGGACACCATGATCTTCCAGCAGACCTTTACTTTTGAGAACGGGGAAAAGGTGGAGGATCAGAACGCCCGGATCATTCCCTGTATGGTAAGTTCTGTCAAAACAAGGAATGATTTCCGACCGACGCCGGCAACGGGGGAGGATAAGCAGAGGATCCTGAAGCGTATGAACGAATACAGCAGTTCTTTTTGTGTGGCGTTTGATGAGGACGGCGGGATTATAGTGAATTGACCGATGGGAAAGGATAGGAATTGCCATGGAAAAAGCGTTTAAGCTGGACTTTATCAATGACAAAACAGGAAGTCTGTATGTGAATTGCTGCGGGTGCTCTCAGACGGAAGCACTGCACAGCTTCGGACCGGCATCCAAGCCACACTACCTGATCCACTATGTCTTAAGCGGCAAGGGGCATTTCCGGTTCCATGACAAGGAATACCGGCTGGAAGCAGGGTACGGATTTTTGATCCAGCCCAACGAGCTGGCTTTCTATCAGGCGGATGCGAAGGATCCCTGGAGTTATCTGTGGGTCGGATTTGCCGGGAGCCGCGCGGAAGAGTATTTACATAGCATGGGACTGTCAGACAGGCATCCTATTTTTTCCTGTGATAAATCAGAGGAGCTGTATTCGATTGTCCGTGATATGATGGAACACAATACCTTTGGAATCGCGGATGATCTGCGCCGGAACGGACTGCTGGGAGTATTCCTGTCTGTGATCGCGGACAGCGCCGGTGTGGTAGCCAGAGAGGAAGAGGATAAGGGGAACCAGTATGTGAAAAAAGCGGTATCTTTTATCCAGAGTAACTACTGTAACCCTATCAAGGTCACGGATGTGGCGGATTATGTGTGTATCAACCGCAGTTATTTATATACATTGTTCCAGAATTATCTGGGAATGTCGCCTCAGCAGTTCCTCACCACCTTCCGTATCACCAAGGCGAGAGAGCTGCTGGAATCCACCAATTATCCGATTGAGAGTATTGCCCTGTCCTGTGGATATAGTGATGCGCTGGTATTTACCAAGGCATTCCATGCCATGAAGGGCATGTCCCCGTCAAAATACCGCAAGGAAAGCCACAAAGAGAGCACAAAAGAACAGCTCCAGGAGGTCGAAGGGCTGATCGCCCGGCTCCTGAAACCGTAAAGAACAACATTAAAAAAGCCCATTCATTTGAATATGAATGGGCTTTTTTGGTGCCTTGGTTTCATACAGGAATTCTATTTATTTAAGTTATTTTCTACATATTCCAGGATATAGAAATTATCCTCCGGCATCTGGCATCCGACGATATACAGTCCGTTATCGTCGGAACAGCGGATGATGCGACCTTCCAGTACATTATGATTCGGCAGAGCAAAATCATGGATCGTGATAATGACTTCTGCATTTTTGCTTTGGGTGAATATCTTGTCTGTGGCCAGGAAGGCGAATCCGTTGGCACTGATATTTTCCATGGTAGCCGCATATTCCGTATCGGAATTTTTGAACTTAATAGTACAGGTATTATTCAGATCCATACGAGGGTATTTGCGTCTATTGTTGATCCTGGGTCTGGTAGTAATGGTAATCTTGAAAGCATGTTCACCATTTTCAGGAGCAGGAGAAATGGTGGCTTTGTCCCAACAGTACAGGATATTACCTGCGGTAACCTGCAGCATACAGGAAGCAGACCCGTTAATCGTCAGCTTCTTCTGACAGGATACCAGCAGGCCTTCCGGAATCTGTTCGATTAGTTCTCCGAGGTATTCCGTATCTCCCTGACCGACTAATTTCAGATCGATCTTCATGCCGGGCTTGACGTCTTCAATACCCATGAAACCACCAATACCCAGATCACACATCATGTTCTCCATGACATCTTCGATGGTATTGATATTGTCTGCTGTTTCCTGATACTTGCTGAGCATCCGTTCACTGGTACGGCTGGAATGCGTGATACAGGTTGTAATGGTATCCACGATGTTAGATACCTGCTCCATGTTGGATACCAGCTGAGTGTTAGAGCTCTCTACTTCTTTAATGGCATTATCTACAACCTGAATGTGATTGCCCAGCTGCACGGAATCAGAAGCGATCTGATTTACGTTATCTCCGGTCTGCGTTACTTTTTCCAGAGTGATCTGGATCAGCTTTAATGTCTCTTCAATGGAAGAGGTCATCTTCGCGGAGGTAGCATCCAGCCGGGAGAGAGCATTCCTGATCTGCTCAGAGGAAGCGTGGGTCTCAGTGCTTAAGGTACGGATCTGATCCGCTACGACAGCGAAGCCCTTGCCGGCTTCCCCGGCTCTGGCAGCTTCGATGGAAGCATTTAATGCCAGCAGATTCGTCTGGTTTGTGATCTTCTCTATGGTGCCGGTCTCCTGTTTTACCATTTCGAATTCCTGACGGAAATTCTCCAGAACATTTTCCAGCTCGGTGGACAGCTGTGACATGGTAGCAGCGGTATTCACCAGACTCTTCAGGTCTTCTGCGCTGACGCCGGAATGGGATTGCGTTTTTTCGACGAGCGTGATCATTTCTCCGATCAGAGCTACCACATTTTCTACCTGGGCGCGGATATCGGAGGTCATCTGTGTGGATGATGTGGTACGATCCTGCAGCATATTGTTGTTGTCAGTCAGCTCATTCATACCCAGCATGACGATATCGGAGCCATGCTTATTCTCGGAAGCCAGCTCTCTTACGACTGTGATGCCATCGAGAATGATATTACTCGAAGACTTAACCTGCTCTACAGTGGTTACGACTCTGTGCAGGTCAGCCTTGATGCTGTCGGTCATGGCACCGTCGGATTCGTTCAGATGACGGATGGACATGACATAACAGATGTAGCACAGGACGATACAGGACAGCTGTAACTGATAATTCTTCATATCGGAAGCACTGTTGAAGCCCAGCATATAGCGATAGACGGCTGCACCGACGATGATCAGAGCATTGGCGATACCGCAGTTGATCATGAATTTCCGGTTCTTATATAGTACCAGCAGGCTCGTCACCGGCAGAATGTAAGTGAAAGCGATCGGGGAAGCTGTAGTACAGATGACAAAAGTGTAGAAGATGCCGTAACCGATGACCAGATCGTAGCGGTAGAGCTCCGTTGCCCAGCCTTTTACGTGTAACAGCACTTCGCCAAAGATCAGAGGCAGTCAGCACAATGCCAGAAAAATAAGGTAAGAAGTGGTGGGATATAATCCCCCGGACGCATCGGAGCCATAGTTGGCACTCAGTAAAACAGCAAAAACGATCCAGATCTTACGGGCTTTCCGATTAGCTTTTTCTTTGAAAATATTTTCGTCGTATGTCATGATACATATCCCCCTTTACAGTCCTCTCCGGTATGTTCAAAAAAATGAATCAAATGGTGGATCACTTCCCTGCTTTCCGGAAGCTCCGGGTAAAAAGCGCTGAACGCATGGGTCAGGCGGGGATCCTTCGGGTAGTTGATCAGTTTATGGGGCATCTGATGTCTGCGCAGAGCCTTTTCAAAATTCAGAGTATAACTCTGAAGATTATCGTTGTCACTGGTGATCAGGAGACTGGGTGGCAGGCTGGTCACGATGTCCGGGTGCTCCGGAGATACATAGGGGGCAAAAGCACTTTTTTTATAATGCCGGCCGTAGAGATATCTGGGGAGGAAAAGTCCGATCTGATCCAGGCGATTCGTATAGAACATTCCGCTGATCAGGCCAAGTGCTCGGACTGGCAGGTCAGAAGGGGTTACTCCGGCAGCCTGTGCCAGTGCAGTGCTTCGCTGCATGGCGATTCCATAAGTCAACAGACAGGCACCGCCGCTGTCGCCGCAGGCATATATGTGGGAAATGTCACCGCCGTATTCCGTCAGATGATCCCGGATAAAATCCAGTGCCAGATGCAGGTCAGCCAGCTGGTCATAGAAGAGACAGTCCGGTATCAGCCGGTACTCAATGCTGAATATCAGATAACCCGCCTCACAAAGGGAGGCACAAAAGGGACGGTTGAATTCCTTGTTCCCTATGAGGAGGCCTCCGCCATGTACGTTGACGATGACCGGAAGAATCTCTCCGTCCCGTCCCCTGGGACGGTAGACATCCAGACGATGGGCCGGAACATGCTTCTCATCATAGAAAATATCCGATTGTAGGAAAACGTCTTCCGGAAGAGGATACTCTTTGCCCCTGGAAGCGTAACTTTGCTCGAATGCCGCCCGCTGCTTATAGAACATTTGACATATAAAGCTTTTCATGTGTACTCCTGATTCTGACTGTATATGTTTCAATAAAAGAGAAATATTTGTCGAAAAAAAGCGATATGCAGTCTTTAAAAGAATACCACAGAAATGAATAGATTAAAATAGAAAATGCAACATTCTGTTATGGAATGTTGCATTTTGTCTTGCACTACATATTTCGGCTGACCATGGGAAAACTTTAGTCCTTTTTATAAAAATCGTTATCACGAACTATATATATCGTTATAATGATTTTACGTAACATATATCATAGCTGTATATCGCGGAATACGGCATCTTTGTCATCCTGTTCAATCCCCAGATAATGCTTGGTGATCTGAAAAGAAGAATGATTGTAGATTTCCATCAGCAATGCGGGCGGCGTTCCCATTTTCCAGGCATGGTAGCCGAAGGTCTTCCGCAGGGAATGGCATCGCACGACATCATCGATCCCAACCTGCTCCGCGGCTCTGCGGACAATGCGGTAGGCCTGATACCTGGAGAGAGGGGAAGCTGTTTTTCTGGGACTGGGAAAAAGGTAGTCTGTGTCGGTTACGAAAGACTGTGTTGTCCGGTAGGACTGTAGTGTTTTCTGAAGTTCTCTGTTGATCAGGATTCGGGTCTCTTTTCCTGTTTTCTTTTCTGTGATCAGAAGATGGGTGTAAAAGCGGCGGTGTTCTGTGCAATAGACATCTCCCCAGGTGAGATGAAGAATGTCGTTGATACGGAGAGCAGTGTTCAGACCGATCAGGATGAGAGTGTAATTCCGGAAGTTAGGCTGTTTGATAAGGTAGTAATCTTTGAAATCATGTAAAAGTTGTTTGCTGCGGATAGGTTGTGTCGTGCTCATAATAGCCTCCTTGAAAGTATTAATAAATAAGGAAAATGCAACATTCCATAACAAAATGTTGCATCAGTGAGAACCAGCAGGCAAGGAAGGCTGAATAAAAACAGGGAGGTTATCAATTATGCTGCGTCTGACCGTTAGTCCGGAAGAATACCTGATGATCAATGACAATATCAAGATCGTGTTCCTGGGAGGAACCAAGAATCATCTCCGCATCATGATCGATGCACCGAAAGAGGTGAACATCGTGCGGAGCACGGTATTAGAAAACCAGATCACAGATCCGGAGGAGAGAGCGAAGCTTCCTAAATATTATGCGGAAGAAGAGCACCCGGAGAAGTACCGCAAAAAATCCAACGTGATCATCACAAAGGGAAATGCGGACAAATAATTTCATACGGTAATAACCGGAGGAAGAGCGGCTCTGTCAGGGCCCGACAGGGAAGCTCCTACTCCGGTTACTATAAAAACTAACAACAAGTATCTGGGAGAAAAGGATTTCTCAATAACAATACAGATACGCACACTGCCGCAAAAGGAATTGGGCAGTAATACAAGGAGGTAAATATTATGGTAGTACAACACAATCTTACAGCTATGAACTCTAACAGAATGTTAGGCTTAACCACCGCTTCTCAGGCAAAGTCCACCGAGAAACTGTCTTCCGGTTATAAGATCAACCGTGCAGCTGATGATGCAGCAGGCCTGTCCATCAGTGAGAAGATGAGAAAGCAGATCAGAGGTCTGACACAGGCTTCCCTGAATGCACAGGATGGTATCAGTGCAGTACAGACCGCTGAAGGTGCTCTGAACGAAGTTCAGGACATGCTGCAGAGAATGAACGAACTGGCTGTAAAGTCTGCAAACGGTACTAATTCTGAGACAGATAGAACTTATATTCAGAATGAAATTGATCAGTTAACAACGGAAATTGATCGTGTATCTGAAACTACGAAGTTTAATGAAACCTATCTGCTGAAGGGTGATAAGTCTGGCGATAAGGCGACCAATTTCCAGTACAAGGAAGTAGAAGTAACCAATCAGGATCTTTACTATGTAGAAAATGGTAAAGTTAATACTTTGAAAAAAGGTTCCTACAAATCTGCTGTAGATATTGCAAATCATGATTATTATACCAGCAAAGATGGTGTACAGGTTGGTCAGAAAATTACCGCTGCAGAGCATGATACATACGCAGAAACTACTAAAGTAAACGTGATTACTGAAGATGTATATACCAAAGATACATCAACTGGAAATTTCGTTTCTGCAAAAGGTACTGTAAAGGATGCAACGGGCACCACAAAATACTACACTTTGACTAAAGGAACGGATGGCTTGTACGAAGCAGCTGAAAAAGCGGATCCAACCGCTGAAGAGTATGATAAGGTAAAGGCTGGAGCTACCGTATACGACAAAGATGGTAATGAATACAAAGAAGGTAGCTTAGTTAAGGATATTACGAAGTACTATGCATCTATTAAACCAGGAATCTTGGCAGGTGATAGTAAAGTAACAGATGTTGCTAAAGTTACTACCAAGGGAACAACACAGTTTACTGATAAAGATGGTAATGAAATAGCTGCAAATGGTCTTGGTAATTACATTAACAATGATGGAACTCTTAAGGCTAACTCCGGTCTTTACATTAATGGAAACCTTGCAACACAGGATGATGTTGCTAAGATGGTTGATTTTTCTAAAACCTTTGATACGGGAGCTTTAACACTTAAACTTCATGTTGGTGCAGATGCAACTGACAATAATCAGATTTCCTTAAAGATTGATACCATGAGTGCTGATGGACTGGGTGTAAAGAACCTGAAAGTTGATGGTGCAGATGATACTAATGCCAAGAATGCAGTTGAAACAATCAAGGAAGCTATCCAGAAAGTATCCACTCAGCGTTCCGCACTTGGTGCTGTTCAGAACAGACTTGAGCACACCATCAACAACCTGGACAACGTAGTTGAGAATACCACCAGCGCAGAGAGCCAGATCCGTGATACCGATATGGCTACTGAGATGGTTAAGTACTCCAACAACAACATCCTGGCTCAGGCAGGTCAGGCTATGCTGGCTCAGTCCAATCAGGCTAACCAGGGCGTACTGTCTCTGTTACAGTAAGCTTAAGCTGAGATCAGGTTGTTTCCTAAGAGGAACGAACCATATCTGTAAGCGTTATGTAAGAACCAAAGGGCAGTCCATGACGGGCTGCCCTTTTTGGGTTTTTATAAGACCCTTTGATCATCCAAAGATTTCTTTTCCAATTCTTTCGAAAAATTATCATAGTAATCCATGGCTGCCTGTGTAGAAATAGAAAGCTCAGTTTCTAATTCCCGGATCGTATCTTCCTTTGATACATGAAATTTTTTGCATAAACGAACAATTTCTTCTGCTTTTCCCTCTTCTTTCCCATCTTCTTTTCCATCCTTGTAAATAACTCTCTTTTCCGCCTCAGCATCATACTCAAAAAACACCATATCAATAACCTCCTTCTTATTCTCAAGCAAAAATTCCTTCAAAATATCCCTCCTGATACATACGTCCACGGCCTGAACGATGGCCTGTCGGTTTGGATACATCTTTGCCTGCTCACGGACTTCTGCGACAAACTGGGCGTACTCCTTTAAAATCTGGCAGGCATCCATCAGCTCGGCGTTGAACCCGAGATTGATATTGATTATCTGTACCTGTAATTCAAGCTGAGGAATCTCTTCCTTATTCCGGTAGGCACTGGACAGCTTCAGGGTGCTGTATTCTGGGAGAGGATCCGTTCCGTTATAAAACACTACAAAATGTGGAGTATCCAGTATCTGTAACTTGTTGGAATAAAGCAGGTTATCTGTGCTCATCTTTGAATATTCACTTGCCAGATACAGCAAAAAGCGATACGGCATATTGGGATTCAAGGTGGACTGGTGCTCAAAAAACCATAGATCAAAATCCACCACAAATGACAGGTCGTTCTGTAAGCTTAGGTAAACCGCATTTTCCAAAGTTGTAATATGCAGTAGCTCCGGATCTTCATAATGCGAGTGATTCAGCGCATTGTACAGCGAGAGCAGCTTCTCCTTGTCATGAAATATTTTCCGGAACACCAGATCCTTATAATTTCGCTTTCCGGAAGCAGGTATTGCCACAGCCACATTCCCCGGCGCAGCCGCTACCGTATTTCCATATGAAATTTCTTCCGCAACAAATTTTTTCCAGAATCTCGACACAGTATTCATTAAATACTCCTCCGAAAAATAGTTGCTGGTCATATTATTTTGTTTTAACTCCATAAAACTCCTTTCTATAATTTCAAACCCTAAATCAATAAAAAAACGA
>OHEG01000336.1_pt1 | contig 23297 bp, 20 predicted proteins | sample 1567181 | NCBI WGS metagenome assembly OHEG01 (sample SAMEA3879534, study PRJEB24766) | human gut metagenome | biome: human-associated habitat; feature: feces | place: USA | collected 1985/1987 | reverse complement strand
CTGATTTTTATTGTAAATTAAAAAATATGGAGGAAACAAAAATGGCAAACTGGGAAAAGAAAGAACAGCTCTATGAGGGCAAGGCTAAGAAAGTATTCGCTACTAACGACCCTGATCTTGTTATCGTTGATTACAAGGACGACGCTACTGCTTTCAACGGCGAGAAGAAAGGCACTATCGTTGGCAAGGGTGCTATCAATAACAAAATGACAAACTATATGTTCAAGCTTCTTGAAAAAGAGGGTATCCCTACTCATCTTGTTGAGGAGATCTCTGACAGAGAAACTATCGTTAAGAAGGTCGAGATCGTTCCGCTGGAAGTTATCGTAAGAAACGTTGCAGCAGGAAGCTTCTCAAAGAAGCTCGGTATCGAGGAAGGCACAAAGCTCAAGCAGCCTACACTTGAGTTCAGCTACAAGTGCGACGAGCTTGGCGACCCATTCATCAACAAGTATTATGCTCTTGGTCTTGGTCTTGCTACTGAGGAAGAGATCGAGGATATCACAAAGTATGCTTTCAAGGTAAATGAGTTCATGCTTGGCTTCTTCAAGAACATCGGCATTGACCTTATCGACTTCAAGATCGAGTTCGGCAGATTCCACGGAAAGATACTTCTTGCTGACGAGATCTCACCTGATACTTGCCGTTTCTGGGATTCTAAGACACATGAGAAGCTCGACAAGGACAGATTCAGAAGAGACATGGGCGGCGTTGAAGAGGCTTACCATGAGATGATAAAGAGAGTAATGGGAGAATAATATCTATGGGCGGTTTTTTCGGAGCTGTTTCAGCTAATGACTGTATTCAGGACGTTTTCTTCGGGACCGACTATCATTCACACTTAGGCACAAGGCGGGGCGGAATGACTTCATTCTCCCCTGAGCTTGGCTTTCAGAGAAATATTCACAGCATTGAAAACTCACCATTTCGTACTAAATTTGAAAAAGACGTTGACAAAATGAGAGGAAACATCTGTATCGGCTGCATAAGCGACACAGATCCTCAGCCGATAATGGTACGCTCGAAGTTAGGACTTTACGCAGTGTGCTCTATCGGTGTAATACAAAATGCCGCTAAACTGGCTGACGAGCTGCTTGAAAAGGGCTGCGCAAACTTTGAGACAATGAGCAGCGGCGCTATCAATTCCGCAGGGCTTATCGGTGCGCTGATCGCACAGAAGGACAGCTTTGTTGACGGCATAAGATACGCACAGGACAAGATAGAGGGCACGATGTCGCTTGCTATAATGACAGACAAGTCGATGATCGTTGCCAGAGATAAGGACGGACGGCTTCCTATTATAATAGGACAGCGTTCTGACGGATATTGCTTTTCTTTTGAATCATTTGCATATCAGAAGCTTGGATACTCCACCTGTCACGAACTAAAGGCGGGAGAGATAACTGAGATAACCAAGGACGGCTACAATATCCTCAGCGAAGGTACAGACAAGAAAAAGATCTGCACTTTCCTTTGGACTTATTACGGCTACCCTACCGCTTGCTATGAGGGCGTGAACGTGGAGCTTATGCGAACACGCAACGGCGAGATAATGGCGGAGAACGATATGAAAAACGGCAGGCTCCCTGACGTTGATTTCGTTTGCGGAATACCTGATTCGGGCGTTCCTCACGCTATAGGATATGCAAACAAAAGCGGCATACCTTTTGCAAGACCGTTCATCAAGTACACTCCTACATGGCCTAGAAGCTTTATGCCAACAAGCCAGTCTATGAGAAACAGAGTTGCGAAGATGAAGCTTATACCTGTTCACGAACTTATCGAGGGCAAGAAGCTTCTGTTCGTTGACGACAGTATCGTCAGAGGAACTCAAATGAGGGAAACTGTTGAGTTTCTTTACGAGAACGGCGCAAAGGAAGTCCACATGAGATCAGCCTGTCCTCCTATCATGTATGGCTGCAAGTATCTTAACTTTTCACGCAGCACCTCGGAGCTTGAACTTATCGCAAGACAGATCATTGATGAGAACGAGGGTATCGAGGGAGTTAAATACATTGAAGAATACAGCGATTCAAGCACTGAGCGTGGCAAGCTCCTCAGGGACGAGATATGCAGAAGACTTAAACTTACCTCTGTTGAATTCCAATCGCTTGAAGGCACTGTAAAGGCTGTGGGTCTGCCAAGCTGTGAGCTTTGCACCTACTGCTGGAACGGAAGGGAATGATTTAATTGGTAACAGGTATCCATGAAGAATGCGGCGTTTTCGGCATTTATACTAACAAGACAAGCGATGTTGCGGCTCAGACTTATGTATCTCTTTACGCATTACAGCACAGAGGTCAGGAAAGCTGCGGTATCGTTGTAAACGACGACGGCGTGTTCAGCTATCACAAGGACGTGGGTCTTGTCAATCAGGTTTTTGACAAGGAAACTCTCGAACGGCTCGGCAAGGGCAATATTGCTATAGGTCATGTGAGATATTCGACCACAGGCAACTGCAATGCTTCAAACGCTCAGCCGCTTGTTGTTCGTCACATAAAGGGTCCTATGGCTATCGCTCACAACGGAAATCTTACTAACGCAAGAGAACTTAGAGAGCAATATGAAAACAAGGGCATGATATTCCACAGCACAAATGATACTGAGGTCATATCATACGCCATAACCGAGGAACGTCTTAGAGCACCGTCTATACAGGCGGCGCTTGAAAAGGCTATGTACAAGATAAAGGGTGCGTATTCGCTGCTCGTTATGTCGCCGACAAAGCTTATTGCGGCGAGAGATCCTGACGGCTTCAGACCCCTTTGCCTCGGAAAGATAGACGACGGCTATGTGGTAGCGTCGGAGACCTGTGCTTTTGACAGCATCGGCGCTGAATACATAAGAGATCTTAAACCAGGTGAAATGATAGTTATTGACAAAAACGGTGTGAACTCTATCACGACTCACTGCGGCAAAAAGGGTACTATATGCGTATTTGAATATGTATATTTTGCTAGACCTGACTCTGTTATCGAGGGGTCGAGCGTTCACATGGCAAGGCTCAGGGCAGGAAAATATCTTTGGAGAGAACACCCTGTTGACGCTGATATCGTCATAGGCGTGCCTGACTCGGGACTTGACGCTGCGCTGGGATTTTCTCAGGAAAGCGGCATACCATACGGCATTGGATTTATCAAGAACAGATACATAGGCAGGACGTTCATTCAGCCTAGCCAGACAGAGAGGACAAACTCCGTCAAGATAAAGCTCAACGCTATTTCAAGCACTGTTAAGGGCAAGAGGGTCGTTATGATAGACGACAGTATCGTCAGAGGAACGACTTCGGGACGTATCGTCAAGCTGCTGAGGGACGCAGGTGCAAAGGAAGTTCACGTTCGTATCTCCTCCCCTGCATTCATTGCACCATGCTATTTCGGAACGGATATAGACAGCAAGGAAAATCTTATCGCCTGCAAGATGACCAATGAAGAAATATGCGAATATATCGGTGCAGACAGCTTGGGATATCTCAGTGTTGAAAGCGTTAAAAGGCTTGCGGGAAATTCAAATTGTGATTTCTGCGTAGGCTGCTTTACAGAGAAATACCCTATCGAAGTTCCTAAGGATATGCCTAAGGACAAATTTGAATCGAAGATATCGGAAAAGAAGTAAATAACTGAAAGGATATTTTATCATGAATACAAACAGTTTTTCAAACAGCTACAAGGAAGCAGGCGTTGACGTAACGGCAGGCTACAAGGCAGTTGAGCTTATGAAGCAGCACGTTGCAAGGACCATGACGAGCGGTGTTCTCAGCGGCATCGGCGGCTTCGGCGGTCTGTTTGAGCTTGACATGACAGGTATCACAAAGCCTGTTCTCGTTTCAGGCACAGACGGCGTTGGCACAAAGCTCAAGATAGCTTTTCTTATGGACAAGCATGACACAGTTGGTATCGACTGCGTGGCAATGTGCGTAAACGACATTATCTGCTGCGGTGCAAAGCCACAGTTTTTCCTTGACTACATCGCTGTTGGCAAGAACTATCCTGAGAAGATAGCTCAGATAGTTTCTGGTGTTGCTGAGGGCTGTGTACAGTCAGGCTGTGCGCTTATCGGCGGCGAAACGGCTGAGATGCCTGGTTTCTACCCTGTTGACGAATATGACCTTGCAGGCTTCTCTGTTGGCGTTGTTGACAAGGACAAGATACTTGACCCAAGCACTCAGAAGGCCGGGGACGTTATGATAGCTATCAAGTCAAGCGGTGTTCACTCAAACGGTTTCTCACTGGTAAGAAAGGTATTCAGTGTTGACGAAAAGACTCTTTCTGTTCACTATGACGAGCTTGGCAAGACACTTGGCGAGACACTTCTCACACCTACAAAGATATATGTAAAGGCTGTTATGAGCCTGCTTGATTCTGTTAAGGTAAAGGCTATATCTCACATCACAGGCGGCGGATTCTATGAGAACATTCCACGTTCACTTCCTGACGGACTGTCTGTAAAGATTGCAAGAAGCGACGTTCAGGTGCTTCCTATTTTCGACGTTATTGCAAAGACAGGAAACATTCCTGAGAGAGATATGTTCAACACATTCAACATGGGCGTTGGTATGACAGTTGTTGTTGACAAGGCTGACGCTGACAAGGCTATCGAAGCTATCAAGGCGGCAGGCGAAGAAGCTTACGTTCTGGGCGAGCTTGTTGACTCTGACATGGGCGTTATCATCTGCTAAGGGTAAAGAGATATGAAGAAGATATGCGTTCTTGTTTCGGGCGGCGGAACAAACCTACAGGCGCTTATTGACGCTGAAAAAAGCGGCATTATAAAAAACGGCAAGATAACCTGCGTTATATCCTCGAAGGAGGGTGCTTATGCTCTTGAGAGGGCGAAAAATGCAGGTATCGGCACTGTCGTTATTCCGAGAAAGGAATATGCTGACAGCAAGAGTTACAGCGAGGCTATTCTGGCTGAGCTTAACAGACAAGGTGCTGACCTTGTGGTGCTGGCCGGATTTATGGTCATTCTTGACGAGTGCGTCACAAAGGCTTATCCTTACAGGATAATAAACGTTCACCCTGCACTGATACCGTCATTCTGCGGCGAGGGCTTTTACGGACTTAAAGTTCATGAAAAGGCTTTGGAATATGGTGTAAAGGTATCGGGTGCGACTATACATTTTGTAAACGAAAAGGCTGACGCCGGAGCTATTATTTTGCAGGGTGCTGTGGACGTAGCCAATGACGAGACGCCTGAAAGCTTACAGAAGAAGATAATGGAAAATGTTGAATGGAAGCTTTTGCCGAAAGCTGTTTCACTGTTCTGCGAGGACAGGATAAGCATTAAGGACGGCAAGGCTTACGTTGACCTTAAAGACTGAGAAAAAATTATGGAGGACAAGGTATGAAGACCCTTAATATTTATGACGAGCTTAAAAGCAACTCATATCCCGGCAGAGGAATAGTTATAGGCAAGTCTGCTGACGGAAAGAGTGCGGTAACGGCTTATTTTATCATGGGCAGAAGTGTTAATTCCAGAAACAGAGTTTTCACGGAAACTGAGGACGGCATCAAGACAGAAGCTGCTGACCCTAGCAAGCTTTCTGACCCACACCTTATTATATACTCCCCTGTTCGTGTGCTTGGAAACAAGACTATCGTTACAAACGGCGATCAGACGGACACTATTTACGAGCTTATGGACAAGCAGCAGACTTTTGAGCAGTCTCTGAGGACGAGAGAGTATGAGGACGACGCTCCAAACTACACTCCTCGTATTTCAGGTATCATGCACGTTGAGAACGGCGCATATAATTATGCTATGAGCATACTCAAGTCCGCTGACGGCAACCCTGACTGCTGCGAGAGATTTACTTACACATACACAAACCCTCTTGACGGCGTGGGTCATTTTATCCACACTTACATGGGTGACGGCAATCCTCTGCCAAGCTTTGAGGGCGAGCCTAAGAAGGTGGAGATACCTAACGATATCGAGGAGTTCACCGGCAAGCTTTGGGAAGCACTCAACGAGGACAACAAGGTATCGCTGTTTGTAAGATACATTGATATCGCAAGCGGCAAGGCTGTTTCTAAGATCGTTAATAAGTACAGCAAGTAATATCAGCGGAGTGAATAGGTTAAATAAACGGAGGTAAAAATTATGGCAAATGAAATGCTTTTGAAATACGGCTGCAACCCTAATCAGAAGCCGTCAAGAGTATTTATGGAGGATGGCAAGGATCTCCCTATCGAGGTACTCAACGGCAAGCCAGGTTACATCAATCTGCTTGACGCATTCAACGGCTGGCAGTTGGTAAGAGAGCTTAAAAAGGCAACAGGTATGTGTGCGGCAACTTCTTTCAAGCACGTTTCACCTGCGGGCGCTGCTATTGGCAAGCCTTTGAGCGAGGTGGAAAAGAAGATATATTTTGTTGACGATCTGGGCGAGCTTACTCCACTTGCAAGCGCTTATGCGAGAGCAAGAGGTGCTGACAGAATGTCATCATACGGCGATTTTATCGCACTTTCTGATGAGTGCGACGCTTGCACTGCAAAGATGATACAGAGAGAAGTTTCTGACGGTATCATTGCACCTGGCTACACTGACGAGGCTCTTGAGATACTCAAGTCAAAGAGAAAGGGTACATACAACATCATCAAGATAGATGAGAGCTATGTTCCTGCACCTATTGAGAGAAAGCAGGTTTTCGGCGTAACTTTTGAACAGGGTCGAAACGAGCTGAAAATAGACAACGATATGCTCACAAATATCGTGACAGACAACAAGGAGATCCCTGAGGACAAGAAAACTGATCTTGTTATCTCACTTATCACACTTAAATACACACAGTCTAACAGCGTTTGCTATGTAAAGGACGGTCAGGCTATCGGTATCGGTGCAGGTCAGCAGTCAAGAATACACTGCACAAGACTGGCAGGAAACAAGGCTGACATCTGGTGGCTCAGACAGCACCCAAAGGTTCTGGGACTTCAGTTCGTTGACAACATAAGACGTCCTGACAGAGATAACGCTATCGACGTTTACATTTCTGACGAGCATGATGATGTACTGGCTGAGGGCGTATGGCAGAACACATTCAAGGTAAAGCCTGAGGTGCTCACTGAGGCTGAAAAGAAGGAATGGCTTGCAAAGAACACAGGCGTTTGCCTTGGTTCTGACGCTTTCTTCCCATTCGGCGACAACATCGAGAGAGCTAAAAAGAGCGGTGTGGCTTACATTGCCGAGCCAGGCGGATCTATCAGGGACGATCATGTTATCATGACTTGCAACAAGTACAACATGGCAATGGCATTCACTGGAATAAGATTATTCCATCACTAATTTCTGCGCATTAATGCAAAACAATAAAGGTCAAGAAGAAAAGGAGAAATTTATTATGAAAAAGTTACTTGCATCACTCATGGCACTGTCAATGGTATTTGCAGTTACAGGCTGCTCAGAGTCAAGCGATTCAAGCAGTGAGTCAAAGGCTGAGGCTAAAACAACTACTACAACTACAGCCGCACCTGCTGTCGAGTCTAAGGCTGACACAACAACTACAACTGCTGCACCTGAGGAGTCAGTTGCTGACACAACAACTTCTGCTGACGACACAACAAGCACTGGCGACGAGGCTAAAGGCACATATGAGAATGACGTTTACACAAGCGATCTGTATACTTTCAAGATCGACTCAAAGAAGTGGGCAATGCAGGAGTCCGCTGGTGTTGACGTAATGTTCACATACGCTGACGCAGGCGATGATGCTGAGCTTGAGTCTGCTTCTATCAACGTTATCTCAATGTCAAACGATCTGCTCAATGGTCTTACAGCAAGTGATTATGCTGACCAAATCAAGCAAACATATAATTCCATGGACGGCTACACTGTTACAAACGACAAGGAAGATAAGTTTGCAGGCAAGGACGCTTACATTGTTGACGTAACAGGCGAGATCGGCTCACAGAAGGTACTGCTCAATCAGATAATCACTTCTGACAACGGCAACCTTGTTGTTATCACATATGGTGCAAGCGAGAACGCTTACAGCAAGCTTTCTGACGAGTTCAAGACAGTTCTTGACAGCTTTGAGCTTAAGTAATAATATACGAAGTAAATAAATGACGATACCGCACAGCATAGGTGTGCGGTATTGTTATAATTGGAAAAACACACTGAGGAGGTCTGAAAATGGACATATTAGTTGTTGGCGGAGGCGGACGTGAACACGCCATCGTTATGAAGCTTGCGGAATCCCCTAAGGTAGGAAAGCTTTACTGCACACCCGGAAACGGTGGTATTTCACGCTATGCAGAATGTTTTGATGTTGCGGCAACAGATATCGAGGGCGTTGTGGCTCTGGCAAAGAAGCTTAAAGTAGACATGGTGGCTGTTGCACCTGACGATCCGCTTGTACTTGGAATGGTAGACGCTTTGCAGGCTGAGGGTTTCAAGACCTTTGGTCCTAAGAAAAATGCGGCTATAATCGAGGGTTCAAAGGTCTTTTCTAAGGATCTTATGAAGAAATACAATATTCCTACAGCCAAATACGAGGTGTTCACAAACAGTGAGGACGCTATAAAATATGTCAAGGAACAGAACACATACCCTGCTGTTATAAAGGCTGACGGACTTGCACTTGGCAAGGGCGTTATTCTGGCGGAGAGTGAGAAAGAGGCTGTGGAGGCTATACACTCAATGATAGATGACAAGCAGTTCGGTGAGAGCAGTTCCACTATCGTTGTGGAGGAATATCTCACAGGTCCTGAGGTTTCTGTGCTTTCATTCACTGACGGCAAGACTGTTGTTCCTATGATCTCTTCAATGGATCACAAGAGAGCGTTGGACGGCGACAAGGGTCTGAACACAGGCGGAATGGGTACTGTTGCACCTAACCCTTACTACACTGAGGACATTGCCAAGGAGTGCATGGAGAAGATCTTTCTGCCGACTATCAATGCAATGAACGCTGAGGGCAGGACTTTTGAGGGCTGTTTGTATTTCGGACTTATGCTCACCCCTAATGGTCCAAAGGTAATTGAATACAACTGCCGTTTTGGCGACCCTGAAACGCAGGTCGTTCTTCCTATGCTGGAGGGCGATCTTTGCGAGATATTTGAGGCTATTTATGAACACAGGCTGGCTGATGTCAAGATCGGCTGGAAGTCGGGTTACTGCACTTGTGTTGTGGACGACAAGGGTCAGGTAGACGGAGCGTTTATTTATCACGCAGGCACTAAGTACGAGGACGGCAAATTCTACACAAACGGCGGTCGTGTTCTGGGCGTTACCTGCAATGCTTACACGCTTCAGGGCGCACTGGACAAGTCTTACGAGGCTGTTTCCAAGATAAAGTTCGAGGGAGAGCATTTCAGAAAAGACATTGGTCAGAAAGCACTGAAAGCACTTCCTAAAGATTCTCTTGATCTTGAATACAAGCAGGACATGGAGGACTACATCGAAGAAAACGGCGTTTATCTAAGACAGTAGGATATATAAAACGGGCGGAGAGATTCCGTCCGTTTTTTTGTACAGATAATATGTTTATAAATACAAAGACCCCCTCGGACATTTCTGTCCAAGGGGGTCTTTGCTATGTGTGGGAAGTAAAAATTACTCGTCTGCTTTTTCAATAGCCGCAGTTTCGTAAATATACTTAACTGAGCTTTCAACGCCATCGGCTGCGCCTGAGAATGTTGTTGAATCCTCGGCTGCTGTCTTGAGAGCGTCAAGTCTGTCAATAAGTCCCTTGAGGTCGTTGTTGTAAATGTCAAGGAGCTTGCCGATGCCCTCGTCCTTATACTTAGCCATGCCGTCTTTAAGGGTCTTTGCACCGCTTTCAAGCTTCTTAACACCAGATGAAAGCTGTGAGCTGCCGTCTTTGAGCTGACCGATACCGCTGAACAGCTCTGCACTGCCGCTTGAAAGTGTTGTTGTACCCTGTGCAAGCTCTACAAGTGATGAATAGAGTGTTGCAGTACCGTCTTTTAGCTGCTTGCTGCCGTTGTCAAGCTGACCAAGACCGCTGTCAAGAGTTTTTGCACCGTTTGAAAGCTTTGATACGCCTGAGTTCAGGCTGTCAACGCCCTTATCAAGCTTGCTTGCGCCTGCCTGTGCTGAGTTAACTCCTGCGGAGAGGTTCTTTGTGCCTGCGGAGAGTGTAGCTGCACCATTGTTAAGATCCTTGCTGGACTTAGCAAGTGTGCCGATACCGGTTTTAAGTGCAGAAGCACCCTCGTTTACTGTTTTAAGTCCTGTATTCAAATTATCAACGCCTGCGACAAGACCTTTCTTCTTATCGTTAAGACCATTGTATATCTGAGTTACGCCGTCAACAAGCTGTTTGCCCTCGGTTGCCATTGTACCGACACCTGTTGAAACATCGCCAAGGCCGCTCTGTGCGCCCTGCTGATACTGGATAGAGCCATTTACGGCTGCTATCATATTGCTTATGCTCGTATACTCTGCTGAGCCTTCTTCGTAATTGCCGAGAAGCTGCTCAAGTCCTGCGAGTACCTGCTGGTCGTATGCGATAGACTGTGTAAGTGCGTTATCTACCTTTGTTATGCCATTTGAAAGAAGTTCAACGCTTGCAGGGAGTGACTGCACCTTTTCATAGAGTGTGGAAACGCCTGCATTAAGTGTTGCAACGCCTTTTTTCAGTGCAGTTGAACCGTCATAGGTCTGCTTTGTGCCTGCGGCAAGCTTTTTAGAACCTGCTTGGAGGTCGCCTACGCCTGTAACAAGCTTATTTGTGCCTGCGGCAAGGCTTGCAGCACCGTTATTTACCTGCTGTGCGCCTGAGGATACCTGTGAAAGTCCGCTTGAAAGTGATGATGAGCCGTTCTTCAAGGTTGACATACCACTGTTTACCTGATCAAAACCACCGAGGAGGGCTGTTGAACCGCTATGAGCTGTGGAGATACCTCTCATAAGCTCACCTGTTGAAGAATCAAGGGTCTTTGCTCCGTCACGAAGCTTTGTTGCACCGCTGTTAAGTGTCTTTGCACCATCGTCAAGTGACTTAGAACCTGAATAAAGCTTGTCGATACCTGTGATAAGTGTTCCTGAGGAATCGGACAGCTTCTTTATGCCTGCGTAAAGCTCTGCTGTGCCGTCTACAAGCTCGTCTGTAGCATCAGAAAGCTCATCAAGCTTATCCTGAAGATCGTCAGCATCACCTATATCGCTAAGGTCAAGTTTTGAGAAGATGTCAGATGTTGCGACTGTGAGAGCAGTTGTTGACTCGAAGTTCTTTACGTCTGCTGTGAACTCAACGTACTCCGGTATCTCGATATCTTCGTTATCCTGAAGGTCAAGGCTCTTTGTAAGGCCAGGCATTGCAACGCCTATAAGTATCTGTCTGCTTCCGTCTGAAATGAGCTTGCCATTTGTTACTTCAACGTTTGAATAAACGTTAGTATCAAGGATAGCTGTTGTTGCCATAAGGTATGGAACATAGATATCTGTTTTCTTGCCGTTTATCTTGACAGTTTTCTTATCGTTGTTTGTATAGTCATATCTTACTGTAAGCTTACCGCTCTTGCCTGCGAGGTCCTCAGGCTTTATCTCCTTGCCGTCAAGGGTATATGTTACCTTTACATCAACCGGGAGTGCCTTATCGGTATAGCCCTTATAGTAGATATCTCCGCCCTCGGTATCCCATGTGAGCTTATCACCATTGGCTGTAAAGCCCTCGTCTGTTTTAACATTCTCGATATCTGTCAGGTCAGAAACGTCCTCCAGCTTCTTTACGCCCTGTGGGTTTTTCAGCCAGTTGGAAACGACTGTTTTTGTCTTGTTGCCGGAAGCGTCAGTGATAACATAAACTGTTTCTTCCTTAGCCTGCTTTTCTGTATCACTGTCAGACTTATCAGCTTTCTTTGTATCTTTTGTATCTTTTTTATCTGATTCGCTCTTTGTTGTTGAGGCAGTGCTGTTGGCAGCGGAAGAGCTGTCTGACTGAGCTGCTGCGTAAAGACCTGTGCAGCCTGCGGAAAGAAGTACGGCAAGTATGCCTGCAAGAACTCTTGAATACTTTTTCATAACTATATCTCCTTTACGAATTAGTGAATTTCAGGAAGCTTATAAAGCTTATTTTCTTTTTTCTTCATGCCCATTGTTGTATTGATTATTACCTTATCGAACAGCATAAGCATTGAAGGAAGTATGCAGATAACAGTTATCATACTGATTATTGCACCTCTTGACATGAGCGTACAAAGCTGTGAGATCATATCTACGCTTGAATATACGCCAACGCCGAATGTTGAAGCGAAGAAGCCAAGTGCGCTGACCATGATAGACTTCATTGAAGTGGTGAGTGCGATAGTGACAGCTTCGTGCTTATCTTTGCCTGCGTTACGCTCGGTCTTATATCTTGTTGTCATAAGGATAGCGTAGTCAACTGTTGCACCAAGCTGGATAGTACCGATTACTACCGACGCTATGAACGGTATGGTAGTATTCGTAAAGCACGGAACACCCATGTTTACTGTGATAGCAAATTCGATAACGGCTACCAGAATGATCGGCAGTGAAACTGAACGCAGTGCAATAAGAATGATGATAAAGATAGCGGCGATAGAAACTATATTTACTACCTTGAAGTCATGATCTGTTATGTCGATAAGGTCTTTTGTTGCCGCCGCCTCACCGATAAGCATTCCGTCCTTATCGTAGGATTTAAGTATCTTGCTAAGCTCATCTATCTGGGCATTCTCTTCATCAGAAGCTACCTTGTATTCAGAACCTATTAGCATAAGCTGCCATTTGTCGCTCTTGAGTATCTTTGTTACTGACTCAGGAACTATCTCTCGAGGGATAGACGGACCGATAAGAGTATCCAGTGACATTGAGAAGCTTACACCATCAACCTTGCCCATTTCGTCGAGCATAGAGTTTACTTCCTTTGGCTCCATATCAGCGTCAACCAGGAGCATATGGGTCGTTGCCATGTTGTATTCCTCATCTAGCTTTGTGTTTGCGATAACACTGTTGAGATCCTTTGGAAGAGTATCTGTCAGGTTATAGTAGACATTGGTGTTTATCTGACCATATACGGCAGGGATAAGTACAACTATAAAGAGTACGATAAATGCTGCATGGTGCTTGATAATGAACTTTGAAGGCTTTTCAAGGCTTGGAACAAGGTCTTTATGCATTGTTTTTTCAAGTGCCTTATCGAAGACAAGTATCATTGACGGGAGAACTGTTATGCAGCAGATAACGCCAATAACAACGCCCTTTGCCATTACGATACCCATGTCCATGCCAAGCTCGTAGCTCATGAAGCAAAGTGCAAGGAAGCCTGCAACTGTTGTTATGGAGCTTGAAACAACTGAGGTGATAGTTTTGCCGATGGCGACTGCCATAGCCTCCTTGTTGTCACCAGGGTGCTTTTCTTTCTCCTCTTTGTAGCTGTGCCACAGGAAGATCGAGTAGTCTATCGTTACCGCAAGCTGAAGCACGGCTGCAAGAGCTTCGGTGATGAACGATATTTCGCCTTGTATGAAGTTCGTTCCCATGTTATAGATTATCGCCATGCCCACGCTGAGCATAAAGAACAGTGGGATAAGGAACGAATCCATTGTAAGTGCAAGTATGATACTTGTAAGTATTACTGCGATAACAACATACATCGGAGCTTCCTGCATTGTAAGATCCTTGATATCCTCAACGACTGACGACATACCGCTTACAAAACACTGCTCGCCTGCGATGCTTCTTATCTCCTTGACAGCTTCAAGTGAGCCGTCAGCGGAGGTCGCTTCGTCAAAAAAGACAGCCATCATTGTGGAGTTATCTGTATTGAAGAAATCGTAAATATCATCAGGAAGAACTTCCTTTGGAAGTGAAACGTCTGCCAAGGTGTCATACCAGAGAACATCGCAAACGTGGTCTACCTTTTCGATCTTCTCCTTGACCTTTTCAACGTCCTTATCCTCCATGCCGTCAAGCATTACCAGCGAAAAGCCACCCTTGCCGAACTCGTCAAGCATTATATCCTGACCTTTCATGGTTTCAATGTCTGACGGGAGGTATGAAAGAATATCATAGTTTATTCTTGTGCTGACAAATCCGAATATTGACGGTATCAGCAGCAGAACGCTGACTATGAGTATCGGTACTCGGAGCTTTACAACTCCTCTGCCAAATTTCTGCATCAAATGTCATTCCCTTCACATAGTTTTTGACCTTTCGGTCTCTTACAATTCATAGTATACAACGAAAATGACCAACAGTCAATAGTAAAATGACCATTAGTCATTCTTTTTGTAGAGTTGCACAAAATGACCAACGGTCACAAGTGACTATTGGTCATTTTGCTCCGTTGACTTTAACAAGAATTTGTATTATAATAAATACAGTGTCAACCACATTAAACCTGTGTATGTGTGGCATACAAATTGTATATATTATAATAAGGAAGGACGTGTTAAAATGGGCAAGCTTGATACCAATAAAAAGGTAAAGGAGGACTCTCTGCTTAACACGGCTTTTAGTCTTTTTACCACCAAGGGAGTGAGCAAGACCTCTATTTCAGACATCGTGAACAACGCTGGTGTGGCGAAAGGGACGTTTTATCTTTATTTCAAGGACAAATATGACATAAGAAACAAGCTTGTTTCTCACAAGTCGTCACAGCTTTTCAGAAACGCTATCGAGGCATTAAATGCGAGTGGCAAGAAGCTTACCTTTAACGAACGAATTATTTTTATTGTTGACAACATCATCAACCAGCTAAACGAAAACAAGTCGCTTTTGACTTTTATTGCAAAGAATCTTAGCTGGGGTGTTTTCAAGCACGCTCTTACATCGCCTATAAAGGACGATGACATCGACTTCCGCAACATTTATGACGCTATGCTTGCTGACGCTCCATATAATATTGTTCAGCCTGAGGTCATGATATTCATGATAGTTGAGCTTGTAAGCTCAACCTGCTACTCGTCCATACTTTACAACGAGCCTGTGGACATTGGCGAGCTTAAGCCTTATCTTTACATATGTATAAACAACATTATCGACACTCATGCAGGAACTGTAAAAGCATAAAAAAGACACGTTTACGAGATCGTAAGCGTGTCTTTTTTTGTGTACAAAAAAAACGGACGGAAGATATCCGTCCGTTTGGTGCTTTTATTACTTTGCCTTAACAGCATCTCTTGCCTTTGCAACGATATTGTCTGCGCAGAGGCCATATTCTTTAAGAAGATCAACTGCCGGACCTGAGTGACCGAACTCGTCATTAACGCCGATCTTAACAAGCTTTGCAGGGTGTCTTGCAGCAAGAACGTCAGCAACGGCTGAGCCAAGTCCGCCGATAACGCTATGCTCCTCAACTGTAAGAAGAAGTCCTGTGTTCTTTGCGGCTTCAACGATGATATCCTCGTCGATTGGCTTGATAGTGTGGATATTGATGACAGTTGCTTCGATACCCTCGGCTGCCAGTGTTTTTGCAGCCTCGATAGCTTCATAAACCATAAGGCCTGTTGCAACGATAGCTATATCCTTGCCGTCACGGAGCTTAACGCCCTTGCCAAGCTCGAACTTATATGTTTCAGGGTCGTTAAAAACAGGTGTGGCAAGTCTGCCGAAACGGAGATAAACCGGACCTTCATGGAGGATAGCGGCTTCAACGGCAGCCTTTGCTTCAACGTCGTCGGCAGGGTTTATTACCACCATGCCAGGGATAGTTCTCATAAGAGCGATATCCTCGTTGCACTGATGTGTTGCACCGTCTTCGCCTACAGAGATACCTGCGTGTGTTGCACCTATCTTCACGTTGAGGTGAGGATAACCGATAGAGTTTCTTACCTGCTCAAATGCTCTGCCTGCGGCGAACATTGCAAATGTAGAAGCAAATGGTATCTTGCCTGTTGCAGCCATACCTGCTGCAACGCCCATCATATTTGACTCGGCGATACCGCAGTCAAAAAATCTGTCAGGGAATTTCTTCTTGAATATACCTGTTTTTGTTGCAGCAGCAAGGTCTGCATCAAAAACATAGAGGTTCTCGTACTTATCGCCAAGCTCTGCAAGAGCCTCGCCGTAGCTTTCTCTTGTAGCTTTCTTCTTCAATTCTGCCATTGCTTAACCCTCCAGACTTTTAAGCTGTTCGTTTATTTCTGCCACAGCCTGCTCATACTGCTCCTTATTAGGTGCTGAACCATGCCATGAAACGTTGTTTTCCATAAATGAAACGCCCTTGCCCTTGATACTCTTCATTACGATAACGCAAGGCTGACCGCATACTGTTTCTGCCTCGTTGAATGCTTTTTCAAGTGAGTCAAAATCGTGAGCGTCGGCTGTGATAACGTGCCAGCCAAATGCTGCAAACTTGTCAACGATAGGATATGGCGACATTACATCCTCTATCTTTCCGTCGATCTGAAGTCCGTTATTATCCACAACAGCAACGAGGTTATCAAGCTTATAATGAGCGGCGAACATTGCAGCCTCCCATACCTGACCCTCTTCGATCTCACCGTCGCCAAGGATAGTATACACCTTATAGGTATCGCTTGTGAGCTTTCCTGAAAGCGCCATACCACAGGCAACAGAAATGCCCTGTCCAAGGGATCCAGAGGACATATCTACACCAGGGATAGAGATACAAGGGTGACCCTGAAGCATTGCACCGATATGTCTGAGGGACTTCAGCTCCTCCTTTGGGAAAAAGCCTTTTTCTGCAAGAGTTGCATAGAGTGCAGGTGCTGTGTGACCCTTTGAAAGCACGAGTCTATCTCTCTCAGGCTCTTCCGGCTTATCAGGATATACGTTCATCTTGGCAAAATAGAGATAAGTAAGCAGATCTGCTATAGAGAGCGATCCGCCCGGATGACCCGACTTTGCGTTGAATACTCCCTCGAGTATTCCAAGACGAACCTTGCAGGCTGTGATCTCAAGCTGTTTCTTTAATGTTTCGTCCATACTTTTGACCTCCAAAAAAATATTATTTCTTCAGTTTTTCAAAAATTTCATCTATGACTGCGGCAATAAAATCCTCCTCGCAGGACTGCTCAAAGACCTTATCCGCAACCTTTTTGACCTCCTCTGCCGCATTTGACGGGCAATATGCCACGTCAGCCGCTTGAAGAAGTTCAATATCATTGTTATAGTCGCCTGCTGCCACGAAAGTAAAATCCTCCATGCCACAAGCTTTTCTCAGCTCCTCAAGAGCCGTACCTTTTGATATATTCTGTGGAAGTATCTCGTAATACTCGATACTTGAACGCACAAAATCTACTCCTTTGTAGCCTTTTTTTGCCACATAGTTTATAAGCTCGTCCATACGCTCAGGCTCAACTGCAAAAAGCACCTTATACCAGTTCTTGTCAGGTATCTCGTCAACGGCACACTGAACGGGAATGAGCTTACAGATCTCATTATGGCGCTTTTCCATAGGGGTCATGCTTGGAACATAGACCTCGTTGACAGTAAGCACTTCACAGCCAACATAAGGATTATCGGCAAGTATCTCCTTGACGATATCCGCCGCAAAGCTTGGCAGAAAGACGTTATATATCTGCTCTTTCGTATGGATATCGTAGACCATTCCGCCGTTTGACATTATGATAGGACAATTCACATTCACCATGTCAAAATACTGTCTAGCCGCCTGAATGGCTCTGCCCGTAGCGATAGAGAATCTGCCCCCAGCCTCTTCAAAACGCTTGACAGCGGCAAGAGTTTTCGGGGTAGGTATCTTGCTTGCGGGGAGAAAAGTTCCGTCCATATCCGTTATAAGCAGGACTTTTGATATATCTTCAAACATAAAATCACTTCCGTGGGTCAATTCCCTGCTCTGAGTTTTTTCAGCACCGCCTGAAAATAATCGGGCAATTCGCTGTCAAACTCCATATATTCCTTGGTCGCAGGGTGTATAAAACCAATTTTCTTTGCGTGGAGGCACTGCCCCTCGATTCCCTTTACAGCTTTGCCGTAAACATCGTCGCCGTAGACAGGGTGACCGATATAGGCAGAATGTACTCTTATCTGGTGGGTTCGGCCTGTTTCAAGGCGGAATTTCACCAGCGAATACTGACCTAACTCCTCCAGCTCCTCATAATGGGTAACTGCGTGCTTGGAGTTTTGCTCTGTCACGCACATTTTCTTTCGGTCATACTTGCTTCTGCCGATAGGTGCGTCAACTGTGCCGGTAGGGGTCTTTAGGCGACCGCCTGTGAGTACAGCTTCATACTCTCTTGTAAAGCTATGCTCTTTTATCTGAGCCGCAAGAAAGTTATGTGCGCTGTCGGTCTTGGCAACGATCAGCAGACCGCTTGTATTTTTGTCTATCCTATGGACTATCCCAGGGCGAATGACGCCGTTTATTGAAGAAAGCCTACCCTGACAATGATAAAGCAATGCGTTCACCAAAGTGCCATCAGGATTGCCTGCGGCAGGGTGCACCACCATGCCTTTAGGTTTATTCACCACAAGCAGCTCGCTGTCCTCATAGACTATTTCCACGGGGATATCCTGTGGCTTGACGTCAAGCTCCACAGGATCGGGAATAATTATCTCAACGCTGTCACCGTTATGCAGCTTATAATTTTTCGATACTTTTTTGCCTCCAACTGTCACGCCGCCGTCCTCGATAAGCTTCTGCACAGCGGAACGTGTAAGACCTGTATCCTGCGCTGACAAAAATCTGTCGATACGCTCGCCTGTTTGCTCGGCAGTGGCAATAAAATCAAGCTTTGTCATTTTCGTCTTTGACCTTTATATCGTCACGGATCGGCTTTTTCTTTTCGTCAAGAAAGCAAAAACAGATGACGAACAAGATTCCGCCGATAACGATACAGATATCCGCAAAGTTGAAGATAGGGAAATTGATAGGCTCGAACTTGATATAGTCCACAACTTCTTTTACCCTTATTCTGTCGATAAGATTGCCGATACCGCCTGCAAGCACCATAGCCAACGACACAAGCTCCAGCTTTGAGCCTTTGCGTATCTTATACATATAGATCACCGCCACGATCAGTACGACAACAGGCAGACCGATAAGAAACCATGTCTTTCCTGACATCATGCTCCATGCTGCTCCTGAGTTTCTTATATGGGTCAGGCTGAACACCTTAAAGCTACCGAACTTTATGACCTCGACAGTCTGACCGTTCAACGGCAGATTATTTGTCACGGCAAACTTTATGAGCTGGTCGGCGGCAACGAGAACTGCCATGATAACAAGCGAAATTACAAACATCTATTCCCTACTCCATTTATGAACAGTAAGGCTCTGCGGAAAACAGAGCCTTCGAATTAGTTATTTTTCCCAAATTTAAGCTCGGCAGGAGCTGTCTTTGGTATAACAGGGTCGAAAGAACCAGTGTTAAGTATCTTCTCAACGTGCTCACTGTCAGTAACAGGTGCAGATTCAGCCTCAACAGTTTTCTCCGGCTCAGCTGTTTCCTCTGCCTGCTCCTCTGCAGCTTCCTGAGTTTCCTTGACTGCTGCTTCTTCCTCATACTCATCTGCTGTATCCTCGGCAGGCTCGGACGCAGGAATTTCCATAATAAGTCTTATCTGCTTATTATAAAGCTGAGTAAGGTCAGCCTTGAACTGAGTTACCTCAGCCTTGAGGTTCTCAAACTTAGCAAGCTCCTCGTCATAAGCGGCTCTTACTTCATTTATCTTCTTTTCTGTTATCTCGGTATTAGTTCTGATAAGCTCAGCGCACTTTTCCTTATGCTCCTTAACTATTCTCTCACACTCAGAGGCACTCTGCTCTGCGAGTCTTACCTGCTCTGTTTTGGCAGACTCAATCATATCGTGAGCCTGAGTTTTGGCCTCAGTAAGTATCTTATTTGACTCTTTCTGAGCCACGACAAGAGCCTGCTGGATAGCTTCCTCGTCCTCTCTGTACTCGTTTATCTTCTCAACGAGCTTGATTATCTTAGCTTCGGTATCCTGATTTGCCTTTACGACTTCGGCATAATCCTCGGCTACCTGTCCGAGAAATTCTTTTACGTCTTCTTTTGAATAACCGTTTTTCTCGGTATCAAAAGTTTTTCCTTTAATATTATTTGGATTTAACATACTAGGACCTCCGTGATCTTTACACAAATTTATTTAAAGTTATATGTATTCTGTCTTTTTTCGTTGTGCCGTCAACTGAAAGCAGCTTAAATTTTCCGTATCCTCTCACTGAAAATGTACAGCCCTCTTCAAGAACTATTTTCGGTGAATTTTTCGGCATATGGTCTATTTCGATGCCCACGTTTTTTATAAGCTGTGCTGACTTTTCTCGTGATATCCTTGCGGCAAGACTTAAGATACAATCTGCACGCATGGAAGCCACAGTACCGCTTATTTCCTGAGTTTTCTGCTCAATATGTATACTGCCGTCATAGCCCTCCCGAAGCTTCACTCCTGCTCTGCCGACCTTTGTCAGAGAGCTTGTCACCTCGCCTGCCACAGAAGAACGCAGGAACACCGCTGACTTTCCCTCTCCCACAAGAATGTCGCCAACGCTGTCTCTTTTTATTCTTAGTCCCATAAGCGAGCCTAGGATATCTCTGTGAGTTATTTTATCCTCTTTGCGATACAGCAGTGTAATTGCGGTGATAGGAAAATCTTCACTTTCTGCCTCGCCATATTCAGGATAGACGCACAGCATACGCCTTGCGGCGTTTTCATATCCGCCCCAAAGCCTATAATTCTCATATTTCACAGACGCCATGAGTTTTTCACACAGCTGACACTGCCTTTCATCGAGAAACGCAGAAAACTTTGTTATATACTTTTCATCAGCCGCCATTATCCAATCGGACACTCTGTCTAACAGACGGATATCGTCCTCAGACAGGTCGGGCAAAAACTGATATTTAGCACGAGCCATTTTTAGAAGCTGTAGCCGTTATTTTCAAGCTCGCTCATAAGGTCAACTCCTGAGAAGCCAACGTTTCTAGGCATGATAGCGAAAGTTTTCTGAGCCATCATCTTGATGTCTGCACCATTTGCATACGCAACGCCTGAGATAAAGTCAAGTATTCTCTTTGCGTCCTCGCTCTTGACAGTTTCCAGGTTGAGAAGAACTGTCTTTCCCTCATTTATATCGCCGCCGATAGACTTGACCTCTGAAAAATCGTTTGGTCTTGCAAGAACTATCTGCAAAGTCGTGGTTTGCTCCATTCTTACCGGACGTGCGTTATTGCCATATGCACCTGTGTTCTTTGGTGCTTCGTTGTATTCTGTTTTATTCTCATACATCGGCTGCTGATACATTGCGTCCTCCTGCTCAAGTTCATCTTCGCCTACAAAGAGATTTTTTAATTTCTGCATTGCACCCATTTTTAATCCTCCAAATATTTTCTAGCTCCGAAAAGCTTTGTTCCGATCCTCACCAAATTTGAGCCATGCTTTATGGCAAGCTCATAGTCCCCAGACATTCCCATTGAGAGAATATCCATAGACACGTTCGGTATATCCTTTTCCTTTACACTAAGAAAGATACCGTGCATTTTTTCAAAAACGTCCTCCCCTGAGCCAACAGGCGGTATTGCCATAAGACCCTTTACGGAAACGTTAGGCAGCTGTGCGGTCTGTCTTACAAGCTCCTCAGCCATTTCAGCGGAAACGCCGCTTTTAGTAGCCTCGTCGCCTATATTTATTTCCACAAGGACGTTCATAGTTTTATTATTCTTCACTGCAAGCCTGCTTATCTCATGAGCAAGCTTCAGGTTATCGACAGACTGTATCAGAGTAACGTCATTGATTATATATTTCACTTTATTGGTCTGCAAATGTCCGATAAACTGCACTTCTGCACTTTTATCGTAAGCTTCCTTCTTGGAAAGAAACTCCTGCACCCTGTTTTCGCCCAGCAGCTTAAAGCCCTGAGCCACAGCGAAATTCACCTTTTCAGGCGGCACTGTCTTTGTGACAGCCATTATCCTGACTTCTTCGTCAGGCTTACGCCATTTTGCTTTGGCGTTCTCTACATTATAACATATTTCCTTACAGTTTTCAAGAACCTCCGGAAAATAATTATCCTGAGGTGACAGCGTTGCTGTCTGATCTACTTTGCTGCACATCTTCATCTGATACCACCTCTAACAAAATTTGATCGTAAAGCAGCAGATAATCCTCGTTTGAGGTATTTTCAGAGAGCACATAATCATCGCCCTCGTAAATAACATTGATCTTCTTAAAGGTAACGTCCTTGCCGAGTATCACATAAACGCCCTTCTGATCGCCCTGAAAACGTATCGCACTTCTTGGAACCTTAAGACCCTGATACTCGTCGAAGATAAGCTCCGCAGACTGCACTCTTGACTCAACAAGAGCTTCGTCAAGTCTGTCACAGGAAAGCACGACGACCACTTTGTTCTCATCGTCCTCGCAAGGCTTAACAGACTCCACCTTAACGTCATAGATGTTTTTTGTGGTACTGAGCGTCATTCTAAGCCATGCGCCCTCTGTTATCCTTTTATCGTTTTCCATGATCCCTGCTATCCTGCATGAATAGTCGGAAAACATTTTGCCAATGGCGTTCGGTGCGTCCTTACTAGGCTGGTCAATGACCTTTTGGATATCCTTGTCAGTGAGCTGGGAAGCGTTCTCCATAGTAAGCTCGCTCTCATAGCCGTCTGCATAGGAAACAAAATAGCCTGTTTCGTCAGCAGTGATCGTTTTTCCTGAACCTGAGGTCTGTTCCTCCAGCTCCTTGACTTTCGCCTGAAGCTGGCTTATCCTCTCGTCATAGCTCTGCTCGGTCTTTGTGACGATATTATAAATATTCATCACAAGGGACATATCCTCTCTTGTTTTTGCAAACTCAGAGAAATTATCCTGAGAAGAATATGAGAGAAGCTCCTTATATTCCTTATCTATTTTGCTTTTGAGCGTTTCAGGCTGAACATAATTCGTTGTACCCGGATTTTGTGCTCTTTCAAGGGCGGCTATCTCGCTTTCAAGTATCTTTATCTTGTTTTTCGCTGTAACAGCGTCCTCAGAAGAATAAACTGACGCTATGGTATTGCCAACAGATATTTTACTGCCGTCGGAATAGGTATAATCCAAAACTCCGCCGCCGTCATAGGTGACCACCTTTTCATCTCTGATTATAACGCCCTTAAAAGCAATATCCTCATTGATAGTAACAAGCACAGCTTCCTCAGTATCATGACGCTCTGTAAGTGCACTGTATATCTGACTGCCGATAGTTGTGATTATCAGCACAGAAAGCAGACCGGTAAGTATTTTAACGGTCAGAGAATTCATTTTTTACTGCCCTCTTAAATATCTGAATTGCCTGCGGCGTCAAGAACGTTGATATATCTTGACGGAACGATAGTTGAGATAGCATGCTTATAAACTATGTTCTGCTTGCCCTCGCA
>OHEG01000334.1_pt1 | contig 23317 bp, 20 predicted proteins | sample 1567181 | NCBI WGS metagenome assembly OHEG01 (sample SAMEA3879534, study PRJEB24766) | human gut metagenome | biome: human-associated habitat; feature: feces | place: USA | collected 1985/1987 | reverse complement strand
AAGAGCGTTGCTTTTGAAAAAAATCGATAATGATCTGGAAACGGTTTTTATTATGACCAATGCCAAATATTCCTTCGTCAGCTCCTCCGGTGTGCGCGAGCTGGCAACCTTTGGCGGTCAGCTGAAGGATTTGGTACCTGAATGCATTGAAGAACGCGTACGCAAGCATGTTTACAAAAAGTTTGAATAGATTTTAGAGGGGTTGATATCATGATTGAACGCAACAAAACTAATGTAGCACTTGATGGACTTTTTGAGCAATTTCTTAATTTGATATCCGAGGCAAGACGTGTTCCTCTGGTAGATAAGATTATGGTTGATGAAAATGATCTGCTGAATATTATCGACGACCTTAAGGAAGCAATTCCACGCGAAATCAAAAGCGCTAACCAGGTATTGGAGGAGCAGAAGAATATTGTCAACAAGGCTTATGCCGATGCTGACCGTATAGTGCAGCAGGCCAAGGATGAGGCTGAGCGCATTGTCAGTGTTGCTCAGGCTGAGGCTGATGCTAAGGTGCAGCAGGAGGAAATTGTTAAGCAGGCCAATGCTGCGGCAGAAGATATCAAAGCCAATGCGCTGCGCTATCAGGAGGAAACCAAGACTGCTGCCGATGATTATGCTTTGCAGGTAAAACAGGATTCCCTGCAATATGCAGAGGATATGCTGGCATATTTGAGCGGTAATCTGTCCAGTGCTTTGAAAGGCTTGGAAGAAAACAAAGTAAACGTAGAAAATGAGATGCAGAACCTTAAGCTTCCGGCAGTTGCTGAGGAGGCTCCCGTACAGGAAGCTGCCGAGGAAGAATAAGAGCAATATAAAAGCTGTAACAACGAGCGTTATGCAAATGCGCTTGCGTTACAGCTTTTTTGTTATGTGGCTTTAGCCCGTGGAGCGCTATCGAGTTTCTTTTCAAAAAAATGAGATAGTGCTTCACACAGAACCACCCGCTATGCGGGTGCGCATTGATTGTTATACAAAAATACGTCATTCCGATATACAATAGTAAGTGTTCAAGTCACTATTGCAAAGAAAGGAATGACGTATTAATGGCAAATAAAACTAACGAATTATCGCATTCAAAGTGGGTATGCAAATATCATATAGTCTTTACACCTAAGTATAGACGAAAAATCATTTATAATCAATACCGTGAGGATTTAATAGAAATTTTTAAACGGTTATGTTCGTATAAGGGTGTAGAAATTATTGAAGGTCATATGATGCCTGATCATGTGCATATGCTACTTAGTATTCCGCCTAAAATTGCAGTATCGACATTTATAGGCTATCTTAAAGGAAAGTCAGCGCTTCAAATGTTTGATAAACACGCAAATTTAAAGTATAAGTTTGGAAATAGACATTTTTGGGCAGAAGGTTACTACGCATCTACAGTAGGTCTAAATGAAGCTACCGTAAAGAAATATATTGCGGAACAAGAAAAGCACGATATAGCTTTAGACAAGTTAAGTGTAAAAGAGTACGAAGGAGGCTGGGACAAAATCCCTCTCTCAAACTAAAGAAGGATTGGAATTTGAGTTTTTCTCAAATTCCAGTCCTTTTACTTTGCGTAAAATTAAACTACAGCTGTATGCTGCACATATTTTCTTAAATTTACTGCCATCAAAGCTAAACCCATTTCTATTTTTGCTTTAAATTTTCCTCTTACCGTAAATCTGTTGAAACGCAAATTAGCCTTCAAGAATCCAAAAACTGGCTCCACATCAATTTTCCTTCTCTTGTAGATTTTACCAGTCTTCTTGTCTGAAAGCTGTGCCCTAATATATTCTTTTTGCTGTTCCCATTTTACGTTTATACTTATTTTCCGGTTATTGCCTTCTTTGGCTTTGCAACACTGACTGCGGTATGGGCAATTACAACAATCTTCGCATTCGTATACTCTAAAGTTTCTCACAAAGCCGTTCTTATCTTTTCTTTGGGAATTATATTTAAATATCAATCTTTTGCCGTTTGGACACGTATAGTAATCATCAACATTCTCATAATCCCAATTAGCAGTCTTGAAAGCATCTTTTTTATATCTTCTTTCCTGCTCTTTCAAGTACATACCATAAGTAATTAATGGTGTTAGTTGTCTGTTTTCAATAATGTCGACATAGTTTTCCTCGCTGCCATATCCAGCATCAGCTACAATATATTCCGGCAAAGAAAAATAACTGCTTTCAATAACATCTAGAAATGGTTTAAGTGTGCGAGTATCTGTAGGATTGGGAAATAAGTCATATGCAAGAGCGTATTGGCCTTCTGTTGCTATTTGTACGTTATAACCTGGCTTCAGCTGGCCGTTCTTCATATAATCTTCTTTCATACGCATAAAAGTGGCATCTGAATCTGTTTTGGAATAACTGTTTCTATTCTCCATAATAGCAAGTTGTCTGTCGTATTTTTGTTTTCGGGCAATATTTTCTTTTAAGATTTTCCTGAGTTGCTTCGGACGTTTCCTTTTGTGCCTTATTCGCTTACGTTTTTCGACAGAATCAGATTCAGCTATTTCTTTGTCCATGACCTCAATAGCTGAATCAAGCTTTTCGACTACCTCAACCATCTCTTTTTCGTTAATCGTAGCTTCTTTCTCAAGCTCTATTGCAGGAATTATTTCCTGCTCAACCAATTCATCGTATATCCGTCTGGAATTTTCTATCAGACTTATACCATATTTTTCTACAGATTTTTTCCATACAAAGCTGAATTTGTTGGCATTGGCTTCTATCTTTGTTCCGTCTATAAAAATAGCTTCATTGTTTATTATCTTTTCTTTTATAAGTTGAGCTCTGAACTGAATAAAACACTGACAAAGCAGTTCCTGCATTTCTTTGTTGCTTCTAAATCTGTTAATAGTGCGATAGCTAGGTGAATATCCTTGAGCCAACCACATCATACGAATACTGTCAGATAACAAGGCTTCTATTTTTCTACCGGAAAATACCGATTGAGAGTAGGCACACAACAATATTTTTAGCATCATTCTCGGGTGATATGCCGGGCAGCCCGTTTCCTTATAATATTTATCAAAGGCCTTTTTTGGAATACTTTCAACCAAATTGTTTACGTGCCTTGCTATATCGTTATCCTGAATTTTTATTTCTAAATTTAGAGGCAAAACCAGCTGATTTATGTTATAATTTTTGTACATGACGAGTTCCTTTTCTTGTTTTTGTTATTTTGTGGTGATTTAATTCTAACAGAAAAGTAACTCGTTGTGTACTTTTAGCACTAAAAAACCAGTGGAAATTTACCTAACGGCAAAACTCCACTGGTTTTTCTGTTTAAGGCTGGGTTTTGTCCCAGCCTCTTTCAAATCATAATGACCATTAACTTCTATGCTATTATTTATGCATGAAATTAAAACTATGCATTTTACTGCCTAACACCAGCTATCGAAAATTAAAAACGCCGCTCAAACGAGCGGCGTTTTTCAGCAGCATTACAGCTGTTCGGTTACATTGTCTTCGGGAGTCCCCTTCTTTTTGCGGCTGAAGAAGCGTTCAACAACTACAAAGAGTACAGGAATCAGGAAGATACCAAAGAGAGTAGCGATGGTCATACCACCAACTACGGCGTTACCCATGGATACACGCGCACCGGCACCCGGGCCGGTAGCAATAGCCAGAGGCAGACAGCCTAAGATGAAGGCGAAGGATGTCATCAGGATAGGACGCAGACGGACATGAGCAGCCTCAACAGCCGCATGTACAACATCCATGCCCTGCTCCATATTCATCTTAGCATATTCGACAATCAGAATAGCGTTCTTTGCTGCCAGACCAATCAGCGTAATCAGACCGATCTGCATATAAACGTCATTCTGCAAGCCGCGTGCATACTGTACCAGGAAGCAGCCGAAAACTGCGGAAGGTACGGACAGCAGTACAGCCAGAGGAATAGTCCAGCTTTCATACAGAGCTGCCAGACAAAGGAATACGAAAATCAGGGAGATAATGAAAATCTGAGTGGAACGGCTGCCGGCTTCAATCTCATCAAGGCTCTGACCGGTCCATTCGTAAGTGTAGGTATTAGGCAGAACCTGCTTAGCAACCTCTTCAATAGCAGCCATAGCCTGACCGGAGGAATAACCGCTGGCAGGGTCGCCGGAAATCTTAATCGCACTGGCACCGTTAAAGCGTGTCATAACAACAGAGCTGTTCTTAGGCATAGGCTTTACAAGTGTATTCAGCGGAATAGACTTGCCGTCATTGCTGCGTACAAAGAAGTAACGCATATCCTCTACACCGGTACGATATTTTTCATCAGCCTGCATAACAACCTTCCAAGTACGGCCGAAGTTATTGATATCATTAATTTCGTTACCGCCTAAGAAGGCCTGCAATGCGGAATAAACAGTAGATACAGGCACGTTCAGGGATTGTGCCTTTTCACGGTCAACCTCAAACTGATACATAGGAGTATTGGTGTTCAAGGTAGTGTACAGCATACCGATTTCCGGACGCTTACGGCAAGCAGCCAAAAATTCGTTAGCACGCTCACCCATAGTGTTAACATCCTCACCGCCAAGGTTCATGAGATAAAGGCTCAAGGTACCGGTACTGGAAGCACCCGGCAGAGAAGGCGGCTGGAAGGCCATAACGGTTGCATCAGGAATCTGTGCGCCCATACCGAAAATCATCGGAATAATATCCTGTACGCTGTTGCTGCGTTTGCTATAGTCCTCCATAGAAACTACTGCTAGACCGGCGTTGGCCTTCTGGCCCATGGACAGGATATCAATACCGCTAACCTCCATAACGTTTTTAACGCCGGGGAGCTTTCTCATCTTTTGTGCAAGGCCTGCCATAATCTGCTGCGTACGGTTACTGGAAGCACCCTCAGGCAAAGCGATGGATACAGCAGTCATGCCCTGGTCCTCGTTCGGTACAAAGCCCGTCGGCGTTGCCTTGGCCAGGAAACCGATGCAGATAACAACAACAACAAGACAGGTCAGAATCAGTTTAGATTTACGGATACAGCCTTCAACGTTTTTCACGTATTTAGCCAGCGTTCTTGCAAACCATGCGTCAAATGCTTTTACAGCCTTGCCGATAAAGCCCTTCGGCGCCTCCTCCTTCTTGACCAGAATCAAGGAGCAGAGTGCAGGAGTCAGGGACAAAGCTACGATAGCAGAAAGCATCATGGATACAGAAATCGTAATCGCAAACTGCTTGTACAATTCACCGACAGTACCGCCGGTGAAGGCTACAGGAATAAATACCGCAGACAGTACGAAGGCAATAGCCACAACAGGGCCGGAAACCTCGTTCATAGCACGGTAGGTTGCCTCCTTAGGAGACATACCGTTTTCCTGAATATGATGTTCAACCGCTTCTACTACAACGATAGCGTCGTCGACAACAAGGCCGATAGCCAGAATCATCGCAAAGGCAGTCAAAGTGTTGATGGTAAAACCTAAAATTACAAAGGAAGCAAAGGTACCAACCAAGGATACCGGTACAGCCAGAATAGGAATCAAGGTCGCACGCCAGCTGCCCAGGAACATGAATACTACCAGAATAACCAGAATCAAGGCTTCAACAAATGTATGTGCAACCTTCTCCAGGGATTCGGTAATAAACTGGGTATTATCCTGAATAACAATCAGCTTCATATCATCCGGGAAACGGCTTTCAGCATCCTTTAATACCTCGCGGATATTCTTAACAGTTTCGATAGCATTCGCATCGGAGGTCAAGGATACCGGGAATACAACGGAATCACCGCCGTTGAGCTTGCTGACGATAAGGTCATTACGAGGACCTTCTTTGATAGTTGCGATATCCTTAAGCTTCAGGTTATCGCCGTTATTGGAACGGATAATAACGTTACCGAATTCCTCAGGTGTATTCAGACGACCTTGAGCACTTGCGGAATAGGTACGCTCCTGCTTGTCAACGGTAGGACGGTTACCGATAGAACCAACCGCTGCCTGAATGTTTTGCGTTTTGATAGCGTTGGAAACATCGGTTACGGTTACGCCCAGCTGTGCCATTTTTTCAGGATTCAGCCAGATGCGGACTGCATATTCCGGACCATATTCGCCAACGGTAGATACGCCCTTAACACGCTTTACTGCATCAAGGAAGTTTGCATCCGCATATGTTCTTAAGAACATAGCATCATAGGTATTTTTCGGAGAATAAAGACCAAAATACATAATGGTCTCGGCAGATTCCTTAGCAGTGGTTACACCGTAGCCGGAAACCTCGCTCGGCAGAGAGCTGGTTGCCTGGGATACACGGTTCTGAACCTCTACAGAAGCGATATCTGCGTTTTTCTCCAGGTTGAACTCAACATTGAGCTTGTACTCACCACTGGAGGTACTTACGGAGGACATGTTCAGCATATTTTCTACACCGCTGACCTTCTGCTCAATGGTTTGTGCTACAGCCTTTTCAACGATATCGGCACTTGCACCTACATAGTTGGTGTTTACACTGATACGCGGTTTGGTAATGTTAGGATATTGGGCGATAGGCAGGCTGAAGCCGGCAATCGTACCCAATAAGGTAATAATAATCGCCAGTACTATCGCAAATACAGGGCGATCAATAAAGAAACGAGCCATCTAGCCAACCTCCTTATTGCTTCTTGCCGGCGGTAGCACTGTTGTCAACAGTAGTATCCAGATCAGCCTCAGTCATCGGCTGCGGGTTAACCTGAGCACCCTGTCTGATCTTACCGGTGCCTTCAACTACGATTGTCTCATCGCCGGTCAGACCGCTTTCAACCATGTAGAAACGGCCAACAGAAGGACCAAGAGTTACTTCCTTCATGGTAACCTTGTTATCGCTGCCAACAACATAAACAAATTTCTTATACATTAATTCAACAACTGCACGCATAGGAATCAAGAGAGCATCCTTTTTGGTGCCTGCGGTTGCCTGTACGTGAGCAAACATGCCCGGCAGCAGACGATGTGCAGGGTTTCTGAACAAAGCCTTAACAGTCATAGTACCGGTATTATCATTGATACCACGGTTAACCTCTGCAACAGTGCCTTTCAAATCATAGGTACTGCCATCGCTCAGAACAACGGTCAGGTTGTCAAGAGAAGCAGCGCCGCTGTTATCATGAGCACCGGAAAGCTTCAGATATTCCGGCTCAGCAATGCTGAACTGTACAAATACCGGGTCAGTATTGCTTATTTTTGCCAGAGTTGTCTGACCTGCGGTTACATAGTTGCCAACCTCCAGCGCGGTAGTATCAATACGGCCGCTGAACGGAGCGGAAACGCTGGTATCGGTCATATTAATCTGCGCATTTTCCAGAATTGCTTCCTGCGCATTTACAGAAGCCTGTGCCTGGTCACGCTGCATAATAGCGTTATCCAGAACCTGCTTGGAAATTGCATTCTGTGCATACAAGGTGCTGTAACGCTCTGCATTCAGAGCTGCGTTAGCCAAAGCCGCACGGGCATTAGCCAGGCCAGCCTGCGCGTTAAGTACGTTGGCCTGATAAGTACGCTGGTCAATAGCATACAAGGTCTGGCCTGCACTTACATTGTCACCGCCCTTGAAATACTTGGCTGTAATCTGACCGCTTACCTGAGCTTTCAGCTCCATTTCCTGCTGAGCCTGTACAAAGCCTGTATAATCATATACCAGAGGGGTGTCACGCTTAATAACCTTCATGGTTTTAACCAAAGCTGCCTTATTGCCGCCCTGCTGCTGTTTTTGACCACAGCCTGCAACGCTCAGTACAAAGGTTGCCGCCAGCGCCGCAGCCATTGCTTTTCTCGCACGGCCGGAGCGAATAAAACTTAACATAAAAAAACCTCCTTCACCTTCACTCTGAAACTACTCAATATATATAATGACAAATGATACTGCTATATTGTCGATAGCACCTTTACCTGAAAATATTCCTGCTCCAGTTTCAGAATACTACTATTATAATGGACATTTTTCAGAAATGCAAACTTCATTTAAACAAATTTCGCCGCTCTTTCTTGCATTTTCTTCACTTAGCTTCGTCTCACAAATTTTGCTGACTGACCAGTCAGTTTTTTCTGTTCAACAGCTCTTTTTTCAGCAAAAATTTATGCAGATTGCCCAAAGCAAAACCCGATACCTGGTCTACGCCATCAATACGCTGCATCAAGAACAGGTTATCTCCTTCAATATACCATTCATCCGGCAGTCTGTCCTTATATACAACCTTCTTATTGGTATTCAGCAGATTAAGCAGCGGCAGCAAATCCTTATCCTTGACATTAAGCACTTCATCCAGGCTGATTTTTTCGGCAGTCTTTGGATTTACGTTCAGCTGATGATGGATAAAGCTGTTTTTACCGCTAATCAGCTGCAGGCTAAGAATCTGCTCATCGGCACGCATAACCTTAAACGCCATATCTGCCTCACCCTTGTAAAAATGCTCCAGATATTCTTTACACTCATCCTGCAGCAGTTTATTCATTTTATTTTGCAGCTCTACGTCCTTACCGGCAAAAACCGGGAAGGTAGCTTCACCGCCAGGAACTACCATCTTGCGTACCAATATAGTTCCGACAGCAAAATCCTTGCCGTCATTTACGGTATTATCCTTAGGCGTAGGCGCGAGCGTCATAATGGTCAGGGAAAACTGTTTCCATTCCTTAGTTTTCTTGTCCTGCTTCCAGATAGCGCCCACATCTGCCAGAGGCTGCTTTTTCTGCACCAGCTGCTGACAGCCCAACAATTCATCTGCGCCGTCATTATCTACATCGTGTGCTACGAGAGAATGCAAACCGCCATACTCCAGCTTACCGTCTTCAACCTCACTGCCTGCAGCCGGTGTCAAATCCGACTTATTGCCGTCGATTAAAGCTACATGCATTTTACCGTCCTTGGCAAAAGCTTGCGTCACCAGTCCCATGCTTTCGGCAGACCTCACGCACATTTTTCTTATTGGCAAAGGAAAGCACACGGTATTCGCTTGGCGCATGCCAATCTCCCTGAGCAGCACTCACCAGCAGCTGCTGTCTGGCGCTTTTGCCCGCCCACAGCTTAATAGGCTGCAGCTGGCAATTATATCCGCCCTTAATAGAAGGTGCATGAGCCGTCAAAAGCTTCTTGTCCTTATCCTTAATCATAATAAGCAGATCATTGGCGTAACCGTTAGGCAACCGGTCACCCCAAAGCTCGGCAGTAACAGTCTGCTCTGCAGTCAGCTGCAGCGGCACCTGCGCCAACAGCGTGTCAGCGGCTGCAGCAATAGTGCTGCAGAAAAGTACGCTGCTGCAGGCCAGGCCTTGCACCATCCATTTTATCTTCACGTCTTCACGTCCTTTCTTCAAACGTACTATTATATTATAGCATTTTTTTGTTATAAGTAGCTGTTAAAACACAGATTTTTTACATAAAGGTACCACAAACATCGGTAAATTCTGTTGCATTTCGTACAAAAAGGCTTTTTCTTATTTCTCAAAACGATTTTTTCATTAATATTACTGCTTTTTATTGTTAAATAGTGTAGAATAAAAGCGGTATTTTATGATTTTTTGGGAGAAGGGAAGGATTTATTAATGAAGAAAATTGTTGCTCTTCTGCTCAGCCTTTGCCTATTAGTATTAGCTGCAGGCTGTGGCGGTAACGATTCAAAAAAAGACACACCCAAAGAAAAGACTAAGGTAAGCCTTGGCATGCTGCGCCTGACAAGCAGCGCTCCTTTATTTATCGCTATGGATAAGGGCTTCTTTGCTGAAGAAGGTATTGAAATCGAACCACAATGGTTTGATGCCGCTCATCCGATTGCCGTATCCACTGCTTCCTCTAAGGTTGACGTTGGTGCTACCGGCATTACGGCCAGCCTCTATAACATGGCAGCCAACGGACAAAAGCTTGGCATTGTTGCGGATAAAGGACGTGAACAAAAAGGCTATTCCTCTTCTGCACTGCTTGTGACCACCGACAACTACAACGCCGGCGTAAAAAGCCTGAAGGATTTGAAGGGCAAGCGTATCGGTATTACGCAAAAGGGCTCTACCTTCCATTATATGCTTGGCAGAATGCTGGAAACCCAGGGCATGAGCCTCAATGATGTGGAAATTGTTCCCCTGAGCAAGCTCAGTGCTGTTATGGCTGCTCTGGAAAGCAAGCAGATTGACGGCTGTATCTTAAACGAGCCTAACATCACCAAGGTGCAAAAAGCAGGCTACGGCAAACTGGTCGTACAGGTTGGCGACGTTATTCCTTACCAAACCTCTGCTATTTTCTACTCACCTGACTTTATGAAGAATAAGGATGCGGCAGTACGCTTCATGCGTGCTTACAACAAGGCCTGCAACTATTACTACGAAGCTGCAGTAGAAAAGAAGGATGCCAAGAAGCTGGAAGAGGTTGTTAATATTGTAGCCAAATACGTTAAGGCTCCGGCTGAAGACATTAAAGCAGGCCTGCCCTATATTGACAAGGACGGCAAGCTGCTTGTCAGCGACATTGCAACCCAGATTAAATGGTACACCGACAACAAGATGATTTCCGGCACACTGGATGCGAAGGATGTTGCCAACACCAGCTTTCTGGATGAAGCAATGAAGAAATAAACTATTGTATTAAAGCAAGACTGGCGTAAATGTAACAGCTGCAAAATGCGTTGACGATGCTTTAGCACCAAAACGCTGCGACTGATATATTAGCGCCAGTCTTTTTGGAGGATGGTAGAAAATGAAATTAGAAATCGCAAATATCTGCAAGGATTTCACCACCACCAGCGGTAAGCTGCTTCCTGTTTTGCAGGATATTAACCTCAGCATTAATAAGGAAGAATTTGTAGCATTGGTAGGACCGTCCGGCTGTGGTAAATCAACCTTGCTCAATATAACCGCCGGACTTTTGGAACCCACAAGCGGTAACGTAAAATTTACTGATGTCGCCGCGGGCTATGAGCCTCGCATGAGTATCGTCTTTCAGGAAACGGGCCTCTTCCCCTGGCGTAATGTGCATGATAATATTGCCTTCGGTTTGGAAACAGCAGGCATGAAAGCAGATGAAAAGGAAGCACGCATTAAGCATTACATTGAGCTTGTAGGCTTAAAGGGCTTTGAAAAATCCTTCCCGCACCAATTAAGCGGCGGTATGCGTCAGCGCGTTGGCATTGCCCGTGCTTTAGCTATCGAGCCTGACCTGCTGCTGATGGATGAGCCGTTTTCTGCCTTGGATGCGCAAACACGCACCATCATGCAGGAGGAGCTGGTAACGCTGTGGGAAAAGACGCGTCTGACCACGCTATATGTTACACATAATATTCAGGAGGCAGTAATGCTTGCTGACAGAGTTGTACTGCTTTCGAGACGCCCCGGAAAGGTTAGCAAAATACTGCAGATTACCATTCCGCGTGCCGAGCGTGCTAAGCCTGAGCATACAGACGAAATTGCGGAATTTGTCCGTATCATCTGGGAGCATATCAGCAAGGATGCGCGTGCTGCATTAATGGAGGTGGAAGACAATGCCTGAAAAGAAAACTGCTGCGAGCGCAGCTAACGAATATATCGTACGCAACCGTATGACGCATTGGCAAAAGACCTATCCGCATTGGGTAAGCGTTGCTTCCATCATCATCCTGCTGCTCTTTTGGGAGGCTATCTGCCGCTGCGGCCTGGTTTCTTCTTTGTTTTTGCCGGCACCGAGCCAAATTATCAGCGCCCTGCTTACCATGCTTGCTGACGGTGAAATCGGCGTAAGCCTGGCAGCCAGCATGTACCGTATCCTAATCGGTTTTGCTGTCGGCAGCCTTATCGGCCTTGCAGTCGGTCTTGTTACCGGTACCTCGGCACTGGCAGATAAAATCGGTAATCCTGTTGTCAACGCTCTTTATCCTATCCCTAAAATCGCTTTGCTGCCGTTGTTCATTCTTTGGCTGGGAATCGGCGAGCTGTCGAAGGTAACGATTATTGCGCTCGGCGTTTTCTTTCCGGTAGCAATGAACACATACAGCGGTGTCAAAAATGTTGATACACTGCTTATCAAGGTTGCAGTCAGCTTTAACGCCAGCTGGTGGAAAACGATGAAAAGTGTTGTTCTGCCTAACGCCTTACCTATGATTTTCGCAGGTCTGCGCCTTGCCGCCGGCACATCTCTGCTGCTGCTGGTAGCAGCAGAGATGATTGCCGCCCAGGTCGGCATCGGCGCCCTCATCCTGCATTACGGCGATTTGATGATTACCGACCGCTTGATGGCCGGAGTTATTGTATTGTCGTTGCTCGGCCTGCTCTTTAACCTGTTCCTGCAATGGTTGGAGCGAAAGGCTATCCCCTGGAAGAACTGAGAAAAGCACAAAAGCACTGTCTGCTCACTGATATTCTTATATCAGATAGAGCTGACAGTGCTTTTTCTTTTTCTGCTAAAATCTTACAACAGCTTTTTTAAATACTGTTACGCTGATACACAAAAACTGCTTTCTGCTAAGCTATTACTGCAGCCTTGCCGAAGCCTCTTTTAAAACTGCTGTCACAGTTTCCGACGGCAGCTCGCCTATCTTCTTGATCAGCTCAGGCTGCTTGGGATGTTCGGCAATAACCTTCTCCATCAACACCATGTCCAGCCAATGGCCGTGCTTGAAGCCTGTATTATTGAAGGTACCAATAATTTTATAGCCACACGCCTCATGCATTTTGACGCTGTGCTCATTGCTGGCAGTAATGCAGGCATAGGTCACAACTATTCCCTGCAGGCGCAGTAAAGCTTCCAGCGCCGTGTACATCACCTTGCCCAATCCGTGTCCCTGACCCTCAGGTGCCAGATAAATCGTTACCGCGGCACCCCACTGATAGGCAGCACGCTGCATAAAAGGATGGGCATAAACATAACCCAACAGTCTGTCATCATGCTCACAGACTATATAAGGATAGTCCGCAGAAATATTTTTGATTCGCTCTGTAAATTCTTCTACCGACGGTACCTCATATTCAAATGATACATCACTGAGCGACCTGTCGCTGCTGATGACAAAGGGCGCGTAAATTTCCAGCAGCTTTTCGGCATCGTCAGGCTTCGCAAAGCGAAGCGTATACTTCATCGACATTTTATCGCTCCACCTTTACTTCAAACATTCTGCTCCACGGCAGCGTAAATTTATATTCTTCGGCAGTATTGCCCATATACGGCTTGCTTACCTTGTTGATTTCCCGGGTAATAAACTCTTCCGCCGCAGTACGCTGCTCCTCATTCAGTCCGCTGTTGGGCCAATAGTTAGGCCAGATAAGCTGCTGGTAGGTTTGCATGCGCACATTCGCCTGATATGCCCAATCATCAAGATAACGCACATTAAGCAGATTTTCTCTTGCTTCCGGCGTTAACTGCTTATACAGCAGTCCCTGCGCCAGAGCAAAACCCAGGCTGTTGCCTGCGGTATTCCAACCGCCATAGGAAGCCAGACGATATGCCAACTGTTTGTCAAACAAGTTCTTGACCAAAGCATTGTCCGCACCATTGCCAAAACGGATGTCTGCCACAGTCACAGGATGATTATGCTTAAGAATGCGTTCAATCTTATTGACAAAATTTACGGTTGCCGGCATAACCTTATAGCTGTTGCTGACATCAGATGCTTCATGTGTCACACCATTCTCCGGAGTATTTACCGCCAATACCAAATCGGCATTTTTACGTGCACGTACCGGGAAGGCACCGGCAGCGTAGATATGCTGCTTAGCGCTCACAGCTACAGTATCATCCTCGTAGGTAGGCACAGTTTTACCGCCCTTACCGGCAGCATAGGTTACATTTACCAAAGGCAGCTCATACTGCAGACGGTTGGCAGCACGGCTCAAAAGCAGCAGGCCAAGCTGATCTGCGCCGGCGAAGAAACGGATTTTCTCCTTCGGCAGCTCATTGACCAGAATATCCATCTCGCGTGCTTCCCTATGTGCCTGAGAATAGGCTGCAGTATCGTCACGCCCGATAAGCATATAATCAAAGTCGCCGCTTTCCACACCATGCAGCAAAAGCTCTGTGGCGCGGATATTGTTGTTGCGGCGTGTAAACATATCAGCAAGTATTTCCCGGGGAATGTTGCTGCGCAGCTCTGCCAGCTCCTTGACCTCTTTACGCTTAATCTGCTTAAGCTCCAGCTTGTCCTCCAGCTCTCCCAAACGGAAAATCTTAGGGCCCCATTCCTTATAATATGCAGGCTCTGTCGGCGCACTGCTGGCCTTAGGCGAGCGCATAATAGTAGTAAATACATAAACCTTCTGTCCGCCGTGCTGCTTTTTCAGCTCTACCAAGCGTTCGACACGCTGCTGCAGAAGCTCCGGCGAAATTTCATGTGTGCGCGATGCTACCAGCCCGCCATAAAGCAAAGCATCGGAGGAAGCAACAATGGCTACAGATTCACCGGCTTTAGCCTCCAGCCAGTTAAAAAGCTTTTCCGGTTGCCCTGCTGACTGAGCACCGGCAATATATTCGGCCGGCGGCAGCTGTACATCCCAGCCTGCAGCCTGCATCGTCTGCACTGTGTAATCAAGGCACACCGGTCTGTTGTCCATGGGTATATATAACAGAGTGCCCTTAGCGGCAAATGCTGTATGAGTAGTCAACAGTAAAGCGCAAAGCAAAACACTTCGCAAAACCTTCATCATTTTTATCACTACCTTTAACTCTTTCTAAGCAGAGATATTCCTCGCCTTAATAGAATTTCTACAGCAATCAATAAAATTCCTGCGTTGACTTATAATTTCTTCTTGCATCTCTCGGTTATAATAAAAGCTCATCGCAAAACAAAAGCTCCCTGCTTCAAGGTATACCTTGAAACAGAGAGCAAAGCTACGTTATAAAATTAGCTTAAGCGTTAGCAAATCTGCTTAAGAAATCCTGGGTACGTTTATTCTTCGGATGCGTAAACAGCTCCTGCGGCTCGCCTTCCTCAGCAATTACGCCTTGGTCGATAAAGATAACACGGTTAGAAACGTCACGGGCAAAAGCCATCTCATGCGTTACGATAACCATCGTCAGGCCTTCCTTAGCCAGGTCGCGGATAACGCGCAGAACCTCGCCAACCATTTCCGGGTCCAATGCGCTTGTCGGCTCGTCCATCAAAAGAACCTCCGGCTCCAGCGCCAGCGCACGTGCGATTGCCACACGCTGCTTCTGACCACCGCTCAGCTGGTGCGGTTTGGCATTTACATAAGTATCCATACCAACATGCTTCAGATATTTCAGTGCAGTTGTGCGAGCTTCTTCCTTGCTTTTGCCAAGGACCTTAACCTGACCGACCATGCAGTTTTCCAGTACAGTCATATTATTAAACAGGTTGAAGGATTGGAATACCATGCCTACCTTAGTACGATACATAGTGAGCTTTTTGAAAGCTTCGTTTACATCCGTACCACGGTAATCAATAGTGCCGGCAGTCGGATGCTCCAAATAGTTCACGCAGCGGATAAGCGTAGACTTACCGCTGCCGGAAGGACCGATGATGCAAACAACATCACCGCGACGGACATCAAAGCTGATGCCCTTTAAAATTTCACGCTCACCAAAGCTTTTCTTTAAATCATGGACTGATAACAAAAGTTCCTTTTCCATAGCTTAGTACCGTCCTTTCGGCTTCTTAGTAGGCAGAGGAATATCACCGCAAGGATCCATCATCGGGTCATAGGTAACCAGCTGATAATCCTTAGGGCCATCCATCTTGCTTTCCAACCAGCGCAGCAGGCGGGAAGCGGTAAAGGTCATAATAAAGTAAATTACGCAGGTAATGAAGAAAATTTCAAAGTATTTGTAGTACACGCCTGCAGCAGACTTGGAAGCAAAATACAGCTCTGTTACGGAGATAACGTTCAATACAGAGGTATCCTTGATATTGATAATCAGGTTGTTGCCCAGCTGCGGCATAACGTTGCGCAGAGCCTGCGGCAGAATAACGCAGCGCATAGTCTGGATATGGTCCATACCGATAGCAATTGCTGCTTCCTTTTGTCCCGGGTCAACAGATTCAATACCGCCACGCACAGTTTCTGCCATGTAAGCACCGGTATTAATAGAAACAACCAAAAAGCCGGCAAACAGCGGTGACATATCGATATCAAACAGACTCATTGCACCGTAATAAACAACCATAGCCTGTACAATCATAGGTGTACCGCGAAATACCTCTACGTAAGCGTCTAACAAGCGCTGCAAACAGCGCACCAAAGTTCTCTTAACCTTGCTGTCATTATCCTCCAAAGGAATTGTTTGGATAACACCAACAATAAGGCCGATAATACAACCGATAAATGTGCCTACTACTGCCAGCAGCAGAGTAACGACCGCGCCCTTCATCAGGACAGAGCCATATTGCTGCAGCAGGTAAACTACCCAGCCAAAAAATGTTTCCGGCATTACATACACCACCTTAATTTAATACAAAAAGAGGCGACAAGCGCCGCCCCTTGCAAATGGCGTAACTCGTTATTGCAACGCAGCTATTCCATTCTTATACAGCTTATTTTGCCAAAGGCTGTTTCTTAATAGCTTCATCCATAATTTTATTGAAGTCAGCCTCGGTCATACCGCCCAGAACCTTGTTCATAGCGTCTGCCAGTTCCTTGTTGCCTTTTTTAATAGCAATGCCGATTTCAACATCTTCTTTAGAAGTTTTGAAGCCTTGACCTTCAGGGAAGGTTACCATGGTCAGATCAGGGTTAGCAAAAGCAGCAGCCTTAGCAGTCGGGATATCGGTTACAATCAGGTTGCATTTGCCGGATTTCAGAGCAACAATCATGCCAGGAACGTTGTCGATAGCAGGCAGCTTTTTAACGTCCGGAACCTGGTCAATCTGGTCATACCAGATGGTATTCAGCTGAGAGGTAGCAATAGAGCCTTTGAGGTCGGCAACGCTCTTAGCCTGAGCTTGCGGAGAATCCTTTTTAACCAGTGCTACTACAGTTGCATAGTAGTAAGGTTTGGTGAAGTCAACGGTCTCTTTACGTTTGGAGGTAATGGACATGCCGGCGATAGCAGCATCAATCTTGCCGCTTACTACTGCAGGAGCCAGGCCATCCCATTCGATTTTATGGATTTCCAGGTCAGCGCCCATGGAATCAGCTAATTTTTTAGCAATCATAACGTCATAACCATAAGCATATTCGTTAGAGCCGGCGATTTTTACAGCGCCGCCTTCAGCAGACGGTTGGGACCAGTTGTACGGAGCGTATGCGCATTCCATACCAACCTTCAATACCCTTTTGCCGCTGTCAGCTTTTTTATCGCCACCGCCACAGCCTGCGGTAACAGCCATTGCAACAACCATAGCGCCGCACAGAGCAGCTTTCAAAAATTTCTTCAAGTTCATCAAAAACACACCTTTCATTGTGAAATTATCTACTAAGTTACGTAATACTTTACTATATTACTGTCAAAAAAGCAAGCGTTCCGGCACAGATATAATGTATACATGAGTATAACTGCATAAAAGCCGTACTATCTCCCGCAAGAAGAAGTACGGCTTGAAATACTTAAGCTTATTTTTTCAGTCCGTTAATAATACGTTCCATAGCTTCGATGGTATTTTCACGGCTGCCGAAAGCAGTCAGGCGGAAGAAGCCTTCGCCCATTTTGCCGAAGCCTGCGCCAGGAGTACCTACAACCTGCAGTTTTTCCAGCAAGAAGTCAAAGAATTCCCAGGAGCTCATGCCGTTCGGGCATTGCAGCCAGATGTACGGAGAATGTACGCCGCCATAATATTTAATGCCAACCTTGTCAAAGCCTTCCATGATAATACGTGCATTTTCCTGATAGTAAGCAATGCTTTCGCGGCATTGTTTAATGCCTTCTTCGCTGAATACAGCCTCTGCACCGCGTTGGATAATGTAAGGAACACCATTGAACTTAGTGGTCTGGCGACGCAGCCACATTTTGTTCAGTTCCATTTCCTTGCCGCTTTCGGTTTTACGAACCAGTGCATGAGGAACAACGGTATAACCGCAACGGGTACCGGTAAAGCCGGCAGTCTTGGACAGAGAGCACAGCTCGATAGCGCATTTTTTAGCATCCTCGATAACGAAAATGCTGCGCGGAATTGCCGGATCAGTTACATATGCTTCATAAGCAGCATCGTACAAAATAACAGCATCGTTTTTCAGTGCATAAGCAACCCATTCTTCCAACTGCTCTTTAGTATAAGCAGAACCGGTCGGGTTGTTCGGAGAGCACAGATAAATTACGTCAGCCTTTACATTTTCGTCCGGCATCGGCAGGAAATCATTTTCCGGCTTGCCTTCCATATAAATAATGTTACGGCCACACATAATGTTGGTATCCAGATATACAGGGTATACCGGATCAGGAATCAGGATAGTGTTTGCATTGCTGAAAATATCGGTGATATTAGCGCAATCACTCTTTGCACCGTCGCTGATGAAAATTTCATCGCTTTCCAGGGTAACGCCGAAGGAAGCATAATATTTTACCAGTGCTGCATGCAGAAAATCATAGCCCTGCTCAGGACCATAGCCACGGAAAGTTTCCTGTACGCCCATTTCTGTTACAGCCTTCGCCATTGCATCAACAACACATTTTGCCAGCGGCAGGGTAACGTCACCAATGCCCAGGCGGATAATCTTTTTGTCTGGATGTGCCTCAGCATACGCGCTTACCTTGTGCGCGATATCAGCAAAAAGAAAGCTTTCTTTTAAGTTACAATAGTTTTCGTTTACAAATGCCATTGAAAAACCCCCATTATTAAAATCATTTTAAATTTATAGCAAACGCCTGAAAAATTACTAGCTGCAAGCATTGCGATACCTGCAGCCAGTAGTTCAAGCAATTTGTTTACTCGTTAATAACACTCTCAGGAATATCAATTACGCCGTCAAATACTGCGACTGCGTTACCCTCCAGGGTAACATGGTCATTCAGCTCATGCGTAACCTTGAGCAGGCCGCCCTTGCAATGTACATTGAGCGGTTCGCCCTTCTTGCCCGCTTTATTCAGCATAATGCAGGCTACGGTAACAGCGCTCGCACCAGTGCCGCAAGCCCAGGTTTCGCCGCTGCCACGCTCCCATACGCGGAACTTAACAGTGTTCTTGTCCAGAACCTGTACAAACTCAGTATTCACGCCTTCCGGGAACAGCTTATGATGTTCAAATTGCGGTCCCAGCTCCTCCAGGTTCAGGCTGTCCACATCATCCACAAAGGTAACAAAATGCGGATTGCCCATAGAAATTGCCGTACCGTTATAGAAAACTTTTTCTTTGGTTACATCATCATGATTATCATTCAGAACAATTGCCTGGTCAACGAAAATATAATGATCGCAGTTCATCGGAATTTCGGTAGCACGGAAAACAGGCTTGCCCATATCTACCTTCGCACCTACAACCTCACCGTTTTCGACAACCATTTCAATTTCCTTTACACCGGAAAGTGTTTCCAGCGTAATAGTAGTTTTATCGGTCAGACCTTTGTCATGCACAAATTTAGCTACGCAGCGCACGCCGTTACCGCACATCTTGCCTTCGCTGCGGTCAGCGTTGAACATACGCATTTTGAAATCAGCAACGTCAGATTTGCAAACGCAGATAAGACCGTCACTGCCAATACCAAAGCGTCTATGACTTACATATTCGGAAATAGCGCCCGGGTTCGGCAGCATCTCCTTGGTGCAGTCTACATAGACATAATCATTACCAGCACCATGCATTTTTGTAAATTCTATTTTCATGGCCCTTCCTCCTTTGAATCCTCTTTACTCATTATAACAAAAATATACTGAAATTCCAACCGGATAAACAATAAAGTTAGCTTTAGCGCACAAAAAAGCCGGCACATTTCTGCACCGGCATATTACAATGAGCAGTATTTCCTTTTTATCAGCAATATATTCACTTACAACAGCATTTTACAGCAAAAATTGCGCCTTAAATTATTTATGCAAATCTTTTAGACGGTCTGCACCACATCAGCGCAGCAAAAATCATCACAGCCGTTACACCCATGCTTACAGGGTAAACATACATTAAGGTGCGGAAATCATGATGTACCGGGAAAACAAAAGCAACCCACAGGAAACGTATACCGCAGACACCTAAAATCGTAAGCAGCGACGGTAAAAAGGATATGCCGAAGCCACGCAGATAACCTGACATAACATCATAAAATAACCTGAAAATAAAAGCGCAGAATACAATGGAAGCCCTTATATACCCAAGCCTGATAACCTCGCTGTCGTCGTTGATGAGCGCAATGAGTCTGTCGCCGAAGAGAAATACTATAAGCATGCAAATACCGGTACAAATAATATCCTCCCAAAGGCATAAGCGTAAAATTTCGCGGCAGCGAGCCAGCTGTCTGGCACCGTAATTTTGTCCGACAAAGGTTGTGCACGCCTGTGTAAAAGAGCTGAAGCAATTACCTCTGTTCCCAAGCTGTTGATAGCCCCCTGGATAACTACATTTGCCAAGCTGAAAACTGCGGCCTGAATGCCTGCCGGCAGACCGATACGCACAATTTCCTTCAGCGTAATCATATCAAGCTGCAGTTTACTGTATTCCAGCCTTATTACAGAGTCTGTTTTCAATAATAGACGAAGCAGAATCATAGCCGAAACCGTATTAGCCAGCACCGTAGCAATTGCAACACCGGCAACATCCAGCTTGCATACGCAGACAAAAAATAAATCCAGCACTATATTAACCAAGCTGGCTGCAATAAGTGCCATCAATGGCATTTTTGCTTCACCGATACTGCGGAAAATTGCAGCTTCAAAATTATACAGCAAAATAACCGGCATGCCTAAAAAATAAATTTTAAGGTATATCACCGCTGACGGCAAAACATCCGCCGGAATTTCCAGCAGCCCTAAAATCGGCACAACGGCAAACTGTGCAAAAATAGCTACCGCAATACCGATAATCAGCGAAAGCACTACAGCAGTATGCACTGCCTTTTTTACGCCTTCCGTATCACGTCTGCCGATAGACTGCGCAATAACAACATTAGAGCCCAAAGCTAGGCCCAAGAACAGAAAAATAATCATACCAATAATCGGCAAACCTGTTCCTACGGCAGCCATCGCCGCAGTTCTGTCGCCATTAGCAAAATTGCCGGCAATTACTACGTCTGTAGCGGTAAAAAACTGCTCTAGGATAGCTGTTGCAGCTACCGGCATAGAAAATTTAAATATTTTATCCCATAAGGAACCATTAAGCATGTCCATGCTTGTCCGCATATCTTCAATACCTTCTCTTTCTTTTTAGCTAGTGATAGATATTATAATACTAAATTTAGGCAATAGCAAATTGATATTTTTTATGCCCGGTTATAGTTATAAGGCATAATATAACGCTTATGATAAGCAATGCTTAACATACAAAAAGCCGATACATTTCTGTATCAGCTTTTCGATAATAAAATATTTCGTTTAAGCAGCCTGTTTACGCATATAAGTACGCATAACCAGCAATGTTACAAATAATAAGCACAGCGTAATAGGCAAAGCAATCAGCGCTAAGGAGCTTTCCGTAAAGTACGCAATACCGCCGGCAATCAGATAGCCGGCAACAGACACGGAAGCTGCAGTCAAAGCATAGGGCAGCTGTGTGGAAACGTGGTTAACGTGGTCGGAATGCGCACCAGCGGATGCCATAATCGTTGTATCGCTGATAGGCGAGCAGTGGTCACCGCATACCGCGCCGCTCAGGCAGGCAGCAATAGAGATAATCAGCATTTCATAGGTATCTCCGGAACCGAAAACGTTGCAAACTACCGGAATCAGAATAGAGAAAGTACCCCAGCTTGTACCGGTAGAGAACGCAAGGAACATAGCAACAACAAAGATAATTGTCGGCAGGAACATTTTCAGGATACCTGCGGAGTTTGCAACAAGATCATGCACATAGAACTTTGCACCCAAAAGACCGGTCATACCGGACAGGGTCCAAGCCATAGTCAGAATCATAATCGGCGCAACCATTGCTCTGAAGCCTGCAGGAATACACTCAGTAAATTCCTTAAAGGTCATTACGTTGCGCACCATGTAGAAGCAGAAGGTAAAGAAGAAGGTTGCCATGCTGCCGAGTACCAGGCCTTTAGGAGCGTCAGCACCTGCAAAAGCATCAACAAAGCTTTCGCCTGTGAAGAAGCCACCGCTATAAATCATACCGATAATACAGCAGATAATAAGTACAATTACAGGCAGTACAAGGTCAATAACCGCACCGTTAGGCTTATCGGTATTGTCATCATCATCACCATACGGACGAGCAGCAGTAGTAAACAGGTCACCCTTATTTGCGTTATCCTCATGAACCTTCATGCTGCCGAAATCAAATTTCATGATGGTCAAAAGAAGCATCATAGATAAGGTAGTAATTGCGTAGAAGTTATACGGAATAGTCTGCAGGAACATGTTAAAGCCGTTAATATCAGAGCCTTTAGGTACTGATGAGGTTACAGCTGCAGCCCAGCTGGAAACCGGCGCAATAATACAAATCGGCGCAGCAGTTGCGTCAATAAGATATGCCAGCTTTGCACGGCTAACCTGATGTCTGTCGGTAACAGGACGCATTACAGAACCAACCGTCAGACAGTTGAAATAGTCATCGACAAAAATAAGTACACCCAGTGCAATGGTAGCGAGCTGCGCACCAACGCGGGTCTTGATATTTTTAGAAGCCCACTGGCCGAAGGCAGCACTGCCGCCAACCTTGTTCATAAGAGCTACCATGATACCAAGAATAACCAAAAATACCATAATACCAACGTTACCGCTATCCGACAGCTTGGTAATCATGCCACCGTTTTCATTGTAAAGCATAGTATTTAAACCAAGTTCAAGATTACCGTTGGAATATAACAGTGCACCGATTGCGATACCTACGAACAAAGAAGAATATACTTCCTTAGTAATCAAGGCCAAAGCAATTGCGATAACCGGAGGCAGCAAAGCACCGATAGTCGAATATACGGCAGGCTTATAGGTTTCAGGATCAACAGTGTTAGGATGCTGTCCGCTTATATAAAATAGGCCAGCCATGATAACAAGCAGTATCGCCAAAAATAAGTAATTGTTTTTTCTCATCTAATTAATCACTCCATAATTTTTTTCTAAAAAGTCCGAAAAAATTATATCATGATTACGTAACTAAAAGCAAGTGTATTATAAAAAATCGCTGACAAATTGTTAAAAATTATACATTGTTGTGTAAATAAGTGCAAAACAGGGCACTTTAACACTGGTTTATATTGCTTTAATGTCTATTCACAGTTGACAAATTTCGAGGCTTACAGAGCAGGCGCATATATTCTTTATTAGCGCATCCAAGAAGCGAATCTGCAGACCGATGCTGATTGGATGTCACGCATAGAACACTGGTAAATTGAGCGAGAGGTATATCGTGTAGGGAA
>OHEG01000328.1_pt1 | contig 23445 bp, 18 predicted proteins | sample 1567181 | NCBI WGS metagenome assembly OHEG01 (sample SAMEA3879534, study PRJEB24766) | human gut metagenome | biome: human-associated habitat; feature: feces | place: USA | collected 1985/1987 | reverse complement strand
GGACAAAAACCGCCTTCCCCGCCATATCGCTATTATTATGGACGGCAACGGTCGTTGGGCGAAGCAGCGTTCGCTGCCGCGTACTGCCGGACATAAGGCGGGGGCCGAGGTGTTCCGGGATATCGCCACTTACTGCAAGGAGCTGGGTGTGGCATATCTGACGGTGTATGCGTTCTCCACGGAGAACTGGAAGCGGCCGGCCGAGGAGGTCAGCGCCATCATGGGCCTTTTGAGGCAATATCTGCTGGAGGCCGTGGACACCATGGAGCGGGACAACATCCGGCTGAAATTCTTCGGGGACCTGTCTGCCATCGCGCCGGAATTGCAGAAGCTGGCGGAGGAGACGCGGGAGATCAGCGGGCACTGCGACGGGTTTCAGGCCAACATCTGCCTGAACTACGGCGGGCGGGCCGAGATCCTGCGGGCTGCCCGGCGGTGCGCCGAGGCGGGAGAGGACTGGACGGAGGAGAACTTCGGGAAGTACCTGTACTCCGCCGGCATCCCTGACCCGGAGCTTATCATCCGGCCCAGCGGCGAGCTGCGGCTCAGCAATTTCCTGCTGTGGCAGTGCGCGTACAGCGAGTTTTATTTTTGCGATACCCTGTGGCCTGACTTCACCCGCGCAGAGCTGGACAAGGCCATCATCGCATATCAGAAGCGGGACCGCCGATTCGGCGGCGTGAAGTGAGGAGATATCCATGAAACAGAGAATTTTGGTGGCTGTGGTGGGAGTACCGGCCCTGCTGGCCGTGCTGTGCGCCGCGCCGGACTGGGCTACGCTGGCCCTGCTCATGGGACTGTGCATCATCGCCAGCCATGAGCTGTTGGCGGCGGTGCTGCCGCCGGAAAAGACACGGCGCTGGTGGGGCCTTGCGGCCACGCTGGCGGTGTTCACCGTGTTCACGGTGTATTTCAGCGGCGGTGACTTCACGGGCACCGCCATACATACGATCATGGTATGGCTGCTGGCGGCGCTGATCGTGGTGATGTTCATCGCGGCGGTGCAGGCCTTCGGCAAAGACGACGAGCTGGATTTTCCGGATATCAGCGCTATGGCGGTGTCCGGATTGGTGATCCCGCTGGCGCTGGGCTGTCTGGTGCGGCTGCGGATGCTGGAATACGGCGCCGGACTGGTGCTGATCCCGCTGGTGTCGGCGTTTATGAGCGACTCTCTGGCGCTGTTCGGCGGTATGCTGTTCGGGAAAACAAAGCTGGCGCCCAGAGTCAGCCCGAAGAAGACACGGGAGGGTGCGGTCAGCGGTCTGGTGGGCGGCATGGTGGGAATGATCCTGTTCCGGATATTCTTCTTCCTATGTACGGAGGTGCAGCTGCACATCGGCTGGTGTGTGCTGTTGGGCTTCGTGGGCGCGGTGCTGGGGCAGCTGGGCGACCTGAGCTTCTCCTGCGTGAAGCGGCAGTGCGGCATCAAGGACTACGGACGGCTGCTGCCGGGCCACGGCGGCGTGCTGGACCGGTTCGATAGTGTGATCTTCGCTGCACCGGTGACGTGGATGCTTATCAACGCTGTGACGCTGTATTGAGGAAGGACCTATGACGAAAACCATCGCCCTGTTGGGGGCTACCGGCTCCATCGGGCGGCAGACGCTGGAGGTGGCCGGGGAGTTGGGCCTCCGCGTGGCGGCGCTGACCGCCAATACACAGGTAGACCTGTTGGAGCAGCAGGCGCGGCAGTATATGCCGCGCCTTGCGGTGCTGTATGACGAAAATGCGGCGCTGGCGCTGAAAAAACGGCTGCGGGGGACCGGCATTGAGGTCATGGCAGGGGAGGAGGGCCTGTTGGCTGCCGCCGCTATGAGCGAGGCGGACACGGTGGTGACTGCCGTGATGGGCAGCGTGGGGCTGCGTCCCACACTGGCGGCGATCCAAAAAGGCAAGCGCATCGCGCTGGCCAATAAGGAAACGCTGGTGTGCGCCGGTGAGCTGGTGATGGACGCGGCGGAGAAATACGGCGCGGAGATCGTGCCGGTGGACAGTGAGCACAGCGCGGTGTTTCAGTGCTTACAGGGCTGCCGGGACCGGGGTGAGGTGCGGCGTATCCTGCTGACCTGCTCCGGCGGGCCGTTCTACGGAAGGACCTTCGACGAGCTGGAGCACATGACGGCGGCGGATGCCCTGCGCCATCCAAACTGGCACATGGGACCGAAGATCACGGTGGACTCCGCCACACTGATGAACAAGGGACTGGAGATCATCGAGGCCATGCGGCTCTATCGCCTGCCGGTGGAGCAGGTGCAGGCGGTGATACACCGCCAGAGTATCGTGCATTCGCTGGTGGAGTTCCGGGACGGGGCGCTGCTGGCGCAGCTGGGCACGCCGGATATGAAGCTGCCCATCCGCTATGCCATGACGTATCCCTACCGGGCCGAGAGCCCGGATACGCCGCTTGATCTGCTGACCTGCGGCGCGCTGACCTTTGCCGAGCCGGACGAGAGGGCGTTCCCCTGTCTGCGTCTGGCACGGTATGCCGCAGCGGTGGGCGGCACCGCCTGCGCCATACTCAACGGCGCCAACGAGGCGGCTGTGGGACTGTTTCTGCGGGGTGAGATCGGCTTTAACGATATCTCCCGGCGGGTGGAGCGCGCGTTGGAGCGGGTGCCGGTGCAATATCAGCCAAGCCTTGCGGATATACTGGAAGCAGACAAGGCGGCGCGGCGCGCCGCCCTGTGACATCCGGAAAAGGAGCTTGCATACATGATCGTATATATCATAGCGGCCCTGCTGGTGTTCGGTATTTTGATCGCCGTCCATGAGCTGGGGCACTTCCTGGCGGCCAAGGCCTGCGGCGTGCGGGTCAACGAGTTTGCCATCGGCATGGGACCGGTGCTATGGAAAAAGCAGCGGGGGGATACCCAGTATTCTCTGCGGGCTTTTCCGGTGGGCGGTTTCTGTGCTATGGAGGGGGAAGAGGAGGATTCTGACGATCCGGCGGCGCTGAACCGCCAGGGCTTTTGGAAAAAGCTGATCATTTTTGCCGCCGGCGCGGCCATGAATTTTCTGGCGGGGCTTATTATCATCTTCTGCCTGTATGCGCCGGCGCAGGGGTTCTATCAGCCGGTGATCTCCGGCTTTGCCGAGGGTTGTCCGTTGGAGAGCGCCGACGGCTTGCAGACCGGGGACCGGCTGGTGTCCATCGATGGGGAGCGCGTGTACATTTACAGCGACGTGAGCCTGCTGCTTGGCCTGAATAAGACTGGCACATTCGACCTGGTGGTGGACCGCGGCGGGGAGAAGGTGCGCCTGGACGACTTTGCCATGACGAGACAGACGTATACCGATCAAAGCGGAAATGCGTACAGCGGCTACGGAATATACTTCGGTGCGGCGGCGGCCACCTTCGGCGACAAACTGGCCTACACCTGGAACAATGCTGTGGATTTCGTGCGTCTGGTGCGGCTGAGCCTACAGATGCTCTTTACCGGACAGGCGGGCCTGCGGGACCTGAGTGGCCCGGTGGGGATCGTGTCCACCATGGTACAGGTAGGTGAGCAGGCGGAGACGACCCAGGCGGCGGTGGAGAACATCGCCTACATCGCGGCGCTGATCGCAGTGAATCTGGCGGTGATGAACCTGCTGCCGCTGCCGGCGCTGGACGGCGGGCGGATATTCTTCCTGATCATCAACGCGGCAGCCATGCTGCTGTTCCGGAAGCAGATACCGGCAAAATATGAGAACTATATCCACTTCGCGGGACTTATTCTGCTGCTGGCGCTGATGGTGGTGCTGGTGTTCAGCGACGTGGGAAAGCTGATCCACTGAGGAGGCGGGGACGGTGACAAGACGCATACAGGTGGGCGCGGTACCGGTGGGCGGCGGCGCGGCCGTAAGCATACAGTCCATGTGCAATACGCCCACGGAGGACGTGAACGCCACGGTGCGGCAGATACAGCGCCTGGAGCAGGCGAGCTGCGAGATCGTGCGTGTGGCGGTGCCCACGGAGGAGGCCGCACGGGCCATTCCGAGCATCAAGGCGGCTATACACATCCCGCTGGTGGCGGATATCCACTTTGATTACCGGCTGGCGCTGCTGTGTGTGGACGGCGGTGTGGATAAAATACGCATCAACCCCGGCAACATCGGGTCGAAGGACCGCGTGCGGGCCGTGGCCGACGCCTGCCGGGAGCGGGGCATTCCAATCCGTGTGGGCGTCAACGGCGGCTCGCTGGAGAAGGACCTGGTGCAAAAATACGGCGGCGTGACCGCCGAGGCGCTGGCCGAGAGTGCACTGGGCCATGTGCACCTGTTGGAGGAATGCGGCTTCGGGGATATCTGCATCTCCGTGAAGTGCTCCCGGGTGCCGGTAAATATGGCGGCCTACGAGCTGCTGCACGAAAAGGTGGACTATCCGCTGCATCTGGGCGTCACCGAGGCCGGCACACCGGAGATGGGGGTGCTGAAGTCTGCCATCGGCATCGGCGGACTGCTGTGTCGGGGTATCGGCGATACGCTGCGGGTGAGCCTGACTGCCGACCCGGTGGAGGAAGTAGTGGCCGCCAAGCGTATTTTGCAGGCCTGCGGTCTGCGGCAGACGGGGCCGGACCTGATCGCCTGCCCCACCTGCGGGCGGACGAAGTATGATATGCTGCCCATCGCCCGGGAGGTGGAACGGCGGCTGAAGAGCTGTGACAAGCCCATCACCGTGGCGGTGATGGGGTGTGTGGTCAACGGACCGGGGGAGGCCTCGGCCGCGGACGTGGGCATCGCCGGAGGCAAGGGCGAGGGATTGCTGTTCGCCAAGGGAAAGGTTCTGCGGAAGGTGCCGGAGGACCAGCTGGTGGACGCGCTGTTCGAGGAGATCGACAAGCTGTGACAAGAGATACGATAGGGGAGAAACATGGCGGAGAGAGTACCGTTTTTTACGCTGTTTGAGAGCTTTCAGGCGCCGCGGCAGCTGCGCCTGCTGCTGCACGATGCCTGCATCATCAGCGGCGCGCTGGATATGGCGGGCCGGACGCTGGAGGTGCAGGTGGAAAGCAGCGAGACGCTGCCCCAGGCGGCGCAGGACGCCCTGCAGCAGATGCTGGCGCAGCAGTATGATCTGCGGCAGGTGCTGCTGCATTTCTGCGGCACCGGCGAGCAAAAGGGCGACAGCGGGGTGATCTGGGGCAAGACGATCACCGGAAAGCTGACGCCTATCGGCGAACTGAATATCAAACAGGGCAGCGCCATTGTGGAGGGCCGGGTGTTCAAGACGGAGTGCTATGAGACGCGGCGCAAGGGCATGTGGACGCTGAACTTCAACATCACCGATGAGCGCGGCTCCGTGGCCGTGCGGAAGGCCATGGATGAAAAAGAGGCCAAGGTGCTGGGCGGCGCGATCAACGACGGGATGTGGCTGCGCCTGCAGGGCAAGGTGGAACTGACCTACGACGGGAAGGATATCCTGCTGCGGCCGGTGAATATTATGAAGATCAGCCATACGGCCCGGCAGGACAATGCACCGGAGAAGCGGGTGGAGCTGCACCTGCATACGCAGATGAGCAGCATGGATGCTCTGACGGATGTGGGCAAGGTGGTAAAGCAGGCGGCAGCCTGGGGCCACCCGGCTATTGCCATTACCGACCACGGCACGGTGCAGGCATTCCCAAAGGCGCGGGACGCGGGCAAGGGGAAGATCAAGATCCTGTACGGCGTGGAGGGGTACTATGTCAATAACCTGGACGACCGCATTGCCGTACACGGTGCGCAGGATCAGGACTTTGACGACGAGATCGTGTGCTTCGACATCGAAACCACCGGATTGAAGGTACAGCGGGAGGCCATCACGGAGATCGGCGCAGTGGTGCTGAAAAACGGGAAGATCACGGATACGTTTCAGACCTTCGTGAACCCCGGCCGTCGGCTGACGCCGGAGATCATCGGCCTGACGGGCATTACGGATGCCATGCTGGCGGACGCGCCGCCGCCGGAGGAAGCACTGGCGGCGTTTTTGAAATTCGTGGACGGGCGACCGCTGGCGGCCCACAATGCGGAGTTCGACATCGGGTTCATCCGAGCAGGGTGCCGCAGGGCGGGGCTGGAATTCGACCCTACATACATCGACAGCCTCATCCTGGCGCAGAACCTGCTGCCGGAGCTGCACAAACATAAGCTGGACATCGTGGCGGAGCATTTGGATCTGCCCGCCTTCAACCACCACCGGGCGTCGGACGACGCGGGGATGGTGGGGTATATGCTGATACCCTTTTTTGAGAGAATGCGGCGGGAGATGGGAATTTCCCGTCTACAGGAGATCAACGGGCAGATGGAGAAGCTGCGGCCCCGGGGCGGCGGCAGCCGGCACCCCAAGCATATTATCATCCTGGCGAAGAACAAGCTGGGCCTGAAGCACCTGTATCAGTTGATCTCGGCTTCCAATCTCAAGTATTTCAAGCGTGTGCCCATTATCCCCAAGACGGAGCTGATCGCCCATCGGGAAGGCCTCATTATCGGCTCAGCCTGCGAAGCAGGCGAGCTGTTCCGGGCGGTGGCGGACCGCAAGGACTGGGCGGAGCTGAAGCGCATCGCATCGTTCTACGATTACCTGGAGATACAGCCCATCTGCAATAATATGTTCATGCTTCGCAACGGCACGGTGCAGTCAGAGGATGAGCTGCGGGAGTTCAACCGTACTATCGTCCGGTTGGGCCGGGAGCTGGGCAAGCCAGTGTGTGCCACGGGTGATGTGCACTTCCAGGAGCCGGAGGACGAGGTATACCGCCATATCCTGCTGGCCAGCAAGAAGTTTGCCGACGCCGACGCACCCCTGCCCATTTACTTCAAGACCACGGAGGAGATGCTGGCGGAATTCGCCTACCTGGGCGAAGAGGAAGCGCATCGGGTGGTCATCGACGACCCGCGCGGCATCGCCGACCGTATCGAAAATATCGAGCTGCTGCCGCCGGGACGGTTGTTCCCGCCGCGGCTGGAGAATTCGGAGCAGGAACTTCATGACAGAGTGTGGGACAAGTGTCACGAGCTGTATGGCGACGAGCCGCCTCAGCTGATCGTGGACCGGCTGAACGTGGAACTGAAAAGCATTCTGGGCAAGTACGACGTGGTGTATATGTCCGCCCAGAAGCTGGTGCAGCGCAGCCTGGAAAACGGTTATCTGGTGGGCAGCCGGGGCAGTGTGGGGTCCTCACTGGTGGCGTATATGTCCGGCATTACGGAGGTGAACTCCCTGCCGCCCCATTATCGCTGCCCCAAATGCCGCCATACTGAGTTCATCACCGATGGCAGCTACGGCTGCGGCGCGGATATGCCCGATAAGAATTGCCCGATGTGCGGGGCAAAGTACGCTAAGGACGGATTTGACATCCCCTTTGAGACGTTTTTGGGCTACGGCGGCGGTAAGGTGCCGGATATCGACCTGAATTTCTCCGGTGAGTACCAGGCCCGGGCACACCAGCACGCCATCGAGATGTTCGGCAAGACCCAGGTGTTCCGCGCGGGGACCATCGGTACCCTAGCGGAAAAGACCGCTTTCGGCATGGTGAAGAAATACCTGGAGGAACGGGGCGAGACGGCCTCCAACGCGGAGCTGGATCGCCTGACGCTGGGCTGCGTGGGCGTGCGGCGTACTACGGGGCAGCACCCCGGTGGGCTGGTGGTGGTGCCGGATGATATGGATGTGGAGGATTTTACCGCGGTGCAGCACCCGGCAGACGATGCCAACAGCGACACTGTGACCACTCATTTCGAGTATCACTGCATGGAGGACAACCTCCTGAAGCTGGATATGCTGGGACACGATGACCCCACCATGATCAAAATGCTGGAGGACCTGACCGGCGTGAACGCGCGGGCCATCCCCTTGGATGACCCGGATACCATGAGTATTTTCACCTCGTCCAAGGTGCTGGGCTTTGAAAATGACGAGATACTGGGGCCCACCGGCGCCGTGGCTATCCCGGAGTTCAACACCCGGTTCACCCGCGGTATGCTGATGGATACCATGCCCCAGGATTTCAATACCCTGGTACGGTTGTCCGGCTTCTCCCACGGTACCGACGTGTGGCTGGGCAATGCCCGGGACTTGATCGTGGGCGGCACGGCCAGCGTTTTGGAGACGGTGGGCTGCCGCGATGATATCATGTTGTACCTGATCTCCATGGGGCTGGAGCCGAAGATGAGCTTTAAGATCATGGAGGCGGTGCGTAAGGGCAAAGTAAAGAAAAAGGGCTTCGAGGACGGCTGGGAGGAGGCTATGCGGGAGCATCAGGTGCCGGATTGGTATATCGGCTCTCTGGCCAAGATCGGCTATCTGTTCCCTAAGGCCCACGCTGTGGCCTATGTGATGATGGCGTTCCGTATTGCGTGGTTCAAGGTGCATGAGCCGCTGGCCTTCTACGCTACGTTCTTCTCCATCCGGGCCAAGGCTTTCGACGCGGAGTACTGCTGCGCCGGCATGGATGCGGTGAAGCAGAAAATCAGGGAGATCGAGAACAATAAGGACGCCACCGACGTGGAACAGAACCTGCTGGTGACGCTGGAGGTGTGCTACGAGTTCTATCTGCGGGGCTTCCATTTTGACACCATTAGTATTTACGACTCCGATGCCACACACTTCAAGATCACGGAAAACGGCCTGCTGCCTCCCTTTGTAACGGTGCGCGGTCTGGGTGAGACGGCGGCACTGGACACGGTGGAGAAGCGAAAGGGAAAAACCTTCATCTCTGTAGAGGAGTTCGCCACCATCTGCAACAAGCTTAGTAAGACCCATATCGAGCAGCTGAAGGCGCTGGGCGCCTTCGCGGGAATGGCGGATACCAGTCAGGTGACGCTGTTCTGAGACAGCCAAAAGCGCAAAAAAGAAGCACCCGGCGGGTGCTTCTTTTTTGCACTTTATTCGGCTTTCTGTTTCACGGGGAAGTCGATCTGCGCCAGGATCACGGCGGCGAACATCACCCCGCAGCCGATGTACTCGCGGACGGACATTTGCTGCTTGAGGATGATGGCACCGGCGATGACGGCGAATACGCTCTCCAGACTCAGCAGGATGGTGACCACCGTGGGATTGGAGCCCTTCTGTGCCAGAATTTGCAGGGTGTAGCCCACACCGCAGGAGAAAATGCCCACGTACAGCAGAGGAAGGATGCAGCCCCAGATGGCGGCGAAGTCCACGTCCTCGAAGAGGAACATACACACGGTGGAGATAACGCCGGCAAACAGGAATTGCAGACAGCTGAGCTTTACGCCGTCACAGTAGGCGGTGAAATGGTCGATGACCAGAATATGTACCGCGAAGCACACGGCGCAGATCAAGATCAGCAGATCGCCGGGGGAAAGGGAGAAGCTGCCCTTGATGCATAGCAGATACAGCGCCAGTACAGACAAGGCCACGGCGATCCAGACGGGGAGGCTGACCTTCCGCTTGAAGAACAGACCGCATACGGGAACCAGCACCACATACAGCGCCGTCAGGAAGCCGGCCTTGCCGCTGTCGGTACCGGCGACCATGCCCGCCTGCTGGAAGTTGGAGGCCATGGCCAACGCCGCACCGCAGCACAGGCCGCCCAGCCACAGCTGCCGGTTGGCGGCCTTTTTCTCGGCGGGGGAGAGGACGGGCTTGCCCTTTTTCAGCTTGTCGCTGATGACGATGACCACCAGCAGCGCCAGCACCGCGATAAAGTAGCGGCTGGCATTGAAGGCGAACGCGCCGATGGCGTCGGCGCACATATCCTGCGCAACAAAGGCGGTGCCCCAGATGAAGGCGGCCAGAATGGGGAAGATCACCTGCCGCATCTGATTGTGTTTCATGTCAGTGATGTCCTTTCTCTGTTTACTCTTTCTCTTTCGGTGTGCCGGTGTGCCATTGGAATTTGCGTTCCTGATGATGCAGCAGGCGCGTGATATTCTCCCGGTGGCACCAGATCACCAGCGCGGCGATCAGCACGGCCAGCGCCGTGTAGAGGAGGCTGCGGCCGCAGAAGAAAAATGTGGTGATGGGCATGGAGGCGGCGGCGCAGACGGAGCCGAGAGAGACGTATTTCGTCAGCAGCCACAGGGCGGCGAACAGACCCCACGCGATTAGACCGACGCGCCAGTCCAGCAGCCACACCAGCGTGCCGCCGGACAGGATGCCCTTGCCGCCTTTGAAGCCGAAGAACACCGGGAACATATGCCCCAGCTCGCAGCCAAGGCCACCCAGCAGGACGCCCAACATCCAGTCGCCGGCCAGATAGTCGAAGGCTGCACCGCCAATCAGGCAGGCGATCACTGTTTTACCCATGTCGAAGAGGATGACGCCCAGTGCGTATTTGGCACCGTAGGTGCGGTAGAAGTTGGTCAGGCCCGCATTGCCGCTGCCGTGCTGCCGCACATCGTCCTTGATGATGAAGTGGCTGACCATTACCGAGCCGTTGAGACAACCTAAGAAATAGCCCAGCAGCAATATGACCAGTGAGGCCAGCAGTGTAGCGCCGATGAGATGGTTCAACCGTCGTCCTCTCCCTTCTGGCGGATAGTCAGCACGATGGGGGTGCCCTCCAGGCCGAACACGCTGCGGAGCTGGTTTTCCAGATACCGCTGGTAGGAGAAGTGGAAGAGCTTTTTGTCGTTGCAGAAGATGACGAAGTGGGGAGGCTTGACGCCCACCTGCGTCATGTAGTAGATCTTCAGGCGGCGCCCCTTGTCCGTGGGTGGCTGAACGCGGGTCTGCGCGTCTGCCAGCACACTGTTCAGCGTGCCGGTGGTGATTCGCATGGCCGCCTGATCGTTGACGTAGTTGATAAGCTCAAAGAGACGGCCCACCCGCTGGCCGGTCAGGGCGGAGATGAACAGAATGGGGGCATAGGGCATATAGCTCAGGTCCCGGCGGATGTCCTCACGCATACGGTCCATGGTCTTGTCGTCCTTTTCGATCAGGTCCCATTTGTTCACCACGATAATGCATGCCTTGCCCGCGTCATGCGCCAGACCGGCGACCTTGGTGTCCTGCTCGGTGACACCCTCCTGAGCGTCGATGAGAATGAGGCAGACATCGCTGCGCTCAATAGCCATGGTGGCCCGCAGAACGCTGTATTTTTCGATGTTGTCATCTACCTTGGACTTTTTCCGCATACCGGCGGTGTCGATGAAATTATATTTGCCGTACTGGTTCTCAAAGTAGCTGTCGATGGCGTCACGGGTGGTGCCGGCTACATTGCTGACGATAACGCGTTCCTCGCCCAGAATACGGTTCGTCAAGCTGGATTTGCCCACATTGGGCTTGCCGATAATGGCCACCTGTACCACGTCGGAGTCCTCCTCCTCGCCGTCATCCGGCGGCAGGTACTGGAAGCAGGCGTCCAGCAGGTCGCCGGTGCCATGGCCGTGGACGGCGGAGATGGCGATGGGGTCGCCCAGACCCAGGTTGTAGAACTCATAGAAATCCGGGTCGACCGCGCCCACAGAGTCCATCTTGTTCACCGCCAGCACGATGGGCTTACGGCTGCGCTGAAGCATACTGGCCACCTCCTGGTCGGAGGCAGTCAGGCCGGTCTTGATATCCGTGACGAAGATAATGACGTCGGCGTTGTCGATGGCGATCTGGGCCTGCTCCCGCATGAAGGACAGAATCTGGCTGTCTGTATTGGGCTCGATGCCGCCGGTGTCCACCAGGCGGAACCTGCGGCCCACCCACTCGCTCTCACCGTAGATACGGTCACGGGTGACGCCGGGGGTGTCCTCTACGATGGACAGCCGCCGGCCGATGATCTTATTGAACAGCATGGATTTGCCCACATTGGGCCGCCCCACGATAGCGATCAAAGGCAGTGCCATAGTTTATTCCTCCCTATCCAGCATGGCGTCCAAGAGGTCGCCGCCGTCTATCCCCACGATCTGCACCGGGCAGCCCAGCTCGGCGCTGAGACGCTCCACGGTGTAGTCGTCCAAAAATACGTTTTCGCCGTGCCGCAGCATATGCAGCGGCAGCAGCACCCGGCCCAGATCCGGGACCTTTTGCAGCTGTGCCGACAGATCCTGACCTGTCAGCAGACCGGCCACGTCGATGGTGTGACCGAAAAAGTCGTTTTCCACGGCGATGACCTGCCCCCGCAGCGCCGGGAACCAGGCGCTGGCCTGCTCCAGCAGATAGCGCATAAAAGGGGCGGCGGCAGTGCCGGTGGCGATGGTAAAGGGTGCAGGGGCCTCGTCGTGGTCCTCCAGCCGCATGGCGCTGAGAAAGTCCTGCTCCAGTGAACGCAGCATGCCCACGCCGTTTTCCAGCTGCCGATAGCCCTCGTAGTAGTCCTCTTGGGGCAGCTCCAGTCCGGCCCGCAGGAACAGTTCGTCAGCACAGAAGAACCTACGGGTGCCGAAGCGGCGCAGATTTTCCAGCCCGAATTCCTCGGCGATGGCAATGATGTCCCGGGCACAGTCCCTGTCCACGGGCCTTAGCTTGGCCAGACCCTGGCGGTACTTGGTGATACCCACCGGCACAAGAGAGCAGCTGGAGAACTGCCACTCGGTCAAGTCCCGCAGGGTGCGGCGCAGTTGGTCACCGTCGTTCCAGCCGGGGCAAACCACGATCTGCCCGTTCATGACGATACCGGCCTTGCAGAAGGCCTGGATATAGTCCAGCGACCGGGCGGCGTTCTTGTTGCCAAGCATGGTGCAGTGCAGCTGTGGGTCGGTGGCGTGGACGGAGACGTTGATGGGGCTGATGTGCAGGTCAATGATCCGCTGTGCCTCCCGCTCCGTCAGGTTGGTGAGGGTGATGTAGTTGCCCAGCAGAAAGCTCAGCCGGGCATCGTCATCCTTGAAGTACAGCGTGGAGCGCATACCCGGCGGCATCTGGTCCACAAAGCAGAACAAGCAGTGATTGGCACAGGAGCGCATTTCGTCCATCAGATACGTGTCGAAGTTCAGCCCCAGGTCCTGGCCTTCGGCCTTGCGGCAGGTGACGTGCCGCACGTTGCCTGCCGCCGTTTTCAGCTCAAGGTGCGACAGGGGATCATAGCCGTAAAAACGATAGTCCAGCACATCCACGATGGGGTGGCCGTTGATGGATAGAAGCTGTTCGCCCACCTGAACGCCGGCGCGCTCCGCGGGGCTGTGCCGGTCGATGGCGGTGATGATGGTACTCATAATACGTCCTCACTCATGCAAAATGCGGCCTTATCCACAATAGGACATAATACCACATAATAATCAACTCATTATACCGTTTTTTGACGTGAGACGCAAGCACAATATAGTATAGCCGCCCACGAGCATAAAGTAAAACGATGGATTTTGATACTTCCCATGACAAAAAGTGTGGGAGCAGTAAAAAACAAGAGGGAAGCGGCGCTTCCCTCTTGCAAAGGCACAACAGAACTTATTTCGCGGCCACAGACTTGACGACCTTGACCTCGCGGCCGTTGTAGCTGCCGCACTCCGGGCACATTCTGTGGGGGAGATGCAGCGCGCCGCACTTGGCGCACGCCACCAGCGTGGGAGCTGCCAGCTTCCATACGGAAGAACGTCTCTTATTGCGTCTTTGCTTGGATACTTTTCCCTTAGGGACTGCCATGTTGACACCTCCTTGGTCTTAATTGCCTGAGCAGCAATGTAATACAAAAGTAATTCACTCATCCTTCTGCAGCAGCTGTGCTAGCTTCGCCAGACGGGGATCCACTGCCTTTTTGCATCGGCAGTTCTCCCGGTTCAGGTTCACACCGCAGCCGGGGCACAGCCCCCTGCAGTCCTCTGAGCAGAGAAACTTCGTGTCCATATCGAGGATAAAGGCGTCGCGCGCCAACTCCTCCACATCTACCTCGTCGTTATCCAGCAGGATGATGTCGTCGCTTTCGTCAGACTCGCGCGCCTCTGCCAATACGCAGTCGTAGCGTGTCGTCTTGTCCGCGTCGTACGCTTCACCGCACCGGTCACAGATACAATGCAGCGTGGTGGTCAACGTCATTCCGCACAGCAGCAGCCCAGCCTTGTTCTCCAGCCGGCAGTCCACAACAACCGGACGGGAAACGGGACAAGAACTACCGAATTCCAAGTCGGACAGATCCATTTCAAAACGGATGTCCTGCCGGGCATCGGGGGTATGCAGCAGCTTGTTGACGTTCAAACGCATAGTACACCTCACAATGGCACGTGTAGTATTATAGCCGACACAAAATGCCTTGTCAAACATTTTCTTACAAATATTTTGACTTTTTTCAAAAACACGGTACAATAAACAGAGAAACACAGGGGAGGACGCCGTTATGCGGGAGCTGACCATCGGGAAAAATGACGCCGGACAACGGCTGGATAGATTTCTGTCCAAGGCGCTGCCCCTGCTGCCGCCTGCTCTGGCGCAGAAGTACATCCGCATCAAGAGGGTGAAGGTAAACGGCGGACGTGCCCAGCGGGACCAGCGGCTCAGTGTGGGCGATGTGCTGCAATTATACATCAACGACGAGTTTTTCGACAAGCCCTCAGAGGAAAATCTATTTCTGACGCTGTTCAAGCCGCACCTGACGGTGGTGTACGAGGATGAGCACCTGCTGCTGGCGGACAAGCCGCAGGGAATGGTGGTCCACGCCGACGAGACGGAGAAGGTGAATACCCTCATCAACCACATTCAGGCATATCTGTATCAGAAACGGGAGTGGAACCCCAAGTGGGAAAATGCCTTTACGCCGGCGCTGTGCAACCGTATCGACCGCAATACCGGCGGCATCGTCATTGCCGCTAAGGATGCCGAGACGCTGAGGGTCATCAACGAGAAGATACGGGACCGGGAACTGGACAAGCGCTACCTCTGCATCACTGCGGGCCGGCCGAAAAAGCCGGAAGGCCGGGTGGAGTGCTTTTTGCTGAAGGATGAACAGAAAAAGCAGGTGTCCGTATACCATAAGCCGGTCCCCGGCGGAAAGACCGCCATTACCGATTACAAGGTGCTGGAGACGCGGGGAGAGCTGAGCCTGGTGGAGATCGGGCTGGAGACGGGCCGGACTCACCAGATCCGCGCCACGATGGCGGACCTGGGCTGCCCGCTGCTGGGGGACGGCAAATACGGCCGTGGGGACGTAAACCGCCGCTACGGCGAGACGCGGCAGGCCCTGTATGCCTACAAGCTGACCTTTGACCTGCCCACGGACGCGGGGCACCTGAACTATCTGCGCGGGCAGAGCTTTACAGTGGAAAATGTGCCCTTCCGGGACAAATATTTCGGCTGAGTGCCGTGCAGCGGATGGCTTTTGCTGTCCGCTGTATTTTTTTCGGAGAAAAACGGGAAAATCCATTGACTTTCCCAGCGCTTTTATATATAGTGTACTCGCCATCTTTCGACAAGTAACGAGCGCGTGAACAGACGCGCTGCCGCCGCGTCGAAGGGGGGCTATTTTACTGATGAATGGAGGAGGATAAATGTCCAAAGAGTTGATTCGCCTGCGGGATCTCTGCATGGCGTTTGACGACGAGCTGGTTCTCGATCACATCAATCTTTACATCAACGATTCCGAATTCCTCACGCTGCTTGGCCCCAGTGGGTGCGGCAAGACCACCACACTGCGGATCATCGGCGGTTTTACTACGCCCACCAGCGGCGATGTGACCTTCGACGGCGAGAGGATCAACGATGTCCCGCCCCATAAGCGGCAGATCAATACGGTGTTCCAGAAATATGCGCTGTTTCCGCATCTGGACGTGTTTGAAAACATCGCCTTTGGCCTGCGTATCGCAAAAGTGCCGGAGGACGAGATACGACAGCGTGTCGGTGAAATGCTGGAGGTCGTCAGCCTGAAGGGCTTTGACCGCCGGCGTGTCGACCAACTCTCCGGTGGTCAGCAGCAGCGTGTGGCGATCGCCCGTGCCCTGGTGAACCGGCCGAAGGTGCTGCTGCTGGACGAGCCGCTGGGCGCGCTGGATCTGCGTCTGCGTAAGGATATGCAGAACGAACTGAAACGTATCCAGCAGCAGATGGGCATCACGTTTATATATGTCACCCACGATCAGGAGGAAGCCCTGACCATGTCCGACACCGTGGTGGTCATGGACAAGGGCCGTATCCAGCAGATCGGCACACCGGAGGATATCTACAACGAGCCGAAGAATGCCTTTGTGGCGGACTTCATCGGCGAGAGCAATATCCTCAACGGCACGATGGTCCGCGACAGGGTCGTGAAAATGTACGGCAAGGAATTCCCCTGCGTGGACGGCGGCTTCGCCGAAAACGAACCGGTGGACGTGGTCATTCGCCCGGAGGATATCGACATCGTGCCGGTGGAGCAGGGTCAGCTGGTAGGCACTGTCACCAACGTGACGTTCAAGGGGATGCAATATGATATCATCGTGGATTTCCGTGGCTTCAAGTGGCTGATCCAGACCACCGATCATTCCCCGGTGGGTGCCCGTATCGGCGTGAAGATCGATCCCGAGGGTTTCCACATTATGAAGAAGAGCGAGTATTCCGGTATGTTCGGCGACTATTCCTCTTACTCCGAGGAATACGAGGAACTGGCGGACGCCGGTGCTGAGCCGGAAGAGGAGGAGAGCGAGGATGAAGAGTAAGCTCTCCCGTTTTGCCGTGCCCTATGTGGTGTGGATGGCTATTTTTGTAGTAGCCCCCATTGTCATTATGGTGGTGTATGCCTTTGCCGGCAGCGAGGGCGGCTTCACGCTGGACAACTTTGTCCAGATGGGCGGTTACGCTGCTGTGTTCGGCCGTTCCTTCAAGCTGGCGCTGATTGCCACGGCTATCTGCCTGCTGTTGGGCTATCCTGTGGCGTACCTTCTCAGCCGGGAGGGCGAGCGCTTCCGCCGCACGGCCATGGTACTGATCATGCTGCCCATGTGGATGAACTTCCTGCTGCGGACCTACTCCTGGATGACCATCCTGGAGAACAACGGCCTGCTGAACCAGCTGTTCCAGAAGCTGGGTATCATTGCCCTGTACAACCATCTGACAGGCAGCAGCCTGGAGTATTTTACCATGATCGACACCCAGGGCGCTGTGGTGCTGGGTATGGTCTATAACTACCTACCCTTTATGATCCTGCCTATCTACTCTGTGATTTGCAAACTGGATTACTCCCTGCTGGAGGCAGCCCGCGACCTGGGGGCCAACACCGTCACGGTGTTCCGCAAGGTCATCCTGCCCCTGAGCCTGCCGGGCGTGCTGTCCGGCATCACCATGGTGTTCGTGCCCTCTGTGTCTACGTTCGCCATCAGCCGTATGCTGGGCGGCGGCACGGAGCTGTTGCTGGGCGACCTGATTGAACGGCAGTTCCTGGGCGGGGCGTATAACCCGCAGCTGGGCGCGGCTATTTCCCTGGTGATGATGCTGATCGTCGTTGTCTGTATGCTGGTGATGAACCGCTTTGGCGAGGGCGAGGAACAGGCGGTGATGCTATGAGACAGAGAAAGGGCAACTCCGTCGGCGATCGCCTGCTGATGATCCTGGTGGGCCTGTTCCTGTACGCACCCATCATCATCCTGATCGTCTTTTCCTTCAACGCCGGCAACAGCTCCAGCGTGTGGAAGGGCTTTTCCCTCCACTGGTACGCCGAGCTGCTGAACGACCGGCTCATTATGCACAGCGTGTATACCACGCTGCTGGTATCCCTGCTGGCTACCGTCATCGCCACCGTGGCGGGCACCTTTGCCGCTATCGGCTTTTACGGTATGCGACGCCGGGCGCGCACCGGGCTGATGGCCGTGAACAACATTCCCATGATGAACGCGGACATCGTCACCGGCGTCAGCCTGTGCCTGCTGTTCGTGGTGTTCTTCAACGGATGGCACAGCTTCGCCGTGTGGGTCAACGGCTGGCAGTCACTGGTGGTGCTGCCTGAGCGACTGACCCTGGGCTTTGGCACACTGTTGATCGCCCACATCTGCTTCAACATCCCCTACGTCATTTTGTCCGTGGGACCCAAGTTACGGCAGATGGACCGCAATTTGGTCGATGCGGCCCAGGACTTGGGCTGCACCTGGATGCAGGCCTTCTGGAAGGTCATCATTCCGGAGATCAAGCCCGGTATCGTCTCCGGTGCGCTGACGGCTTTCACTATGTCCATCGATGATTTCATCATCAGCTACTTCACGGCGGGTACGTCCTCCTCCACGTTGGCCATGACCATCTACGGCATGACCAAAAAGCGCGTCAGCCCGGAGATCAACGCCGTGTCCACGCTGCTGTTCGTCACGGTCATCATCCTGCTGGCCATCATCAACCTGCGGGAGAACCATGCCGAGCATCACCGCAATGTCCATCACGAGAGCGCTACGTTCGCTCCTGCGCCGAAGAAATATCCCGGATTGGGCAAGAAGATCGCCGCAGGCGCTATGGCCTGTGTGCTGTTGGCGGTACTGATCGTCACCGGTGCCGCGGCCCGCAGCGAGCGCGTGGTCAATGTGTGCTCCTGGGGCGAGTATATCGATGAGTCCCTGATCACCGAATTCGAGGAGAAGACCGGCATCCGTGTGAACTACCAGACCGCCGAGAGCAACGAGGCCCTGTACTCCCTTATCAAGATGGGCGGCGCGGACTTTGATGTGATCGTGCCCTCCGACTATATGATCGCCCGGCTGATCCAGGAGGATATGCTGGCGGAGCTGGACTACGGCGCCATCCCCAATTTTCAGCTGATGGACCCCCAGTTTACCCATTTGAGCTTCGACCCGGAGAATAAGTACACCGTGCCCTACACCTGGGGCAGCGTGGGCATTATCTACAACACGACTATGGTGGACGAGCCCATCACCAGCTGGGGCGCTATGTTCGACGAGAAGTACGCCGGGCAGGTGCTGATGATCAACAACTCCCGCGATGCGTTGATGGCCGCCCTGTGCTATCTGGGCTACGACATCAACACCACCGATGAGGGACAGCTGACCGAGGCCTTTGAGCTGGTGAAGAATGCCAAAGACAAGGGTGTGTATCAGGCCTTCGTCATGGACGAGGTCTTCGGCAAGATGGAGGGCGGCAACGCGGCCATCACCATGTACTACGCCGGCGACTATCTGACCATGCTGGAGAATAACGAGGACCTGGCCTTCGTCATTCCCAAGGAGGGCAGCAACTGGTTCGTGGATGCCATGTGTGTGCTCAAGTCCAGCCAGCACAAGGCCGAGGCCTATGAGTGGATCAACTTTATCGCCTCTACCGACAGTAACCTGGCCAACATGGACTACATCTGGTATGCCTCTCCCAATGCCGAAGCGCTGGCGGAGTATCCCGCTTACTACGAGGAGACGTACGGTGAGTCCCTGGACGAGGAGATCTACAACATCATGGCCATTCCCGATGAGGAGCGCGAGCGCTGTGAGATCTATGTCAACCTGCCACAGGAGACGCTGAAGTTCTACGATAAGCTGTGGACACAGTTGGGCGTCTGACATTCGCGGTTTTTTTCCGCCCCGCGTATAGGCAAGAAATGTATTTAAAGAAAAGCGCTTAATTGGAGGAATTGCTATGATCGAAGTAGGTATGACCTATACCGCTGAAAAGACCGTCACCCCGGATATGACCGCCAAGGCTATCGGTTCCGGCGGGCTGGAGGTGTTCGGCACCCCCTTTATGATGGGACTGATGGAGTATGCCGCCATGCAGTGCGTGCAGCCTGAACTGCCCGAGGGTAAGGGGACTGTGGGCGTGGAGATCAGTTCCAGTCACCTGGCGCCCACGCCGGTGGGCATGAAGGTCACCGCCACTGCCGAGGTGACGGGTATCTCCGCCAACGGCAAGATGATCACCTTCAAGGTCACGGCCCACGACGCCGATGGCCTGATCGGTGAGGGCATCCATACCCGCGCTGTCATCGACAACGCACGGTTTTTGCAGAAGTGCAATGACAAGCTGGCACGCGTATAAACCACAAAAAGCCGCCCGTAGGGGCGGCTTTTTTCTTGTCACAGGCAGCTATATTTGGTATAATAAAACGATACTATGACCGGGGGAGGGGAGAGAACGATGCGCGTTTTGGCCACGATCGGGTTTTCCTTCTCTGCCGGTGTCTTCCTGGCGGCACTGCTGCCCTGGAACGGCTGGCAGCTGTATGCCGCCGGGGGCATTTTGCTGCTGGCGCTTGCGTGGCTGTTTGCTGCACGCAAGCAAAAATATTTTCGCCGGGGGCTGCTGATCCTGCTGCCGCTGGCGGTATCGCTGGCCTATTTTGCCGGGTATGACCACCTGGTGCGCCAGCCGATAGAGGACCGCTGCGGTGCGGCGTCGGACTTTGCCGCCACCGTTTGTGATTGGCCGCAGGCCACGGAGCGCGGCGCCAGGGTCACGGTGGAGCTGGAGGGCTATCATCGGGCCAGGGCCGTGCTGTATGGCGAAGCGGAGCTGCTGGCGGCCCGACCGGGTGACACGGTCACGGGCACGGCCCAGTGGCAGTCTGCCGCCCATTTCGACAGCGATGATGTGACCCATTTTAACGCCCGGGGCGTGTATGCGCTGCTGTATGGCCGTGAGGATGTGCGTCTGTCGGCGGGTGATGGGGATGCCCTGCGCTGGCTGCCCCAACGGGCGGGCAAAGCTTTCCGCGAGAAGGTGGCCGCCATCTGGGATGACCCGCGTGTCAGCGGATTCCTGACAGCGGAGCTTACCGGGGACAAGTCCGCTATGGACGATGGAGACTATCTGGCCATGCAGGAGACGGGCCTGGCGCATCTGTTCGCGGTGTCGGGCCTGCACTGCGCTTTTCTGGTGACGCTGCTGGCGTTGCTGATCTCCCGGCGGCAGAGACTGCTGTGCGCCGTGACCATTCCGCTGCTGCTGTTTTACATGGTGATGGTGGGCATGAGCCCCTCGGTGGTCCGCGCCTGCATCATGCAGATATTCCTGCTGATCGCGCCGCTGTTCCGGCGGGGCAGTGACCCTCTGACCAGCTTGGCTGCCGCACTGCTGGTGATTCTGCTGTGCAATCCCTTTGCCGCCGCCAGCGTCAGCTTGCAGCTGAGCTTTTCCGCCACGCTGGGAATGGTGCTGCTGTCGCCCCGGCTGTACAAGCTGCTGGCCGGGTGGTATAAGGGGAAATGTCGGCCGCTGCGGGCCGCGCTGTGTTTTGTGGCGGCGAACCTGTCTGCCACCCTCAGCGCCGTGGTGTTCACTGCCCCGCTGACAGCCTGGTATTTCCGCATTTTCGTGCTGGTAGCGCCGCTGTCCAGCTTATTGGCGGTGCCTGCGGCGGGATGGAGCTTCATGGCTGCCTTTGTGACGGTGCTGCTGGGCTTTGTGTGGCTGCCGCTGGCCAGCCTGCTGGGTTGGATCTCCTGGGTACTGGTACGGTACATCCTGTGGATCGCCAACGGCATGATGTCCTGGCGCTATCACGCGGTGTATTTCACCAATCCCTATCTCATCTACTGGCTGCTGTTTTTGTATGCGGCCTTTATCGGCTGTGCCGCCACGCCGGACGGCAAGCGGAAATACCTGCTGGCATCGGCATTGTCGGTGCTGACGCTGACGGCGGCCATCTGGGTCAACCGTCAGGACTATCAGTACGGCGTACTGACCGCCCTGACGCTGGATGTGGGACAGGGCGAGAGCGTCATTCTGACCTCCGGCGGTGAGACGGCACTGGTGGACTGCGGCAGCAGCAACAGCTATAAAGACCCCGGCGGTCTGGCTGCCGACACGCTGCACAGCATGGGCGTCCGGGAACTGAGCGCTGTGGTGGTGACCCACTACCACGCCGATCACACCAACGGTTTGTACGAGGTGCTGCGCCGTATCCCGGTGCAGACGATCTACCTGCCGGACATCGAGGATGAGTATGGCGTTCGGGAGCGTCTGGTGTCGCTGGCGGAGGAGAAGGGCGCGCAGGTGACTTATGTGACGAAGGAGACGGCCGATACGCTGGGCGATACCGTTTTGACCATCTATCCGCCGGTGCAGTCCGGCGGCGATCTGAACGAACTGGGCCTGACAGCGCTGGCCAGTGCCGGAGACTTTGATCTGCTCATTACCGGCGATATGTCCGGCAGTACCGAGAAAAAGCTGGTGGAAACCTATGCCTTGCCGAATATAGAGGTGCTGGTGGTCAGCCACCACGGCTCCCGGTATAGCTCAAATATACGCTTTTTGAAGGCGGTGACGCCGGAGGCGGCGGTCATCAGTGTGGGCGATAACAACTATGGCCACCCGTCGGAGGAGACGCTCCAGCGGCTGCTGGCGGTGGGGGCGGATATCTGGCGCACAGACCAGCAGGGAACCATCCGCATCACCGTGAACGGAGGATAGCATGGCAAAGGAGAAAAAAGAAAAGACCCCCGGTTATGAGGAATTCCACGACGCGCTGCAAAGCGGCGCCGTGGGGAATGTCTATATATTCCACGGCGAGGAGACGTACCTGATGCAGCAGGCGGTGGCGATGTTTACCTGGTTAAAGGTTATTCCCACTTTGGACGCACAACACGGAACGGCCGGACGTGGCAAACATCTTGGAGAGAATGAAACGGGCATGACCGCCTTACAGGAGTTCAAGGATGAAGAGAATATCCGGAACCTGGCTTATGAAGCCGTAGACGCGTTGGTGGAGCTACTGGATCGCGAAAAGTTTGATTTCTGGATGAACGGCATTAAGAAAAAGGCTATAAACCGGCTTCTTATCCAGAATAAGGAAACGTTCGATGAATATTATAATATCGGAAGTCACCGGCTTTTCCTGGTGCTTATTCCTATGATCCGGGAAGTCCAGGACGGGCAGATAATACCTGTTATCACCCGGAACCGTTATAATAAACTGATTGAAGGCGATACCGTTTTAACGGAGAAATTGCTGGAATATGTACGCCGCCCGCTTGCACTTCTTACCATAAAAAAGGCCGTTGAACGTTTACCGGTGGAAGTTCTGCCCAGTGGAATCGTACAGGTACAACAGAGCACAACCGTACGGGATAAATTGCGGGCGGAAAAAGAGGCCCGGCAATCGGTTGCTAACAGTCTGGAGCAGGACGCGGCGGCTTACCTGGATGTATTGCAGGATATCATCCGTGAACTGGATGCAGAATCGGAAACGGTGGATTATTATGTACCGGGCGTTACCGTACAATCTAAGGGAATAACTTTTTAATGTCCGGACATGGAGAAGTTTACATATAATAGTAAGACGGTGGAGGTTCCTTCCTGCCTGGATGAAGTCAGCAGTGAGCAGTACCGGCAGTTTCTTATATTGTCGGTACTGATGAACCGCGGTACGATCAGCCCCGGACAGTTTCGCGTAAAATGGCTTTCTTTTCTTCTGGGCATGAAAGCGGATTACACCATGTACCGGCGTGAGATCATCCGAGAGCTGGACGGCCAACTGGAAAAGCTGGACGGCTTTTTCTTTTATACAACCGGTAAGGAGGGCGAGCGGATCGTTACGCCCATTCTGAAAACCGGGCGTAACCTGATGCAGGATTTCGGGGGCTGGCATGGTGTCGGTGACATGTTGAACGGTCTTACTTTCGGTAACTTTTGTGATTGCCTGGATTTGTTGCAGCAAAGCAAACAGGCGGTGGCGGAAAAGGACGATCCGGCTATAAATGAAA
>OHEG01000319.1_pt1 | contig 23747 bp, 17 predicted proteins | sample 1567181 | NCBI WGS metagenome assembly OHEG01 (sample SAMEA3879534, study PRJEB24766) | human gut metagenome | biome: human-associated habitat; feature: feces | place: USA | collected 1985/1987 | reverse complement strand
CTTTCATAGTTGTTGGGGTTGGCTTCCCAACTGTGTACTATTTCAGGAGAGGACACCTCTAATCTCTAACTCCCCATCTCTTGCTCAATTCCTAATAAAGGTATAACTTCGCAGAAAACACCACTCGCACAGCAGAACCATCACAGCTCCCCATCACCTCTAACCTCTAATCTCTAGCTACACTATGAGTAAACAGCTCCGCATCTGGCTCTTCGTCCTCCTCAGCACGCTCCTTGCTTCCAACTCCCTCCTCGCCGAAGGGGTCATCTCCCTAACCACGACTCAATCATCCGGCGAGACAATCTATCTGACCATTCAGGCAAATGGCGATATTACCATAGAAGGGGTTCAAGAGGCTCCTAGGCTAGACGAATCAAGGAAACCCTATACCCTCACTGGCCATACGGTGACCATCCGAGGCGATGTGACTGCGATTGACTGCTCTTACAATATAGTGACCAATTTGGAGGTGTCGGGTTGTACCTCTTTGACTACTATTCATTGCCAGCAAAATCTACTGGATAGCTTGGACGTCTCGGGCTGTACCGCCTTGACAGAGCTTATATGCTCTGGGGATCACTTGACCAGCTTGAAGATGTCGGGCTGTGCTGCCTTGAAGAAGCTTGAGTGCCAGTGGAATCAGCTAACTAGCCTGGACTTGTCAGACAAGCCTTCCTTGACAACGCTCAACCTCGAATTCAATCAGTTAACTAGCTTGGATGTGTCGAGCTGTACCGCCTTGGCAGAGCTTATATGCTCTGTAAATCGATTGACCAGCTTAAATGTGTCAGGCTGTACCGCCTTGACAACGCTTGTCTGCGAAAGCAACAGGCTGACCACCTTGAACTTGTCAGGCTGTACCGCCTTGAGAGCACTTACGTGCTGGAATAATCCGCTGATAAGTGTAGATTTCTCTAACTGTAGATCGCTAAGGGGAGCTGTCGTGAGTAGTGGCAAGCTAACTAGCTTGAAAGTGTCGGGTTGTACCGCACTGACAAGGCTTGCATGCGATGACAATCAACTGACCAGACTAGATCTTTCGGGCTGTACCGCTCTGACCAAGCTGAACTGCACTAGAAATCCGCTAACAAGTATAAACCTCTCTAATTGTAGATCGCTAACGGAGTTTACTTGGCGCGAAGGCAACTTGACTAGCTTAGACGTGTCGGGCTGTACTGCCTTGAAGAAGCTTGAGTGTCAGAGGAATCAGCTAACTAGCCTGGGCTTGTCAAATACGCCTTCCTTGACAACGCTAAACTGCGAATTTAATCAGTTAACCAACTTGGATGCGTCGGGCTGTATCGCCTTGACAATCCTTCTCTGCAATAAGAATCCGCTGACGAGTATAAATCTCTCTAACTGTACTTCGCTCCAGGAGTTCTCTTGGAAGCGTAAGAGATTGACCAGCTTGGATGTGTCGGACTGTACCTCCCTGACGACACTTGCGTGCAACAACAATAGGCTGACCAGCCTCAAGCTCTCGGGCTGTACCTCCCTGACCAAGCTGGACTGTAGCATGAATTATGTGGACCGCTTGGACATGTCGGGCTGTACTGCCTTGACAACTCTTAACTGCAGTGACAACTTCCTGAGAGAAATAGATCTATCAGACTCTCCTTGCATCGACTCACTGATTTGTGATATCAATCAGATTAAGGAGCGTGAGATGACTAAACTGGTCAATAGCTTGCCTGACTTACAAGGTAAAGGCGTGGGACTCTTTAGAGTGTTTGATGAGACGAGTGAGCGTGAAGGAAACGTCTGTCTCTCGGATCATGTAGCGACCGCCAAAGCTAAAGGTTGGAAGACTCAGTTTAAGCGTGGCCGTTACTACGACATATGGTATGACTATGCAGGAGCCGACAAGCCTACTTTTGTCGTAACTGGTGAGTCAACTCGTGGAGGTACCATTACGATCACGGGTGCTAGCAACCTTAATATAGTCGCATACGGCACCGAACTGACCATAGAAGCCACCCCTGATGAGGACTATAAGCTGACGGCTCTCACCGCTAATGACGAAGATATCCTTACTACGATGAAGGTGGTCGTGACGAACAATGTGACTATCAAGGCGACGTTTGTGGATCATACGGGCGTGGAGACGACCGTCACGCAGCCGGTGCAGCTCTACCCGAACCCAGCGACTTACTATGTCATCGTGGAGGGTGTAGCACCTGCCAGCGAAGTGACGCTGCACAGCATGACGGGCGAGCGGCTCTATGCGGGTCGTGCGGATAGTCGTGGCTTGCTGCAAATTGACTTGACGCCCTATGTGGACGGGGTCTATCTGGTCTGCATAGCGGGCGAGATCTACCGCGTGGTGGTACGGAAGTGATCAAAAAGGAGCGAACCTTGTTCGCTCCTTTTTGGTTAGAGATTAGAGAGGACGTGTAACGATTTATAAGGGTTCACGAGACGAGTATCCCTTTGTATGGACGCATGGTCGTGCATCTGTTGTGTCAAAGCGAGACAAGTAACCCGTAGGGACGCACGGCTCATCAGACAAAAGGTCACACCTCTCTGCGTCCGAGCTGTGAGTCCCTACAAAGAGCCACTGGTGCGATTTGCGGGGTCAAGGGCTAGTCTGATGGGAACATAGAAAGACTCCCTCCACATTGCTGCGGGGGGAGTCTTCTTGGTTTACTAGACTACCTTTTTGTAGTCTTATTTGTTAGTCTTGAGACTGTCTTGGTAGTGCTTAGCGATTTGAGATAAGCATATGTGAGGGAGCAAACTTTATCTCAGGCATCATAGGTGTGCGCTGAGCTAGGCTAGACTGAGCCTGAGGAGCTCTCTGAAGAATTTGGAGCATAACATAGTATTTGCCATCATCGGTCTTGCCAGATCTAACCATCATCTCGTATGGGCCCTCTGGGAATTGATCCATATTGTAAGCTACAAGGCATGGAGCTCCGCCCTCAAGCGTTCCGCCTCCTAGCTCCTTGTCAAATCCGTAGGCAGCTGCGACACCAAAAAGAAGCTGTTGTGCCTCTTCGTCTCCATCGACAGCCTTTTGAACTTTATCTTCGTCAAATGAACCCTTCAAGAAAGCCATGATAAAGTTTCCATCTTTATCTGGGAAGAAGTAGTATACGACTTCGCCGATTATACGATTGTCAGTATAGCTCTTTCCGTCGTTAGGTGCTACGTAGTCAAGACCCTTACCACCATTTTTCATAGTAAACTCCTCGTCAAACGTCCAGCCCTTAGATTCATTGGCTGCCTTAATGACCTCCTTTAGATCAGGAATCTTTTCAGCCTCTACAATGTAGAAAGGTGCGATATAGCCCTTCTCATCAGACGTACCAATAAAGCGGCTCTCATCCAGATTGCCTGCATCGATGACCTCAACGTCAGCGGTCTTGGTCACATCGCCAGCCTTGACGGAGATAACGGTCTTGCCGACCTTAACACCTGTGATGACACCTTTGTCGCTAACGGTAGCGATGTCTGCATTAGCGGACTCGAAGGTGTACTTCGTGTCTGATGGCTGAACGGTTACAGTGAGCTCGGCAGTCTTGCCGACCATAACCTTGACCTCCTTGGGCTCTACTCTGAGCTTGACCTCAGTCTTGGGGTTGCTACCACCCTTGTTGTCGTCTTTCTTACAAGACGAGAAGCTCAGTGTAAGAGCTGCGAGCGCTGTAAGCGCTAGTAAGATTTTCTTTGTCATAGTTATTGTGTTGGTTACATTTAGTGAGTATCTTCTGTAAGTGAATAGAGCCTATGCTCTATGCTTGCCGATGCAAAGATAACTATTTCCTTTGAATTAACAAGCGGTGAAGGGATTGTGATCGATATCGTTTTACAACGGGCGCCCTCCTGCGAGACACTCCCGAGTGTCCCTACAAAGGGTTAGAGCGTTGTGGGTTTTAATGCTACAGATCGTTGTACGTTTTGCTTTGGTGGATAGCTAGACGGAGACGGGGGCGGGGATGTGTGGGTAGGGGTTGTAGTCGGTTAGCGTGAAGTCGTCATAGACGAAGTCAAAGAGCGACTGCCCGCGGTCTCGTAGGGTCATCGTGGGGAGCGGGCGTGGGGAGCGGGTGAGCTGCAGGCGTGCCTGCTCGAGATGGTTCTTATATAGATGCGCATCGCCGAGGGTGTGTATGAAGCGCCCGGGACGCAGTCCCGTGACTTGCGCTGTCATCATAAGGAGAAGGGCGTAGGAGGCGATGTTGAAGGGGACCCCGAGGAAGATGTCGGCACTGCGCTGGTAGAGCTGTAGGTCGAGCTTGTCCCCTACGACGTAGTACTGCATGAGGCAGTGACAGGGGGAGAGGTGCATGAGGGGTAGGTCGGCAACGTTCCACGCTGAGACGACGATGCGTCGGCTGTCTGGCTGATGCTGTATGAGGTCGAGGGCCTGCTGCATCTGGTCGATGGGCTGCCCTGTGTGTGGATCGAACCAATGTCTCCACTGCGCCCCGTAGATTGGTCCTAGGTCGCCCGCTTCGTCGGCCCACTCATCCCAGATAGAGACTTTGTTGTCGTGCAGGTACTGGATGTTGGTATCGCCCTTGAGGAACCACAGTAGCTCGTGAATGATGCTGCGCAGGTGTAGCTTCTTGGTGGTGAGTAGGGGGAAGCCATTGGCTAGGTCGAAGGTCATCTGATGCCCGAAGACACCGACGGTGCCTGTGCCAGTGCGGTCAGTGCGTTCGTTGCCCTCGGTGAGGACACGCTCTATCAAATCAAGGTATTGCTGCATAGTAGAGTGGGGGACATTAGAGGTTAGAGATTAGAGATCGGAGGTGTCGGAGTAGACGAGTAACGATGTGTAGGGAGGCACAGATCGTCTTGCCGTACTATAACGGACGCACAGATCGTGCGTCCCTACAGGAGTCGTTGTTTTGACGGGGACGGACGCCTTCTCGCTAGATACTAGCCGTGCGTCCCTACAGATCGTTACATGTCTTGCTGTACTACGACGGACGCACAGATCGAGCGTCCCTACAGGAGTCGTTGTTTTGACGGGAACGGACGCCTTCTCGCTAGATACTAGCCGTGCGTCCCTACAAATCGTTACACGTTTCGTGCGTCCGCCCGTCTTTACAGCTCTCTACGCCTCAGCAGCGGGTGTAGAGGTCTGCACAGCGTAGTGCTGGAGCTGCTTGGGGTCGAAGCGACGTATCTGTCCCTCGCACTTGTCCATCTCCCCACTGGCGTACTGTATATATACGTGTGTGGAGTGCTCGTAGAGGTCGGGACGCTCCTGCGCTGCGATGAGTAGCAGGTGTGCAAAGATGCAGTGCCCACACATCTCGACGAGACGACGAGCGTGGTAGTCGAGGAGGGTCTGATCCTTAGCTGCAGTGATCAGCTCGGTGCAAGCCTTAGCACGCTCTATCCAGGTGGCTAGTAGCTCTTTGGTCTCCTGCCACTCGGGCGAGACAGCTACCTGCTGGTACTCCTCTAGGCGTGCGAAGTATGTGCCAGTGGTGACGTGACGGATAGCCGCTACGACCTGTAGCTGCGTGGTACCCTCGTAGATGTTGGTGATACGCACGTCACGATAGAGACGCTCGCAGGTGTAGTCCTTCATATAGCCTGATCCACCATAGATCTGGATGCAGTCGTAGACGTTTTGGTTGGCTAGCTCGGTACTCATACCTTTGCCAATAGGCGTATAAGCGTCAGCCAAACGGCTGTAGTACTTCTGCTCCTTGCGCTCCTCGGGGGTGAGCTTGCGCTCACGAGCTATGTCGTCGTAAGCCTTGTACATATCCACGAAGCGGCTCGTCTCGTAGAGATGCGCACGGGTCGCATCAGCCTTAGCACGTATCAGGGCGAGCATCTCATAGACAGCGGGGAACTTGTCGATGGCGTGTCCATACTGATGACGCTCGGCAGCGTAAGCCTTAGCCTCACGATAGGCAGCCTCAGAGATACCGACAGCTTGCGCCATAATGCCTAGACGAGCGCCATTCATCAGAGACATGACGTAGCGAATGAGTCCTAGACGTCGCTCACCACATAGCTCGGCAGGAGCATCCTTAAAGACAAGCTCGCAGGTGGGAACCCCCTTGATACCCATCTTGTTCTCAATGCGACGGACGGTCACGCCCCCATTCTTAGCATCATAGATAAACATCGAGAGACCACGTGCATCCTTGGTTCCCTCCTCACTACGAGCCAGTACGAGGTGTATGTCTGAGTCACCATTGGTGATAAAGCGCTTGACGCCGTTGAGGTACCACTGCTGGTCAGCCTCATTGTAAGTAGCCTTGAGCATAACGGCCTGCAGGTCACTACCTGCGTCCGGCTCGGTCAAGTCCATAGACATCGTCTCGCCTGCGCAGACACGGGGGAGGAAGCACTCGCGCTGATCCTCAGAGCCAAACTCGTAAAGCGTCTCGGCACAGTCTTGTAGTCCCCAAAGATTCTCAAAGCTAGCGTCAGCACGTGAGACCATGTCGGCAGCCATAATATAAGGAGTGATCGGCATATTGAGACCTCCGTAGCGACGGGGGAGTGACATACCCATGAGGCCGGTCTGTCGTACCGTATCCAGGTTTTGCGCTGTGAGCGGATCGTAAGAGACACGTCCCTCGTGGAGTGTCGGACCCGTCAGGTCCACATCGGCAGCATTGGGTGCGATCACCTCGCCACACACCTCCCCGACGACCTCTAGTACACGCTGGTAGCTATCCAGTGCATCGGCATAGTCTGAGGGGGCATAGTCATACTTGTCAGCATCGGCATAGTCACGCTCCTTAAGCTGTGCAATGCGCTCCATAAGCGGATGCTGGAGGTGGTACTGTATATGTTGATTGTCTGTATAGAAATTAGCCATGATTCTGTCGTCTAGAGGGAATTACTTAGAGTTTTGCTTATAGTACTTGATGAGCTTGGGGATAACCTCCTCGATACGCCCCGTGATGACGTAGTCAGCGATCGTGTTGATCGGAGCGTCGGAGTCCGTATTGATAGAGATGATCATCGAGCTCTCCTGCATACCAGCCACATGCTGTATCTGTCCGCTGATACCACAGGCGATGTATAGCTTAGGACGCACGGTCACACCAGTCTGTCCTATCTGTCGCTCATGCTCGGTAAAGCCCGCATCGACAGCTGCACGCGTAGCACCTACCTCTCCGCCAAGGAGCTCGGCCAGCTCGTGAAGCAGCTCAAAGCTCTCAGCACTACCGACACCGTAGCCACCCGATACGATGATCGGGGCTCCGCCTAGGTTGATCTTGCTCTTGGCCACGTGGCGGTCGATGATCTCGATGACAAAGTCCTCATCACGGACGAAGTCAGCCACAGCGTGGTTGATCACCTCGCCCTTGTGGTCTGCCTTGTAGATCTCCTTTTTCATTACGCCTGGGCGTACCGTCGCCATCTGTGGACGATGCTCGGGGTTGACAATGGTTGCTACGATGTTACCACCGAAAGCTGGACGGATCTGGTAGAGGAGGTTCTTGAACTCCTTGTCCTTGTCGGTATAGTCGCCGATCTCCAGAGAGGTACAGTCTGCGGTGAGTCCGCTGCCCAGTGACGAGGAGACGCGGGGCCCTAGGTCACGACCTATGGTTGTCGCACCGAGGAGGCAGATCTGCGGCTGCTCCTGCTGAAATAGCTTGATGACGATGCTCGCATGTGGTAGCGTCTGGTAATGCTCCAGACGAGGATCTACGAAAAGGTGTAGCTTGTCTACGCCATAGGGCATGACCGTGTCTGCGATCCCCTCAGCGCGGTCGGTGATAGCTATCGCCTCTAGTGCCACGCCCAGCTGGTTGGCCAGTGAGCGCCCCTTGGTGAGTAGCTCTAGGCTGACGTCGTGTACGCTCCCATCTTCGATCTCTAGGTATACGAATAGATTGTTCATAGTCTGTCTTGTTATATGGGTGTGCAAAAGCGGCACTCTTTCAGCCGATGGTGTGGTTTGCTAATAGGGTTTGTATCAAAGTCTCTAGATCGGCATCGCTACTAGAGAGGTGCATCACCTCCTTAGCCTTAAAGACGACGCTCTCGATACTCTTGACCTTCGTCGGAGAGCCTGATAGGCCGCACTGAGCTATGTCTGCGCCAGTACTCTCAGCCGTTAAGATGTCGATAGTCAGCTCCTCGGGATTGCGCTCGATGCGCTTGCGCCAGGTCTCGGGCAGCGTCTCTAGCTCTAGAGCCGAGGCTGCATACTTGTACTTCTGTACACGCTTAGCATTGCGCAGGCGGCAGGGTGCTGCGCTCCCCGTGACTGTCAGTAGGAGCGGCTTGTGCGTACGTACTGTCTCCACGCCATGCTCCAGACGGCGGGTGATGGTGAGCTGATCGCCCTCTATCTGGTCTATCTGCTCGCAGTAGGTAACCACGTTGATGCCAAGCTTCTCGCCCACCTGCGGACCCACCTGAGCGGTGTCGCCATCGATAGCCTGACGGCCACCGAGGATGAGGTCGGGCAGTCCATCCTTGTAGATATGACGTATAGCGCAGGCCAAAGCGTAGCTCGTGGCAAGCGTATCAGCCCCAGCGAAAGCTCTATCGGTCAGCAGGTAACCGTGGTCAGCGCCACGATAGAGCGCCTCACGGATGATCTCAGCAGCACGGGGAGGACCCATGGTGAGTACGGAGACACGGCAGTCGGGGTTCTGCTCCTTGATGCGGAGTGCCTGCTCGAGCGCGTTTAGATCCTCGGGGTTAAAGATAGCGTCGAGGGCGGCACGGTTCACAGTGCCGTCAGCCTTCATAGCATCTTTGCCGACATTACGTGTGTCGGGGACTTGCTTGGCAAGTACGATGATATCTTTGATCATATTTAGGTCGTAGTTGTGGTTTATACTTGTTTAGATAGTTTGAGTCGCTCGAGGACTTTGTTTTGTCCCACGACCGCCTTGTAAGGCTTGACATAGTTCGGCTCCCAGTAGGCGGTGTCGACATATTGCTCCCTCAGCCAGTAGCTGCGCGCTACGGTGGCGAGCGTCTCGGCCGTTGGTGGCGTGACGGCGGTACCTTCTACGGGCAGCGAACCGACGTAGACGATACGGCTCTCGGCGGGTGCGTGCCACTCTGATGAGATGGTGACAAAAGTTGCTTTGTCACGGGGTACCCCCTCAGCGTCGAAGGTCTGCTGGTAAGCGTTCCCATGCCCCGCATCGAGCAGAGTCACAGTCTCCCCAGCGTAGCTCGGCAAGCCTGCCAGCAGGAGCTGCAGGGTGGAGACGGCAATGAGCGGGATGCTTCGCCCGAAGGCTAGTCCCTTAGCGAGCGAGGCGCCTATGCGTAGTCCCGTGTAGGAACCTGGTCCATCGGTCGTTGCTATGGCTGCTATCTGGTAGCCATGCTCTTGGCACCAGCTGATAGCCTCCTTAGTATAGCTCCCGATGAGCGCGGCATTAGATATCTCGGTCTCTTGGTATACCTTATTATATAGTATCTGCTCGCTGTCGGTCACAGCGACGCTACACCCCTGTAGGGCGGTGTCGATAGCTAGGAGTACAGGTCTCGTTGCGTTCATAAGCACTAAGGTGCCAGACGATTGACAAGCCACGAGTTATCCTCCTGACGCTCATAGAGGAAGCGGTCGTGCAGACGACTCGGACGCCCCTGCCAAAACTCTATGCGACTAGGCAATACGGCAAAGCCTCCCCAGTTGTCGGGGCGTGGCACCGTCTGCAGGGCAAACTTAGCAGCCTCCTTGGCAAAGTGCGTATAGATGTAGTTGCGGTCAGGTATCGGGTGGCTCTGTGGGGATATACGTGCACCGACACGACTCTTGTAGGGGCGTGTGGCGAAGTACTGATCACTGATCTCAGGCTCTAGATGCCGTACCGTACCCTCAACATGTATCTGTCGCTCCAGCTCGTGCCAGAGGAAGGTGAGACTGACGTGTGGGTTGGCAGCCATCTGCTGACCCTTACGGCTCTCGTAGTTGCTGTAGAAGATAAACTCCTCACCGAGGAGCTCCTTGAGCAGTACAGTACGCGAGCTAGGATGCCCGTCGGGCGTACTGGTGCAGACCAGTACCGCCGTAGGCTCTAGGACCTTGGGATCGTCCACAGCCTCTTGTAGCCACAGCCTAACTAGCTCAAAGGGATCGTCCGTCAGATCCTTACGACTGAGGCTCCTGCGGCCGTAGTCACGTCGTATGTCTTCGTAATGTAGATCCATAACTGATAAGATGTTATAGTGAGGTGATGCAAAGCTCTTGACGAGTCCGCCCACCACTCATTCGCATACAAAGATACAGAAATTCGCTCTTAATGGTTCCGATCTAGTGAACGCATTTTGGATTCACGCCTCAATTTCGCAAATCTTCGCTCGTTTCTTCGGGTGCGTCAGTCCTGCGGGTCAGACTCTAGATACCCTCACTTTGCCGAAGAAAATGTACCTTTGAAGATCCAATATTAGCAATACATATGTGAGCTTATGCAACGAATCACACACCCTGCCTTACAGAGACTACTCCTCCTCTCTACAATAGTCGCCCTATGGGGCTCCCTGTCGCTCTCAGCACAGAGTATCACGGCGGCACGGATCAATGAGGTGATGATAGATAATGTAGATAACTACATAGACAACTATGGCAAGCGTAGCCCGTGGATCGAGATCTACAACTCCTCAGCGGGGACGATAAACCTTGCGGGCTGCTTTCTGACCGATGATCCGCAGTATCTCAAGAAATATATGATCCCTAAGGGGGATGTGCTGACGGTGATCAAGCCGAGGCAGAGCATCGTCTTCTTTGCCGATGAGATGCCAATGCGAGGCACCTTTCACCTAAACTTCTCGCTAGCACCTGACACCACTCACTATCTAGCTTTGGTAAGCAACGATGGGTGCACCATCATCGATGAGGTGGAGGTGCCAGCATCTCTCCCCGCCAATCACTCCTATGCTCGTATCGATGACGGAGTGCGTACGGTTGTGGCCACCGAGGCGTGGCATGTCACGGAGCACACGACGCCTGGATCTAACAATGTGGTCAAGGACAAGAATGAGAAGATCGACCGTCTACAAGAGGCTGACCCTAATGGCTTTGTGATGACCATCACCGCTATGCTGGTGGTCTTTTCGGGGCTACTGATCCTCTTCCTGGCCTATAAGCTTGTCGGGATCGTGGCCATGCGTATCGAGGGGCGTAATGAGAGCCTGCGTGGTCGACTACACAATCGACTCGAGAAGCGATTAGAGAATCAACCAGACCAAGAGCCTACGGAGCTAGCCAGCACGACCGAAGATCCGCTTGTGCCCGTTGCTATCTCACTAGCACTGACGAGTGAGATAGAGATGGGCGGTGGCGAGGCGCCAGGACAGCTGACCATACGACCCCGCACGCAGGTTTATCAGCCGTGGAGTGATAAGAGTCAGATGATGCGTCCTACGGTTACCTGTAGACAATTGAAAAAGTAATATCGACCTAAGCAATTAACGAGATAGCCTTATGAATTTTTGGAACTTCCTTGTTGAGAATATAGAGATTTTCTCTACTTACACGGGCTTTGCCAATCTGACGACGGGTCATGTGATCATGATCCTAATTGGAGCCCTATTTATCTTCCTAGGCATACGCTTTAGGTTCGAGCCACTGCTCTTGATCCCCATTGGCTTTGGTATGCTGATCGGCAATATCCCCTTTAAGGATGCAGGCTTGCAGATCGGCATCTATGAGGAGGGTTCTGTCCTCAATATCCTCTACCAAGGGGTGAGACAGGGGTGGTACCCGCCACTAATCTTCCTCGGCATCGGTGCGATGACAGACTTCTCGGCGCTAATCTCCAATCCTAAACTAATGCTGGTGGGTGCGGCTGCACAGTTTGGCATCTTTGGAGCCTATATGATCGCCTTGCAGCTAGGCTTCGAGCCCAATGCTGCGGGTGCTATCGGTATCATCGGAGGTGCTGATGGTCCGACAGCTATCTTCCTCTCGTCGAAGCTAGCTCCCGACCTACTCGGTGCTATTGCTGTCTCGGCTTACTCCTACATGGCACTGGTGCCGATCATACAGCCGCCCTTCATGCGTCTGCTGACGACCGACAAGGAGCGACGCATACGTATGAAGCCACCCCGCAAGGTGTCTCGTGTAGAGCGCATTCTCTTTCCGATCTTCGGACTTCTCTTGACTGGCTTCCTCGTGCCATCAGGTCTACCTCTGCTGGGAATGCTTTTCTTCGGTAATATCCTCAAGGAGAGTGGCGTCTGCGATCGTCTAGCTCGCACGGCTCGTGAGCCACTCATCGATATCGTCACGATCCTCCTCGGTGTGACAGTAGGAGCCTCGACACAGGCGACACACTTCCTCACGCTCGACTCGGTAAAGATCTTTATGCTCGGTGCGATCTCCTTTATCATAGCAACCTGCTCTGGAGTACTCTTTGTCAAGTTGATGAACCTTTTCCTCAAGGACGAAAACAAGATCAATCCACTGATCGGCAATGCGGGTGTCTCCGCCGTTCCTGACTCAGCTCGCATCTCGCAAATCGAAGGCGTCAAGTATGACCGGACGAACTACTTGCTGATGCACGCTATGGGCCCTAACGTGGCTGGCGTCATCGGCTCTGCCGTCGCTGCGGGTGTCCTCCTCGGCTTCCTCTCCTAAAGCTCACGAGTAGCCCGCTAGGACACAAAGTCTCTATGGGGTTATTTTGTACCTTTGCGGACAAAGGTGTGCCAATAGGTCTGCAAGGTGGATTGTGGTACGCTTTTTGAAAGGTAACTAGAAAGAATCCTATTGATGAATAAGCATATTAAAAACCCTCTGGGTTCTCCCACTCCTAACCCGCAGGGGTCGGATCCACGACGTGGCAAGCGTCGCTTTAATCCGATGTGGCTATACCTATCGGCCATACTGATCTTGGCGATGCTCTTCTTCCTTCCGTCCGAGCAGCCTACGAATAGTAAGGAGGTGGACTGGACGGAGTTTCAGCAATTGCTCCGCAAGGAGGTCGCTACCAAAGTAGAGGTGAACCGCACCAAGGGCATCGCTGTTGCTACGCTCAACCCCAAGAAGGTGAGTATGGTCTACAGCGAGCAGGAGCTACAAAACATCGAGCAGCGAGGCTTCCCCTTTCGTATGGTCAATACTCAGTATCAGGTCAAGTGTACCCTGCCGTCGGTAGATCGCTTTGACGAGTTTGTCCAAAGGGAGGAGGTCGCCATAGATGTCAAGTATAAGACCGACAGCATGAACTTTTGGCTCATACTAGCCAACTGGCTTCCGCTGATTCTGCTTCTTGTCTTCTGGATATGGATCTTCCGTCGTATGAGCGCTGGCCCTGGAGGTAAGAACGGTGGTCCTGGCGGAGTCTTTAATGTCGGTAAGTCTAAGGCTAAGCTCTATGACAAGAAGGAGTCGCACGTCACCTTTGACGATGTGGCGGGGCTTCACGAAGCTAAGCAGGAGCTACAGGAGATTGTCGAGTTTCTCAAGAACCCTGACAAGTACACCAAGCTGGGCGGTAAGATCCCTAAGGGTGCACTTCTCGTGGGCCCTCCAGGGACTGGTAAGACGCTCTTTGCGAAGGCGGTCGCTGGTGAGGCGCATGTGCCGTTCTTCTCGATTTCGGGTTCAGACTTTGTGGAGATGTTCGTCGGTGTGGGAGCTTCGCGCGTTCGAGACCTCTTCAAGCAGGCTAAGGAGAAGTCGCCCTGTATCATCTTCATCGATGAGATCGACGCCGTGGGGCGTGCACGAAGTAAGAACGCTGGCTTCAGCAGTAATGACGAGCGAGAGAACACGCTCAACCAGCTTCTCACCGAGATGGACGGCTTCGATGGCAATAGTGGAGTGATCATCCTCGCAGCGACGAACCGTGTGGACATCCTCGACAAGGCGCTCCTTCGTGCTGGACGCTTCGATCGTCAGATCTACGTAGACCTACCCGACTTGAACGACCGCAAGGAGATCTTCCTCGTACATATGAAGGGGCTCAAGCTAGGTCCAGACGTAGAGGTGGATCAGCTGGCACGACAGACGCCAGGCTTCTCGGGAGCAGACATAGCAAACGTCTGCAACGAGGCGGCGCTCATAGCGGCACGCCACGACAAGCAGGCGATCGAGAAGCAAGACTTTATGGATGCGGTGGATCGTATCATTGGTGGTCTGGAGAAGAAAAATAAGATCATCACCGAGGACGAGCGTCGCAGCATCGCCATCCACGAGGCGGGTCACGCCACCATCAGCTGGATGACGGAGTACGGCAACCCCTTGGTCAAGGTCACCATCGTGCCTCGTGGCAAGGCGCTTGGCGCCGCTTGGTATATGCCTGAGGAGCGACAGATCACCCACACGCAGGTACTTCTCGATGAGCTTTGCTCGCTACTGGGAGGTCGTGCTGCTGAGGAGTTATTCCTCGATCGCATCTCGACAGGTGCTGCCAACGACCTCGAGCGTGTCACCAAGCTCGCCTATGCTATGATCACCTACTACGGTATGAGCGACAAGCTGCCCAACCTCAACTATGCCGACTCGCAGAGCGACGGCTATACTTTCCAAAAGCCGTACAGTGAAGAGACGGCGGTCATTATCGACCAAGAGGTCTCCAAGCTCATCGCTACACAGTATGCCCGAGCCAAGGAGATCCTGACACAGTATGCCGAGCAGCATCATCAGCTCGCGAAGCTACTTCTAGAGCGTGAGGTGATCTACACCGAAGATGTGGAGAGGATCCTAGGCAAGCGTCAGTGGATCTCACGCTCCGACGAGCTCGACGCACTCAACGAGGCTGCGCGTGCCAAGCGACTCGCTAGTGCTACCCCTCCGCCCTATATTAAAAAGGAGGAGCAGCCTGCACCCGCTCCCTCTGATGAGAAAAAGGAGGAGGAGCCTACAGATCACGAATAGTCCTCTCTAGAAGTCGGGCAGAGATACTCACTCGCTGAGCGTCTCTGTCCGACTAACTTATTAAGCTCTACGTAACACACGACAATCACTGAATACAACGCTACCATGTCGACCTTCACCACTCGTCTTATATCGGGCACTGTCTACGTAGCACTGATCGTGCTAGCCTTAACACTCCCCTTGGTCTGGGGATTGTGGATCTTGCTCTCCTTCTTTGCCGTCGCAGGGATCATCGAGTTCAACCATCTGACGCGAGTCAATCAGACCTACATCTTTCGTATCGTACTAGACTGCGCGGCAGCCGTCTGGCTTCTCTACGCCACGGCGCAGTATGGCATGGCGATCAGTCATGAGTTCGGCATTTTCATTCCTTACCTGCTCTACCTGCTCTATGTGGTCTGTCGCTCTACATTCCTTCCACACCAAGCTATGCTCCCCAGCCTCAGCAACAGTCTCATAGGCCAGCTTTACATAGCCGTACCCCTTGCGCTGACCATCAGACTGACGCTTGTGGTCGACCCTTTCTCTTCCATGACGCAGTTCGACGGGTTGCTCCTCCTCGCCATCTTCATCTTTATATGGGTCAATGACACGGGTGCTTACCTCGTCGGCTCACGTTGGGGCAAAAGAAGACTAGCACCCAGCATCTCACCAAAGAAAAGCGTCGAGGGCTCCATCGGAGGACTCATTCTCGTCCTTCTCTCAGCAGTCGTCTTGCGTCTGCTGTTATTCCCCGAGCTAAGCTGGCTACGCATTTTGCTCATTGCTACAGTGGTTGCCATCTTTGGTACCATTGGGGATCTCTTCGAGAGTAGCCTCAAGCGTCAGGCGGGTGTCAAGGATTCGGGCAAGCTCATCCCAGGTCACGGAGGCATACTCGATCGCATCGACAGCCTACTTCTAGCAGTGCCAGCCGTCTACCTGCTCCTCGCTTTCCTCGATCTATACTAAAGCAGTGAAAGTACCCCGCTCACTACGCTCCATACTAGCCGACAGCGGTCTACTCATCTCTGTCAGCGTCGGGGTACAGCTGATAGCCTTACTCCTCTTACCGTGGGTCAGTAGACTATACACACCAGACACGCTAGGCGACCTAGCACTCATCCTCTCCATCGCCACGCTGCTCAGCATCGCCGTGGGGGGGCGCTACGATCAGGCTATCGTCGTCTGCCAAGAGCCCTTAGAGCGAGACCACTTGCTACGCCTCACCCTATGGATCACAGGCGTAATAACGCTCATACTATTCGCCCTCACCCCAGTCATCGAGCCACGGATCGTAGCAACCCGCTACGCCACCCTGCAGGGCAAGCTCTGGCTCATTCCGCCCGTTGTCTGCGCTTTAGGACTTAGCACTACGCTGAGCAATTATGCGCTAAGCCTAGGACACTTCAAGCGTATCGCCACCAGCAAGGCGGTACAGGGACTAGGCAACAATGGGCTCAAAGTGGGCTTCGGACTCTTCTCGCCCACGGTCTGGAGCTTGTGGGGAGCGCAAATAGCCTCGACGCTGCTTGCACTTGTTCCACTCCTGCCTTCACTCAAGCAGCACAAGACAATTAATGGTCCGACCAACCGTAGAGGGCTAAAGTTTGTAGCTCGCAAGTACAGAGTCTTCCCGATATTTAGCCTTCCTCAGACACTCATCACCACCCTCCTCGGGTCGATCCTAATCCTCATGCTACCGCTAGGCTACACCACCGTAGAGGTAGGACTGGTCTCCATGGCAACGATGCTGGCACGCCGTCCCATACAGCTCATCGCAGACAGCGTCAGTCAGGTCTACTTCAACCGTCTCTCCGTAGCACACCATGCGCAGGCTCCTTGGCGACCACTCGTCCGCCCACTGCTCGTGGTAACGCTCGTGGTAGGCATCCCCACGCTCTTAATACTCTGGTGGGCTATGCCTTATCTCGTTCGCTGGCTCTTAGCTCCCGAGTACGTAGCCTGCACAGAGATCATACGCGCTATGCTCGTGTACCTGCTCGTCTTCTTCTTCACCTCCATCATCAACGTTATCCCCGACATCATCGAGCGACAAAGGGCGCACCTACAGTTCCAATTGCTCAACCTCTTCCTGCAAGTTGCCCTCCTGGTGCTACTCATCTACGTCTTGCGCGCACCCTTCGTCGAGACCGTCTTCACCTACTACCTAGTCATCGCACTCTACCATATACTCTATGGGGGGTGGCTCCTCTATCTCTTACTCCGACACGACCAGCAGCTCCTGCATGGTAATAGTTAGTTTTCTGTTGCTTTCGGGATTCGGCTTTGGTCACATACGGAGGTATGCTCCCTTCAGACCTCACCCTCAGCGCCTTGCGCTTCATCCTTTCTGCAAAGTCTAGACAATCTTGTAAGCAAGATTGTGAGACTGTTGACTTTTGCAACAGTCTCCACAGAGATTAGAGGATATCTGTAGCGATATGTAGAGACGCCACTTTTGCAACGGAGTTGCACCCAGATAGCTCTACCTTTGCCTCCGTAACAGTACATCTATATCTTATGAAGAAGAAACTAATACGTATCATACTTTCAGCCCTGCTACTCATTGGGGCCTATATCGTGGAGCGCACCTGCGCACTCCCGATGTGGCAGCTACTCTTGGTCTACCTCGTGCCATACCTTATCATAGGGTATGACGTGCTCGGCGAGGCGGTCGAGGGGGTGGCGCATGGCGAACTCTTTGACGAGCACTTCCTTATGAGCATCGCTACCATCGGTGCGCTCTGCATAGGCTTCCTGCCAGGAGCCGAGGCGCAGTTCCCCGAGGCGGTCTTTGTGATGCTCTTCTTCCAGCTAGGCGAACTCTTCGAGGGGTATGCCGAGGGCAAGAGCCGTCGTGCCGTCTCCCACCTCCTCGAGATACGCCCCGACACGGCAAACGTGCTGCGTGACGGAGTCGAGCAGTCGGTCGCCCCTGAGGAGGTAGCTGTGGGCGAGACGATCATCATCAAGCCTGGCGAACGGGTACCGCTCGATGGCTTCATCGTGGAGGGCTCCTCAGCACTTAATACGGTCGCACTAACGGGCGAAAGCGTACCCCGTAGCGTCACCGTCGAGGACGAGGTTATGTCTGGCTGTGTCAACCTCTCGGGTCTACTCACCGTCCGTGTCGCCAAGACAGCGGGCGACTCCACCGCCTCTAAGATCATCGAGATGGTCGAGCATGCCACCGATCATAAGTCTCGGAGCGAGACATTCATACGTCGCTTCGCCCGTGTCTACACGCCCGTTGTAGTGATCGTGGCGCTCCTGCTCGCCTTCATACCGCCACTCCTGACGGGTAGCTTCACAGACCACTTCGCCACTTGGCTGTACCGAGCATTGACCTTCCTAGTCATCTCCTGCCCCTGCGCTCTAGTCATCTCTATCCCGCTCTCCTTCTTTGCGGGCATCGGAGGCGCTTCACGAGCTGGTGTTTTGGTCAAAGGAGCCAACTATATGGACGCTTTGGCCAAGGCGCGTGCCGTCCTTTTTGACAAAACAGGCACCCTGACGAAAGGCTCTTTTACCGCCAATGCGGTGCACCCGACCGCCTGCGAGGCGAATCACCTGCTGCACATGGTGGCTCACGTGGAGCGTCACTCCACACACCCGATCGCTGCCTCGCTGCGTAACGCTTACCCCAACGAACAGGACGACTGCTCTATCGAGGAGGTCGAGGAGCTTGCCGGACGAGGGGTCAAGGCACGTGTCAACGGCTCCGAAGTTTACGTGGGCAACGTAGCACTGATGGAGTCTATCGGTGCTCAGTGGCAGCCTTGCGACCATGCCGGCACGATCGTCCATGCGGCTATCGACGGCAACTATGCGGGACATATTGTCGTCTCGGACACGATCAAGGAGGAGTCTAAACAAACGATCGAAGAGCTGAGCCGCCTAGGCATCCACCAGCTAGTTATGCTCACAGGCGACCACGAGGAGGTAGCTCGTGAGGTGGCACAGCAGGTGGGCATCACCGAGTACTATGCGGATCTGCTTCCTGCGGACAAGCTGGCACGCCTCGTGACGATCCTCGAGCAGCCGGCTCGTGGCACCGTTCTCTTCGTAGGCGATGGTATCAACGATGCGCCTGTCCTAGCGCGTGCCGATGTGGGTATCGCCATGGGCGGACTAGGCTCTGATGCTGCCATAGAGGCGGCCGACGTGGTCATCATGGACGACAATACGCTCAAGATCGCTACTGCCATACGCATCGCACGCCGCACGGTCAGCATTGCCCTCCAGAACGCTTGGTTTGCCATAGGTATTAAGGTATTGGTACTGCTCCTCGCATTGCTCGGTGTAGCCACTATGTGGATGGCAGTCTTCGCTGATGTAGGCGTGACCGTCCTTGCCGTGCTCAACGCTATGCGCGCCTTGCGACCAGTCAAGTAAGCCGAGCTTCGTCTCACACCTATAAATAGCCCTTTGTAGGGACGCAACGGACGCACGAGCCGTGCGTTCCTACAAAGGGTTACACGTATCATCGTTACACGTATCGCTTTGATACAACGGACGACAAACATCGCTCACAACTTGCGACTTTTGTCTACCTTTGTGGTGATGAGATCACTTTACTACATCGTCTTACTGCTCTGCTTACTACTGCAGGGTAGCGTGCTGGCTCTACACAGTCAGACGACCGACACGATGGCTGTCGCGACACCCCATCGTGTGGCGCTTACGGGTTACGTCTTAGATCGTGACCGTGAGCCGATTGAGTTTGCCTCGGTGCGTGTCGAGGGTACGGCCCTTGGCACGTGGAGCGACCTAACGGGAGCTTACCGCTTGGAGCTGATCCCGACGACCGATAGCGTGGTGGTCACCTACAGCTCTATCGGTTATCAGACGGTGCGCCAAGTGTACCCACAGGGTATCTCACGAGATATGCACTTTAACCCGATGCTGGGAGAGAGTGCTATAGCCTTAGGTACCGTGACGGTGCGGGGCGAGGCGCGTCCGCCCAGTATGGAGCGTATCACGACTCAGACGCTCGCCATGGAGGCTTCGCCGACACGTAGCATCGAGTCCATGGTGGCAACCTATGCGGGGGTTACGCAGCACAACGAGCTGAGTACGCAGTACAATGTACGTGGGGGGAGTTTCGATGAGAACCTCGTCTACGTCAACGGTATCGAGGTGTACCGCCCACTATTAGTGCGCTCTGCCGAGCAAGAGGGTTTGAGCTTTGTCAATACCGATCTGGTGGATCGAGTTTACTTTTCGGCTGGAGCCTTCGATGCGCACTATGGCGACCGACTCTCCTCAGTCCTAGACATACAGTACAAGCGCCCTACGAAGCTCGAGGGGACTGTATCCCTCGGCCTGATGAATAATAGTCTTTACGTGGGGGGTAAGCATGGGCGCTTCACCCATATCACAGGCATCCGAACGCGCACCACACAACAGATGCTCTCTAAGATGGAGACCCGCGGCGAGTACAACCCCTTCTATGCCGATGCGCAGACTTATCTGACCTACACCTTCAACGATCGCTGGCGCATCGAAGGAATCGGTTATTACTCCTGGACACAGTACCGCTTTCGTCCCGAACAGCGTGAGACGACTGTCGGTTCCCTGCAAAACGCTAAGCACTTTACCGTCTACTTCGACGGACAGGAGCGGGATCGCTTTTCCACACTCTTTGGTGCCTTGACGCTACACTGGCGCCCTAGCAGTCGAGGCGCACATAGGTTAGACCTGAGCCTCTACAACAGCCACGAGCGAGAGAGCTACGACATAACGGGCGCTTACTATCTGCAGAAGGAGGCTGACCCAACGACTGGAGGTGAGGAGCAGGAACTCCTCGCCACGGGCGTCAATCATGAGCATGCCCGCAACCTACTCCGCTACTCGGTCGCTGCGCTCGCTTATAGTGGCAACCAGCGTCTCAGCGAGACGCATCGCCTCATGTGGGGTGCGGAGCTACGTGGCGAGCAGATCGCGGACTACATCTCTGAGTGGGTCAAGCTCGACTCGGCCGGCTACAATCTGCCACGAGATCCCAATCTGATCAAGATGCAGAGCAATCTCTACTCCAACGTCTCGCTGCGCTCGGCTCGTGCCTCGCTCTACCTGCAAGATGAGATGCAGTGGCAGACACCCTCGGGGAGCTATCATCTGACGGCAGGCGTGCGGGGGAGCTTTTGGTCGTTCAATAAGAAAGCGGACATCTCGCCTCGTCTGGTCGCTTCGTGGCGACCGAAAGAGCTGTCCGACCTCTTGGTGAGAGCTGCTGGAGGGCTATACTACCAGAGCCCCTTTTACAAGGAGATACGCATCATCGAGGCTGACGCTATGGGCAATCAGTCTGTACTGCTCAACGATCAGGTGCGTTCGCAAGGATCAGCACAAGCCTTGGTCGGTGTGGACTACAACTTCCTCGTGGCGGATCGCAAGTTTCGCCTCACCGCCGAGGGTTACTATAAGCATCTCTTTCGCATCAATCCCTACTACGTGGACAATGTCAAGCAGCGCTACCTAGGTCAAAACCTCGGCACTGGCTACATCGTAGGGCTAGATGTCAAGCTCTTTGGGGAGTTTGTCCCAGACGTAGACTCGTGGCTTACTGGCTCGCTGATGCGTGGACGGCAGACCATCGAGGGGTATGGCGAGATGCCATTACCACACGTGCCAGACTACAACTTGTCACTCTTCTTTCAGGACTACTTCCCTGGTTACAAGCGTATCACGCTCAGCTTGCGTGGCGTGCTGACGGGGGGACTCCCTCAGCTTAACGCTGCCGAGGGCTTTGGTCGTCCGCTCTTCCGTGGCACACCTTACAAGCGTGTTGACATCGGTATGCAGTACACGCTGTGGGATCGTGCGGAGGCACGGCCTGGTGCGTGGCGCTGGCTACAAGCGCTCAGCAAGGTATCGATCGGGGTGAATGTCTTCAACCTCTTTGACATGACCAACATCGGCTCTTACTACTGGCTCTCGGACGCTTACCGCAACCAGTACGCTGTACCTAACTACCTGACGGGACGCCAGTACGATGCCTCGCTCATCGTTCGCTTTTAATTAGTCACTATGAGCCTCAGACTGTCCTACTCCGTCAGATGAATCAACCTCCCCTTCCCGCGCCAAAGCACCTCCTCCAGAGACTAAGCTCTATGATCAGAGGTAATAGACTGGTTCTAGAGAACTTCCTCTCTCTCGGACTGATCAATGTGCTGAATTCCTCCTTTCATCTGATCATCTACCCGATACTGATCCATCGTGTCGGTGCCGAAGCGTACGGAGCCTATGTCTACGCTTTTTCGATCATCACCTACTTCACTACACTGGTGACCTACGGACTAGATATGATCGGCACCCGTTACCTAGCGCACTACGACAAGGAGCGTGACCTAGCGGGCAAGTCACACATCACTTCGCTGATCCTCTCTAGTCGTTTCTACCTGCTCCTCCTCTCCTTCCTGCTCTTTCTGCCTATCGTGCTATGGGTCGGAGCCTTGGCATCTTACCGCACGCTCCTCTGGGCGAGCTTTCTCTCAGTCGTCGCCTGTGTCATTATGCCTAACTGGTACTTTATCGGCATCCAGCACACACGCATCTACCTCTACATACAGATCGCTACGAAGGTGCTCCTAGCCGTCGCCATCATCCTCTGGGTACTCACACCCCACCATATGGCGCGTTACGTCTTACTCGCCTCGGCCAGCAATATACTCTCGGCGGGGATCGCTTTCGGCTATCTCTTATGGCGCGAAAAGCTCTCGCTCCATCTCGTTTCACTGCGCAAATGCTTCGCCCTGCTGCGAGAGGCTACCCCACTCTTCCTCTCCTATCTAGTGATGACGGTCAAGTCGGCTGGGCTTAACCTCGTCATCGGTTCGCTCTTTGGTATGACCTCCCTGACGGGTTACGACTTCTCGATGAAGATCGTCAGCGTCGTTATGTATATCACCAAGCAGCTCAATGTGGCTCTCTTTCCCTCGGTCAGCACCAGTTATACTACAGAGCGCATACACAAGATACTGCGTGGCGAACTGCTGATGGGCATCCTCTGTATGGGGGCGCTCATGCTGACCGCTAAGCCGATCATATGGATTATGGGCAATGGTCCGATAGAGGATCTCATCTTACCAGTCTTCCTGCTGATGACCGCACTGATACCTATATGGCTCATCTCAGGCTTCTTCATCGAGCTGGTCCTCACCGCCAATGGGCGCAACCGAGAGGTCTTCGTCAACCAACTCCTCTCACTGGCTGTCATCGCTCTCGGTGCTTGGATCGCCGTGCTACTGCAGGTCGAGCTGACCGCCTTCGTCGTCATCGTAATCCTCTCAGGTCTCATCGAGATCGCCTTTCTCTACGCCACTGGACGGCGCCGCGCGCTCATCTGACCTCCGTGCGTCCGATACGCATCAAGATCTGTACGGGTACACAGATCGGACGCATAGGGAGGATATTCATTTGCTCTCCTTCATCTGAATGCTTTCAGCCTCTTTGTGTAGAAGTTGTTGCAAGAGCAGCAATTCTCGCTGAGTGTGGGCGTACTTTCGAGCCTATCAGGAGAAACTATAGGATGTATCATATTGTCTATTATGAAAAGAGAACGCTACTTCTCAGCAAATGCCTCGTAAGTAGCACTTATCACCAGTAATCGAGTGACTCTTAGCATGATATGAAATATCTTTGTCCGATTTTGATAAGTCATCGACAGAATCTTGTCCGATTTGAGCAAGTTTTTGTCCGCATTTGATACCTGTTTTAGCTTTACGCTTCTTTACTTTTGCAACAGAAACAAGAGAAAGAAGAAGTAGATCTCTCGACCTCCCTCCTCTCCTATTTTATTATGAGGTAGTCGTTGTAGCGATATACATACACTGCTCTCCTGTCTCTCATAGGACTAGTCACGAAACCGTTATTGCAAACCGTATGAAAAATAGACTTATCTCCCTCCTTCTCTCCCTGCTGCGTAGATTCAACTATCAAATGCAACTGAATTGGTTTCGTCGAGCTTTTGATAAAA
>OHEG01000316.1_pt1 | contig 23842 bp, 22 predicted proteins | sample 1567181 | NCBI WGS metagenome assembly OHEG01 (sample SAMEA3879534, study PRJEB24766) | human gut metagenome | biome: human-associated habitat; feature: feces | place: USA | collected 1985/1987 | reverse complement strand
CCGGTCCGGATTAAAATGCCGAGGCTTTCAGCCGCAAACCCTCCTTTTCGTCCAGCCCGAACATCAGGTTCATGTTCTGCACGGCCTGTCCCGAGGCTCCCTTGAGCAGGTTGTCGATGACCGAGACCACGTGCAGCTTGTCGCCGTAGCGGGCCGTGTGCAGCAGCGCGCGGTTGGTGTTGACCACCCGTTTGAGGTCGGGGTACTGCTCCGTCACGCGGGTGAAGGCCGCATCCTCGTAGTAATCGCGGTAGAGGAGTTCGGCCTCCCGCTCGTCGAGCCGGCAGCGCGTGTAGACGCTGGCCAGAATGCCGCGGGTGAAGTCGCCCCGCATGGGGACGAAGTTGACGTCGCGGTCGAACGCGGGCTGCAGCTGCCGCAGGTTGCGGCCGATTTCGAGCAGGTGCTGGTGCGTGAAGCACTTGTAGACCGAGAGGTTGTCGCTACGCCAGCTGAAGTGGGTCGTCGCCGAGGGCTTCACGCCGGCGCCGGTCGAACCGGTGACGGCCGTCACATGGACCTCGTCCTCGAGCAGCCCGGCGGAGGCCAGCGGCAGCAGCGCCAGCTGGATGGCCGTGGCGAAGCAGCCCGGATTGGCCACGCGGCGTGCGGCGCGAATCCGCTCGCTGCAGAGCTCCGGCAGTCCGTAGACGAACCCTTCGCTCTCGTCGCGGAAATCCTGCGCCAGGTCGATGATGCGCAGCGACTCGGGCAGCTCGTGTGCGGCGAGCCACTTGCGGCTCTCGCCGTGGGCCGAGCAGAGGAAGAGCACGTCGACCTGCTCCAGGTTGTATTCGGCGCAGAAGCGCAGCGGGGTCTCGCCGTCGAGCCCCGCGTGGACCGCGGTGATGAGGTCGCCCGCATGGCTCGTGCTGTGGACGAAGCCCAGCTCGACATGGGGGTGGTTCACCAGAAGGCGTACCAGCTCACCGGCCGTATAGCCGGCGCCGCCGATGATTCCTGCGCGTATCATTTGCCGTTGCGCTTTTGGACGTTGTGGTAAATCTTGATTTGGTTGCCCAGAATCTTCGTGAAGCCCTTCACGTCGTCGGCCGTCCAGGCCTTGTTCACCTCGCCGTACTCGCCGAAGTCGGTCTTCATCAGGTCGAACGACGACGAGACGCCCACCAGCGTGAAGCAGCGCTGGCGGAGCGTCAGCTCGACCTCGCCCGTGACGTTGCGCTGCGACGAGAGGAGCATCGCCTCGATGTCGCGCATGACGGGCTCGAGGTACTGCGCCTCGTGGAGGAACATGCCGTACCAGGTGGCCACCTGCTCCTTCCAGTAGAGCTGCCACTTGGTCAGCACGTGCTTCTCGAGCATCTTGTGGGCCGAGATGATGAGCATCGGCGCGGCGGCCTCGAAGCCCACGCGGCCCTTGATGCCGATGATGGTGTCGCCGATGTGCATGTCGCGGCCGATGCCGTAGCGCGAGCCGATGGCCTCGACGGCGCGGATGGCCTCGACGCGGTCGGTGTAGGGGGTGCCGTTGACCGACGTGAGTTCGCCTTCGGTGAAGCCCAGACGGAGCGTCTCCTCGCCCGTGGCCGTAATCTGGCTCGGATAGGCCTCCTCGGGGAGCGTCTGCTCCGAGTAGAGCGTCTCGCGGCCGCCGATGGAGGTGCCCCAGAGTCCCTTGTTGATGGAGTACTCCATCTTGCGGAAGTCGGCCTCGAAGCCGTGGCGGCGCAGGTAGTCGATTTCATATTCGCGCGTGAGGGTCATGTCGCGCGTCGGGGTGATGATCTCGATTTCGGGGGCGAGCACCTGAAACGTCAGGTCGAAGCGCATCTCCTCGTCACGGCTCTCGATGTCCCACTCACGCCAGGGAGCGATGATGGCCATATCGGGGCAGAGAGCCTTCAGCGTCAGCTCGAAACGCACCTGGTCGTTGCCTGCGCCGGTCGAGCCGTGGGCAACGGCGTCGGCGCCGATTTGCTTGGCGTATTCGATGATGGCGATGGCCTGGAAGATGCGCTCCGAGCTGACCGAGATGGGGTAGGTGCCGTTGCGCAGGATGTTGCCGTAGACCATGTAGCGGATGCTCTTTTCGTAGTACTCCTGCTCGATGTCGAGCGTGGCGTGCTTCACGGCGCCCAGCGCCAGGGCGCGCTCTTCGATGCGTGCCAGTTCGTCGGCCGAGAAACCGCCCGTGTTGGCGATGGCCGTATAGACGTCGTAACCCTTCTCTTCGGAGAGATATTTCACACAGAACGAGGTGTCCAGACCGCCGCTGAACGCCAGTACCACTTTCTTCTTTTCCATTTTCGGTTGATTCTTTTTTTATTTTACGTTGTACATTGTTTCCCGGGAGCGGAGTCCCGGATTTTTGGCTCCGTGCGCCGCCCTTACTTGAGGTGGAAGAGCTTGCGGAACCGGTTTCGGAGGAACATCACGTAGGGCGTCAGCCGCGACTGGCGGGGCTGTTCCTTGGCCGGGTCGTAGAGCATGCCCGTGCAGAGACACATCCTCCGGTTGTTGCGCTGCAGGATGTCGTAGTTGCAACATCCCTGGCAGCCCTGCCAGAATTCGTCGTCTTCGGTCAGTTCCGAAAAGGTCACGGGAACGTATCCCATCCGCGAGTTGAGCTTCATGACCGGCAACGACGTGGTGATGCTGAATAACTTCGCATAGGGGAATCGTCGTCGGGCCAGCTCGAATGTTCGTCGTTTGATTTGCTCCGCGAGTCCCATGTGCCGGTACTCGGGGTCGACAATCAATCCGGAGGTCGCGACGAAATCGCCGTGCCCCCAACACTCGATGTAGCTGAAGCCGATGAGCTTCTCGCCGTCCAGCGCCACGACGGCCTTGCCGCCGGTCATCTTTGCCGCGATGTACTCGGGCGACCGTTTGGCGATGCCCGTGCCCCGCTGCAGAGCCGACTCGTAGATGAGGTCGCAGATACGCTGTGCGTAGTGCGCATGCGACGAGTCGGCGAAAACGACGCTGATGGAATTGTTATTCATCTATCTAATATGGTAAAATAAAAAGGAATTGTCAATCGAACAACTTTGGAAAACGTCCACCTCCGGGGCGCATCGGTCGCATCAGTTGTTGATGCGGTAGGCTCGCTGTACACCTCGGATACGCATGATGGAGTGGATGAGCGTATCGACGGCGGCCGTGCCGGGTACCTCGACGCTGACCACACCCTCGACACTGCCTCCCGAGGCGGCCGAGAAGTTCATCGAGCGGATGTTGAGCCTCAGGTCGCGGCTGATGACCTCGGTGATGTGGTTGGCCATGCCGGTCATGTCGGCCGCCACGATGCGGATGGAGACGCGGAAGGCCCCCTCGGCCGTCGAGCGCCAGCGCGCATCGATGACCCGGTGGGGATAGCGCTCGCGCATGCGGCGCGCGTTGGGGCAGTCGGTGCGGTGGATGGTGATGCCCGCCCCGATGGTGATGAAGCCGAAGACCTCGTCGCCCTTGATGGGGTTGCAGCAGCGGGCCAGCTTGTACTGGATTTTCGAGATGTCGTCGTCGATAATCAGTGCATCGCTGCTCCGTGCGGGTGCCGTCTCGCGCGCTGCGGCCTTGGCCCGTTCGACCTCGGCCGCCGCGGCACGGCGCTCCTCTTCGGCCGCCCCCGAGAGGTGGCGCGAGAGAATCTCCTTGATGGAGGCCAGCTCGACCTTCTGGGTCGAGATGAGGCCGTAGACCTCGGTGCCCGTCCGCACCTTGAAGTATTTGGCCAGGTAGGCCACCGCCTCGTCGATGGAGAGCGGGAACTTCCAGTTCTTGAGCTTGCGCTCGAGCTCCTCGCGTCCCATGCGGGCATGCTTGGCCTGCTCCTCGCGCAGGTAGGATTTGATTTTGTTGCGCGCCTTCGAGGTGACCACCACCGAGAGCCAGTCGGCCTTGGGCGTCTGGTTCTTCTGGGTGAGAATCTCGACGATGTCGCCGTTGTGGAGCACCTCTCGGATGGAGACGGCGCGGTTGTTCACCTTGCCGCCCGAGCAGGTGGCGCCCAGGTTGGTGTGGATGTCGAAGGCGAAGTCGAGCAGCGTGGCCCCTTCGGGCAGCTTGCGCAGGTCGCCGTTGGGCGTGAAGACGAAAATCTCGCCCGAGGCGGGTTTGGCGTCGAAGCGCTGCGCCAGCGAGTGGGTCGTATCCTCGAGCAGCTCGCGCAGCCGGCCGAGCCACTGCTCGCTGGTGCGAGCCCCCTGGCCTACCCCCTTGTAGCGCCAGTGGGCGGCGATACCCCGCTCGGCCACGGCGTCCATGCGTTCGGTGCGAATCTGCACCTCGACCCAGCGCCCCTCGGCCGAAACGGTCGTGTGGAGCGACTCGTAGCCGTTCGACTTGGGAATCGAAATCCAGTCGCGCATGCGGTTGGGGTTGGGCGTATAGTAGTCCGTCACCACCGAGTAGGCGGTCCAGCAGAGGCGTTTCTCCTCCTCCACGGGGCAGTCGATGATGATGCGGATAGCGAAGATGTCGTAGACGCCCTCGAAGGGGACACGCTGCTTCTGCATCTTGTTCCAGATGGAGAAGATGGACTTCGTGCGGCTCTTGATGTGGTAGTTGATGCCGAGTTTCCGCAGCCGCTCTTCGATGGGTACGATGAAGCGGGCGATGAAGGCGCGGCGCTCGTCGGCGCTCTCTTCGAGCTTGGCCACGATGTGGTCGTAGTCCTTCGGTTCGAGGTATTTGAGGGCGATGTCCTCCAGCTCGCTCTTGAGTCCGTAGAGGCCCAGCTTGTGGGCAATCTGGGCGTAGAGGTTCATCGACTCCCAACTCTTCTTGCGCCACTTCTCGAGCGGGAAGATGTCGAGCGAACGCATCACCTCGAGGCGGTCGGCCAGCTTGATGAGAATCACGCGCGGGTCCTCCGAGTAGCTGACAATCAGGTCGCGGAAGTTGCCGGCCTGCTCCTTGGCCACCTTGAGTTTCAGCTCCGAGATGTTGCAGAGCCCCATGGTGATGCCGGCCACCTGCTCGCCGAAGCGGCTGCGCAGGTCGTTCATCAGTGCGAGGAACTCCTCCTGGGACTGCTGTTTGTGGGCGATGCGCACCACGTCGTGCAACACCGACGCAATGGTGGAGTTGCGGCCCAGTCCGACTTCGGAGATGACAATGCAGGCTACTCCCGCGCCGTGCTCGAGCAGCGGGGAGCCGTCGTAACGGGTCATCCCGGCGAGTTGCTCGTCCGCATAGGCCAGCGCGTCGTCTACCAGGCGCTGGGTCTCGGACGAGAAACTCCCGCGCACCAGTGCGCGGAGTTTTTCGTAGCGTGAATAGTCCATTTTTTGATTACCTGTAACCTAACCGGGACAAAGATACGAAAAAATTCCTACTTTTGACACCGTACAATCCGTCTGAAAATCATGTTGCGAAAGAATGCGCCCTATGTCCCCACGCTGGGGGAGGAGATAGCCAATACGGTGTCGCACGGCGTGATGGCGCTGCTGTCGCTCTGCGCGTTGCCCTTTGCGGCGGTGTGGGCCTATGTCCACGACGTGCAGGGGGTGCTGGCCAGCGTCTCGGTGAGCGTCTTTGTGGTCTCGCTCTTCCTGATGTTCCTCACCTCGACGCTCTACCATTCGATGAATCCCGCCTCGAAGCACAAGGCGGTCTTCCACATCCTCGACCACATCTTCATCTACGTGGCCATCGCCGGCAGCTATACGCCCATCGCGTTGTCGGTCATCGGCGGATGGCAGGGGGTGCTCATCGCCGTGCTGCAGTGGGCGATGGTGCTCTTCGGCATCTTCTACAAGTCGCTCTCGCGGCGGTCGCTGCCGGCCGTGAGCCTGACCATCTATCTGGTCATGGGGTGGACCATCCTCTTCTTCCTGCCGCTCTTCCTGCGCAACGCCTCGACGCCGCTGCTGTGGCTCATCGCCGCGGGCGGCCTCTTCTATACGCTCGGGGCGTGGTTCTATGCCCGCAAGGGGTTCCGCTACCACCATCTGGTCTGGCACCTGCTCATCAACCTCGGCGCCGCCTGCCACTTTGTCGGGATTGTCTTCTTCCTCTATTGACGGCCGGGATTCGGTCTGCGGCCGGAGCGCCGTGACGGTAAAGCGGAAGCGCCGCACCCTCGTTCGCGAAGGTGCGGCGCTTCCCTTTGCGGGGCCGTATCAGGCGTCAGCCGAGCAGCAGCCCGACGGTGAGCAGCACCCCGAAGAGGGTGAGGTTGCGGGCCGTCTCGCCCAGACAGATGTTGAGCTCCTCGCCGTGGTCGATGCGGACCATCTTGCGCCACGTGAAGAAGAAGAGCACCCAGTAGAGCAGCGGCAGCAGTGCGGCGTACCAGCGTCCGAAGAGGGCGAAGGCGAGGCAGAGCAGCGTGGCGGCCGTGCCGAGGAAGAGGTATCCCCAGCGGCCGACTCCGGCGCCGAGGCAGACGACGATGGTGCGCTTGCCGCTGGCGGCATCCTCCACGCGGTCGCGGAAGTTGTTGACCATCAGCATGGTGTCGATAACCAGGCCGCAGGCGAGTCCGGCCAGCGTCACCTCCCACGTCCAGTCGTGGGCGAGGATGTAGTAGGTGAAGCCGACGGGGACGACGCCGAAGAAGAGGACGACGGCCACGTCGCCCAGTCCGTGGTAGGCCAGCGGCCACGGCCCGGCGGTGTAGAGGTAGGCGAAGAGGATGCAGGCGGCGCCAACCAGCAGCAGCTCCCACCCTCCGTAGCGGAGCAGCGTCAGTCCGACGGCGGCTCCCGCCACCGTGAAGGCGGCGATGCCCCACTTCATGGCGCGCAGCGTGATGTAGCCCTTGGCGAAGGCGCGGTCGGGACCGAGCCGTTCGGGGCTGTCGGCCCCTTTCTGGAAGTCGCACAGGTCGTTGACCAGGTTGGCCGTGCACTGCATCAGCAGTGCGAAGAGGAGGCAGAGCAGCGCCGGCAGCCAGTGGAACGAACCGTCGCTCCAGGCCAGCGCCGAGGCGACGAATACGGGCGTCGAGGTGGCGCCGAAACTGTAGGGACGCACGGCCAGGAGCCATGCTCGCAGTGAATTTGTCTTCATGGGCAAATGATTTTTTGAATACGTTGGGTCGGTTCCGGGCGGACAGGGGGCGGAATCGGGACGTATGCGGGGGCTTCTCATGCTTCGCGGGCCGGCGCCGTGCGGCGGCCGTCGGCAGCCTCCCGCTCCGGGTCGGGGCAGGGGCGGCGGACGATGTAGAGCCAGTCGTCGCAGAGGGCGTAGCGGCGGCGCTCCGCGGGGGTGCAGTTCGAGGCGTAGTCGAGCTCCATGACCTCGAAGCCCGCCTCGCGCAGCCGGTCGGCATAGTCGCGGCCGTAGATGCGCCGGTGGTCGTACTGCCCGAAGATGCGGGTGCGCTCATCGGGGTCGGTGATGGTGTCGTCCTCGAAGGTCTCCGCGCGCGAGCGGTCGATGGGCGAGAGGATGATGCCCCAGCCGCCGGGGCGCAGTACGCGGCAGAGTTCGCGCATTGCACGGCGGTCGTCGGCCACGTGTTCGAGGATGTGGTTGCAGAGCAGCACGTCGGCATATCCCTCCTCGAGCGGAATCTGCTGCACGTCGAAGTGGAGCTTGGCCAGCGGGCTCTCGAGGTCGGCCGTCACGTAGCGTTCGGGATGGCCGGCGTAGAGGCGGCCGAGGTGGCGCATCAGGCAGACCTCGGGGGCGATGTGGAGCAGCCGCGGGCAGTCGTCGAGCAGCCTCGTCTCGCGCACGAGCCAAAGCCAGAGCAGGCGGTGGCGTTCGAGCGAGAGGCAGCGGGGGCAGAGCGCGTTGGGACGCGAGGTGACGTAGCCGTAGGGGAGGAACTTGCGGTAGTGGGTGCCGCAGACGGGGCATTCGACCTTGCGGCCGCGGTAGAAGAGCCCCATGACGGGCACCATCCAGCCGGCGAGCCGCTGCAGCAGTGTGCGCGGCAGGTGGTTGAGGGCCCATTTGATGATTCGTCGCATGCGTGTCGTGTTTGGCCGGCCCGGCAGGTCCGCCGGCATTGCCGCCGGCCGCTCGGGGCGGAGGGGTTATTCCAGAATCTTCCGGACTTCGGTTTCGGCTTTGCAGAGCCGCTCCTTGCAGCGTGCAATCAGCTCGGTGGCGCGTTTGACCTCGGCGGCGAGGCTGTCGACGTCCATCTCCTCGTCGCGCAGGCGGGCGAGAATCTTCTCGATTTCGGCCATCGCCTCGGTGTAGCTTATCTCTTTCTTGGCCATATTGCGTGGGTGTTTTTCGGTGTTTTATTTCGTTGCGTCCGGGTTCGGACCGCCCGGCCGGGAGCCTTTGTCGCCTCTTTTCGGGGCGGGGCCGTCCCGTCGCCGGGTGCGGGGTCGGCCGTGGCGCGGAGCCGGCCGTCGGCCACCTCGATTTCGAGCGGCGTGCCTCCCGCGATGCCGCGCACCGAGGCGATGGCCCGCCCTCCGGTGCGGACGACGGCGAATCCCAGCTTGAGAATCCGCCGCGGCGAGCGCGTCTCGACCAGTTCGCCGGCCGCCTCGAGGCGGTTGCGCTGGCGCGCGAGCAGCTCCCCGACGGCACGGGGCAGCTGTTGCGCTGCGGCGTCGAGCAGCATCCGCTGCCGGGCCACGAGCGTGGCGCTGCGCTGCGAGAGTTCGCCCGCAAGCCGTTCGAGCTGCAGACGCCGGCGGGCGGTCAGTTCGTCGCTCCGCCGCCGCAGTTCACCCGCGAGGCGCTCGAGCTGCAGTTCGGCGCGGCGCATCGCCTCGACGGTGGTGTCGTGAAGCTGCCCGGCGGCCCGGTCGAGCCAGGCGTCGACCTCCGCCGAGCGGTCGACGAGCCAGCCGGCCACCGCCGTCGGGGTCTTGAGCGCCGTGTGGGCCACCATGTCCGCCACGCTCGTATCCTTGTCGTGGCCGATGCCCGTCAGCACGGGGAGCGGGAACTGGGCGATGTAGGCGCAGAGACGGTAGGCGTTGAAGCAGTTGAGGTCGCTGGCCGAGCCGCCGCCCCGGATGAGGACCACGGCGTCGAACTCCCTGATGCGCTCGGCCACGGCGCAGAGCGCCGCGATGATGGACTCCTCGGCGGCGTCGCCCTGCATGAAGGCGTCGAAGAGCTCCGTGCGGAAGGCATAGGGACTCTTCGCCAGCTCCTTGCAGAAGTCCTGATAGCCGGCAGCGTGGGCGCTCGAGACCACCGCGATGCGCTGCACGACAGGGGGCAGCGCCGTTTCGCGGTTCATCTCCCAGACCCCCTCGCGCTGCAGGCGGGCGATGGTCTGCTGACGCTGGCGCTCCATGTCGCCCAGCGTGTAGGTGGGGTCGATGTCGGTAATCTGGAGCGAGAAGCCGTAGAGTTCGTGGTAGGTGACCGTCGCGCGGACCAGGATGCGGATGCCGGGAGCGAGCTTGCGGCCGGTCTCCGCCTCGAAGTAGGCGGCCACGCGCGGATAGGCCGAACGCCAGATGACGGCCCGCGACTGGGCCAGCGGCACGCCGTTGTCACCCCCTTTCTCGACCAGTTCGAGGTAGCAGTGGCCCGAGTAGTTGACCTTCAGTTCGGCGATTTCGGCGCTGACCCAGAGCGGCAGCGGGAACTGCTCGTGAAGGCGCTCCTTCACGAGTCGCTGCAACTCCACGAGGGTGATATGGGCCGGTGACTGCATGGGATGCAAAGATAATGGATTGTCCCGGCAAAAACAAGCGGGGAGGCCCGGCGGCGGCTCAGCGCCAAATCAGCTCGGGCAGGCGGGGGAGCGGTTTGCCTTCGGGCAGCTGGATGCGCAGCACCCCTTCGCTGGCTACCGGCGCGCCGTTCTTGGTGGCGGGCTCCCACAGGGGGGCCTCCTCGACGGCCTTCAGCACGCGGCGGCGCAGGCGGCTGTCGGTCGATTCGAGCTCGGCGCTCACCTCGGCACGCCCGTCGGTGTTCACCGTATAGCGCAGCACCACGCGTGCGGCGGTCTCGTCGTCGGACCACTTGACCTGCGAGGCGATGTAGGCGTCGAACGACTCCGCAGCCGTGAAGCGGGCGGGCGAGTCGTAACGCAGCGTGACGACCATCACCCCGTTGAAGGCCTTCTCGCCGTAGCGGGCGATGGTCTCCTCGTCGGCGGGGAGCATCTCGACGCTCTCGATGTCGTCGGGCGGGATGGAGCCTATTTCCTCGACCTCCCGGCCGTTCACCAGATAGAGCGGCTCCTGGGCCGCGGCGTCGTGCGCGGCGGCAAGCAGCAGGGAAAGCAGGAGCAAAAGTCGTTTCATGGTCGTTTTCTTCCTATAACGTTGCGGGGTGCCCGTCTATTGTCCTCCGCCTCGGGCGGAATCGGTGTCTCGGCCCCGGATGGACGTGCGGAGCGCCTCTGCGTCCGGACCGGGGCGTCTGGGTTGTTCGGGTTGGGCCGGGCCGGATTGTTCGGATTGTTCGGGTTGTTCGGGTTGTTCGGCCAGGGCGGGGCATCGGAGCCCCGTCGTCCCCCGCCGTTCACCGCCGGCCCGCCGCTCCGACGGTCCATTACTCCACCTGCTCGGGGTTCCAGCGCAGGCGGCGGAGGTCGACGCGGCCGTCGGGGCGGACGCATACCCCCTCCTGCGCAAGCAGCCGGCGCTGCTCTGCCCACGAGGCGACCGTAGCGCCCGAGGCGCTCACCACCCGGTGGCAGGGGACGCCCTCCGGCGCGCGGCTCAGAAGCCGTCCGACGAGCCGCGCATGGTTGGGAACGCCCAGCAGCCGGGCCAGCTGCCCGTATGTGGCGACGCTGCCCGCGGGAATCTGTCGGACAAGCTCGTAGAGCTCGGCGTCGAGAGCCGCAGGCAGCGTCGTTTTCATCGGTCGTGAGCTCCGGCAGCCGTCAGAGTTCGCTCTCCTTGAGCCGCTCGGCGTTTTCGGCCACAATCAGGTGGTCGATGACATCCTGGATGTCGCCGTCCATGAAGGCCGCCAGGTTGTAGATGGTATAGTTGATGCGGTGGTCGGTGATGCGCCCCTGCGGGTAGTTGTAGGTGCGGATTTTGGCCGAGCGGTCGCCCGTCGAGACCATCGTCTTGCGCTTCGAGGCGATTTCGTCGAGGTATTTCGAATACTCGAGGTTGAAGACGCGCGTGCGCAGCTCCTCGAAGGCCTTGTCGAAGTTCTTCAACTGCGACTTCTGGTCCTGGCACTGCACGACGATACCCGTCGGGATGTGGGTGAGTCGGATGGCCGAGTAGGTCGTGTTGACCGACTGTCCGCCCGGTCCGCTGGCGCAGAAGATGTCCTTGCGGATGTCGTTCATCGAAATCTCGACGTCGAACTCCTCCGCCTCGGGCAGTACGGCCACCGAAGCGGCCGAGGTGTGGACGCGGCCCTGCGTCTCGGTCTGGGGCACGCGCTGCACGCGGTGCACGCCCGATTCGTACTTGAGCGTGCCGTAGACGTTCTGTCCGGTCACCTTCATCACCACCTCCTTGTAGCCGCCGGCGGCACCCTCCGACGACGAGGTGATTTCGTAGCGCCACCCCTTCGACTCGATGTACTTGGTGTACATGCGCAGCAGGTCGCCGGCAAAGATGGCCGCCTCGTCGCCGCCCGTACCGCCGCGAATCTCCACGATGGCGTTCTTGGCGTCCTGCGGGTCCTTGGGGATGAGCAGCAGCTTGATTTCCTCCTCCATGCGTTCGATGGCGGGTTCGAGCTCCGAGATTTCGCCGCGGGCCATCTCGCGCATCTCCTCGTCCTTGTCGTTGGCCAGGACATCCTTCGCTTCGGCCAGGTTGGCCAGCGCCGTGCGGTAACGCTCCGAGGTCTCGATGATGGGCTCGAGCTCCTTGTACTCCTTGTTGAGCTGGACGAACTGCTTGACGTCGGCAATCACTTCGGGGTCGGTGAGCTTCTGGCCGATTTCCTCGTACTTGAGCTTCAGCCCGTCGAGGCGGGTCAGTATGGTGTTGTCTGCCATAAAAAAGTATCGTATCTTGTTTTGTGCACAAAGTTACTACAAAAAAGTGAAATGCAGAAAGATATAGTGATAGAATTGAGTTACAAGGGTTTTAGTTGAAGTGGCGATAATTCGTGAAGCCATTACAATCCCTGCCGAAGCCAAATCCTGACGCCGCAACGTTACTTGTTCGTAACCATGCCCGAAAATGCGACAAACGGGTACGAATAGCGAAACAAGGCTCTAAGGAATAGTGAGTTATCCATAACTCATGCGAAAAATCAGGTTACGGAAAAAGATTGCGCCGTTCCTCCCCGTTTTGCGTACCGACACCGGACTCTTCACCAACTAATTTTGAAACCCAAAAATTAAGAACGATGAAGAGTACATTTTCAGTAATCTACTATCTCAAGCGTCAGGTAGTGAAAAAGGACGGGACGGTTCCCGTCATGGGACGTATCACGGTGGACGGCAGCCAGACGCAGTTCAGTTGCAAACTGAGTGTCGATCCGAAGCTGTGGGACACCAAAGGAGGACGTGTTACGGGCAGAAGCACGGCGGCACTCGAAACGAACCGTATGCTTGACAAGATGCGGGTACGCATCAACAGGCATTATCAGGAAATCATGGAGCGTGACAACTTCGTCACGGCGGAGAAGGTGAAGAACGCCTTTCTCGGACTGGAACACCGCTACCACACGCTGATGCAGGTATTCCGCCAACACAACGAGGACTACGAGAAACAGGTGGAGGCAGGCATGAAGGCAAAAGGCACGCTGCTGAAGTACCGCACCGTTTACAAACACCTGCAAGAGTTCCTTGACATCCGCTACCATGTGAAGGACATCGCACTGAAAGAGCTTACCCCGGCTTTCATCTCCGACTTCGAGATGTTCCTGCGCACGGACAAGCACTGCTGCACCAATACCGTGTGGCTGTACGTCTGCCCGTTACGGACGATGGTATTCATCGCCATCAACAACGAGTGGCTGACGCGCGACCCGTTCCGCGAGTATGAAATCAAGAAGGAGGAAACGACACGCAGTTTCCTTACCAAAGAGGAAATCCGCCTGCTCATGGAAGGAAAACTGAAAAACGCCAAACAGGAATTGTACCGCGACCTCTACCTGTTCTGCGCATTTACCGGGCTGTCGTTCTCGGATATGCGCAACCTCACGGAAGAGAATATCCGCACCTACTTCGACGAACACGAGTGGATAAACATTAACCGCCAGAAAACGGGCGTGGTGTCCAACATCCGCCTGCTTGACATCGCCAACCGCATAATCGGCAAATACCGGGGTCTGTGCGAGAACGGCAGAATATTTCCTGTTCCGCATTATAACACGTGCCTTGCAGGTATCCGTGCCGTCGCCAAGCGTTGCGGCATCACCAAGCATATCACGTGGCATCAGAGCCGCCACACGGCAGCCACGACGATATTCCTCTCCAACGGTGTTCCCATCGAAACGGTCAGCTCCATGCTCGGACACAAGAGCATAAAGACGACGCAGATTTACGCGAAGATAACCAAAGAGAAGCTCAATCAGGACATGGAAAACCTTGCCGCAAGGTTGAACAGTGTCGAGGAATTTGCAGGTTGTACCATCTAAAAAAAGAGAAGCCATGAAACGTGACATAATCATCATAGAGGACAAGGCGGTCAGCGTAACCGGTAACGATGTGTGGATGACCGCCACCGAAATCGCCGAACTGTTCCATACGACCGTCCCGGCAGTGAACGCCGCCATCAAAGCCGTCCGCAAGTCGGACGTGCTGAACGACTACGAGGTATGCCGCTACATACAGCTTGAAAACGGCCTGTACGCGGATGTTTACTCGCTTGAAATCATCATTCCAGTAGCCTTCCGGTTGAACACCTACTATACACACGTGTTCCGCATGTGGCTGGTGGAGAAGGCACTCTCAAAGGAAAAGAGGCAGGCATACGTGATGTTCATACAGAACGGGAAAACCGGATATTGCTGAACACGCATACAGACAACGAAAAAGGAAACGGACAACGCCATCGGGTGCTGTCCGTTTCCTTTTTTTCATGCAACCGCCTTATTCCAGCGGCTTGAGGTAATTCGCCTCCAACAGTTCACGCAGTCCCGATTCGGGATAAAGCACCTTACCTGCCAGAAGGATAAAGGGCAGCATCCTGTTGTTGCGATACTCCTGCAAGGTGCGGCGGCTTACCCGGAGCATTTCCGCCACCTCCTTGTCCGTCAGGTAATGTTCCCCGTCCAGTGGCGGACGGTAACTTTCCAAAAATGCGGAGAGCCATTTGGAGCCTTTGAGCATATTCTGTATCGCGGTGGCAACCTGCTCGTCCTCCATTGAGAAAACCTCGTTGTTCTCGTTCATCATAACATCGGATTAAGTGGTTAATAAAAACAGAGTCATTTTCCATCGGGATAGATCGTGCCGATAAGCGGAATAAGCCGCCTGACCTCCTCCGGCCTGTAATAGAACCTGCGGTTCATCTGCGAGTAGCCGATAAGCCGCCTGTCACGCAATGACTGCAACGTGCGCGGGCTGATTCTCAACTGCCCGCAGACCTCCTCGCCCGTGAGCCACCTTTCCAGCCGCCCGCCGTCGCTTTTGCGCCTTAGGGCGGCGACTTTCTCCGAGAGGGCGTTGAATGACGCCAGCATCATCTCGAAGGTCTTTTTCTCGATAGATACGATTTCCATATACCAAAACATTTAATGATTTACCGCAAAGGTAACGCAGCCGCCTTGAATGCGGGCCGTTTTCCGCTATATGGCAGTTTGTTGCGCCGGTTGTCCGGGTTACGGAGTCACTTTCAAAGAAAATCTTACGTGAGTCACGTAGTGAGTTGTTAAAGCTCCTTTTGTTTATTGCCGAATTTTGCCGCAGAGAAACAAAAGAAAGGACAAAATATGAAAGTGATAACGATTGAAAGTTCCGCCTTCACCGCCCTGACGGAACAGATAGCCGAGATAGCGGTCTATGTGCGTGCCGTTTCCGGTGAGAGGAAGGGAGAGTCTTCCGACATGCTGCTCACCACCCGCGAGGCGGCGCACCTGCTGAACGTGAGTACCCGTACCCTCCAACGTATGCGCAGCGAACAGCGCATCGCCTATGTCGTGCTGCGCGGCAAATGCCGCTACCGCCGGTCGGAAATAGACCGTCTGCTCGCAGACTGCACCGTGGCAGAAGATACAGCGACACTGACGGAACTGAAACGCAACCACACGCTGCGCACGGGCGGCGGCAAACCCAAAGGAAGGAGGACATAAGATATGGAACTGCTTACACGAAACAATTTTGAGGACTGGATGCAGAAGCTGATGGAACGGCTCGACCGTCAGGACGAGCTGCTGCTCTCCCTGCGACCGTCCGGCAAAGCCCCGAACCCGATGGAAAGTATCAGGATGTTCGACAACCAAGACCTCTGCATGCTGCTCCAGATAAGCAAGCGTACCCTGCAGCGCTACCGCAGCATCGGTGCATTGCCGTACAAGACGCTCGGCAAAAAGACCTATTACAGCGAGGAGGACGTACTGACATTCCTCTCCGAACACGTAAAGGATTTCCGCAAGGAAGATATAGCCTTCTACAAGGCGCGTATCCATAATTTCTTTAATAAATAACCCATTAAAACATTTTTCAAATGGCAAAGAAAACAACAGAAAAAGACGTGCTGATAGTCCGCGACGAGAAGACGGGCGAGATTAGCGTGGTAGCCGGGCTTAACGCCGACGGCTCACCCAAGCGTACCCCCGCAAAGGCGGAGAACGCGCAGAGTTTCCTGCAATTCGACAGGCACGGAGACGTGCTGGACAACTTCTTCAAGAACTTCTTCCGGCAGTGCAAGGAACCCAGCCGCTTCGGTTTCTACCGTGTCGCGGCGGACCAAGCCGACAAGCTGCTGGAAGTTATCAAGGACTTGCTGAAAGACCCCGAGGGCAACAAGGAGATGCTTGCGCCCCACAAGGTGGACACCTCCGGCTACGAAAAGAAAGTACAGGAGGAGCAGTCCGCCGAAAAGCAGGAACAACCGGAACAGAAACAAGATGACGAACCTAAAAAACAGGAAGAAATGGAACAGAAAAACGAACAGAATCAGAAAAGCCCACAGCAGGCGCAGAGCAACCGGGGCTACCAACCCATCGACGAGAGCAAGATCAACTGGAAGGAGTTGGAGGAGAAATGGGGCGTGAAGCGCGACGACCTTGAAAAGTCGGGCGACCTTGACCGGATGCTCAACTACGGCAAGTCCGACTTGGTGAGGGTGTCGCCCAATTTCGGCGGAGAGGCTTTCGAGCTGGATGCCCGCCTCTCCTTCAAGAAGGACGGCGAGGGCAACGTCAGCCTTGTGCCGCACTTCATCCGCAAGGAGCAGAAACTCGACGAGTACAAGGAACACAAGTTCTCCGACGACGACCGGAAGAACCTGCGCGAAACGGGCAACCTCGGCAGGGTTGTGGACCTCGTGGACAGGGAAACGGGCGAGATCATCCCCTCGTTCGTCAGCATCGACCGCAAGACGAACGAAATCACAGATGTCCCGGCAAACAAGGTGCGCATACCGGAGCGCATCGGCAAGACGGAAATCACCAAGCAGGAGCAGGACATGCTGCGTGCCGGGCTGCCTGTGCGCGACAAACTCATCGAGCGCAAAGACGGCAGGAAGTTCGTCACCACCCTGCAAGTGAACGTGGAGCAGCGCGGCGTGGAGTTCGTGCCGGGAACGGGCAAATCGCCCCGTACCGCACAGACGCAGGAAGCCAAAGGCGACACGTCGAAAAGTCAGGCGCAAGGTGGGGAAAATGCCGCACAGACCAAGAAGGAGCAACGCCGCAACACGTGGACGAACGAGGACGGCAGCATCCGCCCCATCAGCAAATGGAGCGGCGTGAGCTTCACCGACCAGCAGAAAGCCGACTATGTGGCGGGTAAAGCCGTGAAGCTGGAGAACGTGACCGACAAGCAGGGCTTCCATGCCACGATGTATATCAAGTTCAACCCGGAGAAGGGACGCCCGTACCGCTACGACACGAACCCTGACAATGCACAGCAGGTTGCTCCGTCCAACGAGAGCCGCACGCAGGTGGCGGTGAACAACGATGGCAAGACCAACGAGGCTACAAAGAATCTGAGAGAGCCGTTGCAGAAAGGTCAGACCAACCCGAAGGACGCCCGCCAGCAACAGCAGCAGGAGAAGCCGCAGAAGAAAACGGGCAAGGGCATGAAAATGTAATCCCGTGTCCGCCACTGAATCCAAAATAAAATCCAAAGTATCAACAAAAAAGAAGAAGACATGAAGACAATCATTGCAGAAAAGCCCTCCGTGGCACGTGAAATCGCCCGCATCGTGGGCGCGACAAAGAGAGAGGAAGGATATTTCGAGGGAGGCGGCTATGCCGTGACATGGGCATTCGGACACCTCGTTCAGCTTGCCATGCCCGACGGCTACGGCGTGCGCGGATTTGTCCGTGACAACCTCCCGATTATTCCCGACACATTCACGCTCGTCCCCCGTCAGGTCAGGACGGAGAAAGGTTACAAGCCCGACAGCGGCGTGGTGTCGCAGATAAAAGTCATCAAAAGACTGTTCGACACAAGCGAACATATCATCGTGGCGACCGATGCCGGACGCGAGGGAGAGCTTATCTTCCGCTACCTCTACCACTATACGGGTTGCACCACTCCTTTCGTGCGCCTGTGGATCAGCTCTCTCACCGACAAAGCTATCCGCGAGGGACTGCGGAAACTCGAAGACGGCAGCAAATACGACAACCTCTACCTCGCCGCCAAAGCGCGGAGCGAATCCGACTGGCTCGTGGGCATCAACGGCACACAGGCGTTATCCATCGCCGCCGGACACGGCACGTATTCCGTGGGGCGGGTGCAGACACCAACGTTGGCTATGGTATGTGAACGCTACTGGGAGAACCGCCGCTTTACGTCCGAAGCATTCTGGCAGCTCCATATCGCAACGGACGGTTGCGACGGCGAAGTCGTGAAATTCTCATCCTCCGAGAAATGGAAAGAGAAAGAACCGGCGATGGAACTATATAATAAGGTAAAGGCGGCAGGTTGCGCCACTGTCACGAAAGCCGAGCGCAAGGAGAAGACGGAGGAAACTCCCTTGCTCTACGACCTGACCACGCTCCAGAAAGAAGCCAACGCCAAGCACGGCTTCACGGCGGAACAGACGCTTGAAATCGCGCAGAAACTCTACGAAAAGAAGTTGATAACCTATCCGAGAACGGGAAGCCGCTACATCCCCGAAGACGTGTTTGCCGAAATTCCCAAACTGCTCGCTTTCATCGGCACACAGCCCGAATGGAAAGACAAGGTGCGGGCAAAAGCCGCCCCGACACGCCGCAGCGTGGACGACGGCAAGGTGACAGACCACCATGCCCTGCTCGTCACGGGTGAGAAACCGCTCTTCCTCTCCAAAGAGGACAATACCATCTATCAGATGATTGCCGGGCGCATGGTCGAGGCATTCTCTGAGAAATGCGTCAAGGATGTGACCACTGTCACGGCGGAATGTGCCGGAGTGGAGTTTACCGTAAAAGGCAGCGTCGTGAAGCAAACCGGATGGCGTGCCGTCTATGGCGAGGAAAAAGAGGAAATTACCATCCCCGGCTGGCAGGAAGGCGACACGCTGACACCGAAAGGCTCGTCCATTACCGAAGGAAAGACCAAACCCAAGCCGCTGCATACCGAAGCCACCCTGCTCTCGGCAATGGAAACGGCGGGCAAGGAAATTGAGGACGACGCACTGCGGCAGGCGATGAAGGACTGTGGCATCGGTACTCCCGCCACACGCGCCTCCATCATCGAAACGCTTTTCAAGCGCGGTTACATGGAACGCTGCAAGAAGTCGCTTGTTCCCACCGAAAAAGGACTTGCCCTCAATTCCGTCGTCAAGACGATGCGCATCGCCGATGTTGCCATGACGGGCGAATGGGAAAAGGAGCTGGCGCGTATCGAGCGCGGGGAACTGTCCGACGACACCTTCCGCAAGGAGATAGAGGCGTACACACGGGAAATCACTTCCGAACTGCTCTCGTGCGACAAGCTCTTCGGCAGCCGTGACTCCGGCTGCGCGTGTCCCAAGTGTGGCACGGGCAGGATGCGGTTCTACGGCAAGGTGGTACGCTGCGACAACACGGAGTGCGGACTGCCCGTGTTCCGGCTGAAAGCGGGACGCACCCTGTCCGACGATGAAATCAAAGACCTGCTCACCGAAGGGCATACCAAGCTGCTCAAAGGGTTCAAGAGCAAACAGGGCAAGAGTTTCGATGCTGTTGTCGCCTTTGACGGGGAATATAACACGACTTTTGTGTTCCCGGAGGCTAAAAAGGACAAGAAATTTTCAGGACGGAAGAAATAGTATTAACTTTGCCACTTGTTCAGAGTAATGAATTGTTCTTCGATACCGGATTACACTCATACTTTGGATTTAGTGGTGGCACTCGGAGGGATACCGAGTGCCTTTTTCTTCCTTTTTCCAACCGATTATCCCGTTAATTATCAATCCGCTAAATCCAAAGTAATGAACAACAAGAAGAAAAACGAGGGTCAGACCGACTTTTCCTATTACGGTCTGTACCTGCTGGACTATCTCCGCACGAACAAGTTTGAACAGGCTGACGACACCGCTTTCATACGGGAACGGGCCGACCGTGCCGCCGAAACGTATGAGAGGGCACGGCTTGAAGGCTATCCCGCCGATGGTGCGCAGGAACTGGCGATGGACACGCTGCTGCGCGGGCTGCATTATTCCCGTTACGCCATCCTCCGCGAAGTCGTGGAAAACGAGTTTGCCGATGAAGTGCCGGAAGAGAAGCGTGAAGCCTTTGTCCTGAAACTGCTGCCGCTTGTCGGCAACGTGTTCTCCGTCTATGACCTCTCGGATGACAATTTCGCCCTGTCTTCCGATTACGACCTGCTCTACACGGAGCTGACGGGAGCAACCGTCCTTTACTTAGACGAATATGGCGTTTAACCGCAAACAGAAACTGCGGGACAACATCGAGGCGATACGGACGGCATTCATCCTTGACAGGGAAAATAGGACAGCGACAACCGAAGAGCGTGCCATACTTCAAAGGTACTGCGGTTTCGGCGGTCTGAAATGTATCCTCAACCCTGCAAAGGAACTGACGGATGCCGTCCGGTGGGCGAAATCCGACCTCGAACTGTTCGCCCCGACGGTGGAGCTGCACAGGCTTATCCGTGAGAACAGCAAGGACGAAACAGAGTACAAGCGGTTTGTGGATTCGCTGAAAGCGTCCGTGCTGACCGCTTTCTACACCCCCAAAGAGATAACCGACACCATCGCGGACGTGCTGGCAGATTACAGCGTCCGCCCCGCCCGTATGCTCGAACCGTCGGCAGGTGTCGGCGTGTTCGTGGATTCCATGCTGCGGCACAGCCCCAATGCGGATGTGATGGCTTTCGAGAAGGATCTGCTCACGGGTACAATCTTGAGGCATCTCTATCCCGACCAGAAAATGCGCACCTGCGGTTTTGAGAAAATCGAAAGACCGTTCAACAATTATTTCGACTTGGCGGTGTCCAACATCCCGTTCGGAGACATCGCCGTGTTCGACGCGGAGTTTGAAAAGAGTGGGTCCTTCGGCAGACGATCGGCACAGAAAGCCATCCACAACTATTTTTTCCTCAAAGGGCTGGATGCCGTGCGTGACGGCGGTATCGTGGCGTTCATCACTTCGCAAGGGGTATTGAACAGCACCAAGACCTCCGTGCGTAACGAGCTGTTCAGTCAGGCTGATCTGGTATCCGCGATACGCCTGCCCAACAACCTGTTCACGGACAACGCGGGCACGGAGGTGGGCAGTGACCTGATTGTCCTGCAAAAGAACCTCAGCAAGAAGGAAATGTCGCAGGACGAGCGGCTGATGACCGTGATACAGACGGACACGAAAACCGCCCTGACCGACAACGCCTATTTCATCCACCACCCGGAACGCATCGTGCATACGATGGCGAAACTTGACACAGACCCCTACGGGAAGCCCGCTATGGTTTATCTGCACGAGGGCAAGGCAGCAGGCATCGCCGGGGATTTGCGCCGTATGCTCGACGAGGATTTCCATTACAGGCTTGCCATGCGCTTGTATTCGGGTTCAATCCGGCAGGCAGGAACGGAAGAAAAAGTTGCCGTTCAAAATAAAGTAGAGCGTCCTGCCATAAAATTGGAAACAGTATCCTCGGTGCAGACGGTGGAAACTCCGACAGAAAAGCCGCAACCCGCAGATGAAAAGCCGGAGATAGAACCGCGCCCGCAATATTCCGCAGGCGTGCAGCTCACCCTGCTTGACCTCTGGGGGATGACGGAAGAGGTCAGCCAACCGAAAACCTCCAAAAAGAAAAAGACGGTGAAAAAGGCAGTTACGGCAAAGTCCACTCCGCCCAAACCGAAAGTCACGGTTACACCGACAGCTCCAACTGCAAAACCCGCAATGGAGAATAAGGAGGTGAAAGCGGAGAACACCGCCAAGCCTGCCGACCCGGACGACATCTATGCCACACTGGACTGGGATACCAATCCTCCCATCAACGGTTTCTATGAAATGATGATGGGTTTGACGCCGGAGCGTAGGAAAGAACTTCGGGAACTGGCAAGGCAGCATAACGAGAAACAAGTGGCGGAAAAGACGGAAGTGAAAGCCGTGCCGGAAACTTCCCGTGAGCAGCCACGACAGGAGGAAACACAGCCGGAGGCAGTCGCCGCACCTGCCGTTACAGATACCCCATCGGAAGCGGTGGGGACTTTCCTTTTCCCCGACATCGAAGCGGAAAAGCCGAAGGAGGAAGTCGTGGACCTTTCTCCGCGTGCCTACCACCGCACGCCGGAGATGCACCTGCGCGAAGGGTCGCTGGTGGCTAACCGGGGGCGTCATAACATCGGCTACCTGAAAGACATCACGCCATACGGGGCGACATTCCAGCCGCTCGACCTGAAAGGATACCAGAAGGAAAAGGCGTTGTTGTATGTGTCGCTGCGTGACGCCTACGAGCGTCTGTACCGTTATGAATCGCTCCGGCGCGAGGCAAATGTTCCGTGGCGAGAGCATCTGAATACCTGTTACGATGAGTTTGTCATGCGCTACGGCAACCTCAACGCCAAGCAGAACGTGAAGTTAGTGATGATGGATGCGGGCGGGCGCGACATCCTTTCGCTGGAACGGATGGAAAACGGAAAGTTCGTCAAGGCGGACATCTTCGAGCATCCTGTTTCCTTCGCGGTGGAGAGCCATGCCAACGTAGGCTCTCCCGAAGAAGCCCTGTCTGCGTCGCTCAACAAATATGGTACGGTCAATCTCGACTATATGCGGGAGATAACCGACAGCACGGCGGAGGATTTGCTCACTGCCCTGCAAGGGCGCATCTACTACAATCCGCTCGTGACCGGTTACGAAATCAAAGACCGTTTCATCGCCGGAAATGTCATAGAGAAAGCGGAACGCATAGAGGCATGGATGGGTGACAATCCCGAAAATGAGCGTATGCCGGAGGTGAAGCAGGCGTTGGAGGCTCTGAAAGATGCCGAGCCGCAGCGCATCGCCTTCGAGGATCTGGACTTCAATTTCGGGGAACGCTGGATTCCGACGGGTGTCTATGCCGCCTACATGAGCCGGCTGTTCGACACGGAGGTGAAAATCGCCTATTCCGCAAGCATGGACGAGTTTTCGGTGGTGTGCGGCTACCGCACCATGAAAATCACGGACGAGTTTCTGGTGAAGGGGTATTACCGGAACTATGACGGTATGCACCTCCTAAAACACGCCCTGCACAACACCTGCCCTGACATGATGAAGTCCATCGGCAAGGACGAGCATGGCAACGACATCAAGATGCGCGACAGCGAGGGAATACAACTCGCCAACGCCAAGATTGACGAGATACGAAACGGCTTCTCCGAATGGCTCGAAGAGCAGTCGCCGCAGTTCAAGGAGCGGCTTGTGACGATGTATAACCGCAAGTTCAACTGTTTCGTGCGCCCGCGCTACGACGGCTCCCATCAGACCTTTCCCGACCTCAACCTGAAAGGGCTGGCAAGCCGGGGTATCAAGAGCGTCTATCCCTCACAGATGGATTGCGTCTGGATGTTGAAACAGAACGGCGGCGGAATTTGCGACCACGAGGTGGGAACCGGTAAGACGCTGATAATGTGCATCGCCGCACATGAGATGAAGCGTCTGAAATTGGCACACAAGCCGATGATTATCGGGCTGAAAGCCAACGTTGCGGAGATTGCAGCCACCTATCAGGCGGCATATCCCAACGCACGTATTCTGTACGCTTCGGAGAAGGACTTTTCGACCGCCAACCGTGTGCGCTTCTTCAATAATATAAAGAACAACGACTACGATTGCGTCATCATGTCGCACGACCAGTTCGGCAAGATACCGCAGTCGCCGGAGTTGCAGCAGCGCATCCTGCAAGCGGAGCTTGACACGGTGGAGGAAAACCTTGAAGTGCTGCGCCAGCAGGGAAAGAACGTGTCGCGGGCGATGCTGAAAGGATTGGAGAAGCGCAAGCACAACCTTGAAGCGAAGCTGGAGAAGGTGGAACACGCCATAAAGTCACGCACGGACGACGTGGTGGATTTCAAGCAGATGGGCATCGACCACATCTTCATAGATGAGAGCCACCAGTTCAAGAATCTGACTTTCAACACGCGCCACGACCGTGTGGCGGGATTGGGAAACAGCGAGGGAAGCCAGAAGGCACTTAACATGCTCTTTGCCATACGCACCATACAGGAGCGCACAGGAAAAGACTTGGGTGCGACCTTCCTCTCCGGCACGACTATCAGCAACTCACTGACTGAATTGTACCTGCTGTTCAAGTACCTGCGCCCGAAGGAGCTGGAACGGCAGGACATAAGGTGTTTCGACGCTTGGGCGGCGATATTTGCCAAGAAGACGACGGATTTTGAATTTAACGTGACGAACAATGTGGTCCAGAAGGAGCGTTTCCGCTACTTCATCAAAGTGCCGGAGCTTGCCGCCTTCTATA